>Ga0272441_10013020_pt1 | contig 12038 bp, 12 predicted proteins | sample SSMProp6N_FD_193582 | JGI IMG/M metagenome (GOLD analysis project Ga0272441, IMG submission 193582) | Marine sediment archaeal communities from Little Sippewissett salt marsh, Falmouth, MA, United States - SSM-Prop-6N | ecosystem: Environmental > Aquatic > Marine > Wetlands > Sediment ...
AACACGCACCAGCAGCGAACTTAGGGGGGCACTTTTTAGGGTGTGGCGTGAGGATTGCGTATAACGCACGCAAAAGCACCTTCGGGTATATAAACACCTTTGGATAACAAAAGCCCGTTAAAACGTCAATATAAACACAAAACGCACAAATTTTAACATAATATCACTGACAAAAAAGGAGCTTAATTTAATATGAATATTTACGTCAACACGGTCAACGTATACAATTCTCAAACCGAAAAACTTAGTTTAATCAAAACAATATTGGAGTCGAACTTCCAAGATTTAAGTGCAATCGACAATCTAATCGAATTGCTACGAACTGAACAAAGGAAATACGATGGCAATTGTTAATCGTGAACATCACGCTGCGAACCCAACACGCTGCGAACCCAACACGCTGCGAACCCAACACGCTGCGAACCCAACACGCTGCGAACCCAACACGCTGCGAACCCAACACGCTAAAATTACATTAGAGGGCGGGCGAGGCAGCTTTTTGATTACATTAGCTTGGAATATCGGTTGGGGGGCGGTTTTTAGGTAAGTATTACATAATATGTTTTATATTACGGTTTTTCGTAATTCATTCGTTTTGTATAAAAAAGGTTTAATCATTAGTCTATGTTAATTCATTAGTTTTTTTGAAATTAGGTTTTATCATTAGTCGGGCTTGTTTCATTACTCTTTTTTTTGAACAAAACGAGCTTAATCATTACGCCTTGTTTATTCAATTCTTTGGGTTTTATTCATTAGTCAACACAAACGGGCGAGCGGTTGAAACACCCAACACGCTCCGCATCTTTGTTTATAGCTTGAAAGTTTCACAAACCGTAATATAAAACTAACCTATATTATGTAAACTACACGCTAAATCATTAGATGAGCCTCGCCCTTTTTTCCTTTGATTCGCTTAATCACTTTGGACTGGTTTAATCACTTTGGACTGGTTTAATCACTTTGGACTGGTTGAACATCACTGAAGGCACTGCCCCTGGACTGGCTTAATTACAACACGCTTAATCACAACACGCAAAAAATTAGCAAAAACTTTTCGATGTTCTGAAGATTATTGTTATACTTAGTGTATAGACTTTGCTATAATCAATTAACACTGGAGGGTAAATATGACCGAAAACAAATTACTTGAAATTTTATCAAAAGATTTGGAAAGGCAAGCAACACCAACTGACTACGAAAACACTAAATTACTTGTTTGTCTTTACTCTGAACTTAGGGACTTAACACCGTTAAAAAACTTGATTAACCTTGAAACTTTGTTTTTGTGTTCTAACTTAATAACGGACTTAACACCGTTAAAAAACTTGACTAACCTAAGAACATTGCACTTAACCGACAACAGCATAACGGACTTAACACCACTGGCAAACTTGACTAACCTTGAAACTTTGTTTGTGTTTGGAAACAGCATAACGGACTTAACACCGTTGACGGGCTTAACAAAGCTAACAACGTTATCATTATGGCAAAATAGCATAACGGACTTAACACCTTTGAAAAGCTTAACTAACCTTGAGTATTTAGACCTGTGTGATAACAATATCACGGACTTAACACCCTTAGCGGAGCTTGTCAATTTGACTGAACTGGACATAAGCTGGAATCCCATTAGTGATTACAAAGTTGTGATGAGCTTACCTAACTTAGCGGAATTACGAACCGAAATAGTGAAACACGCTGCTGGTGCGTGATTATCTACCTTGTTTCAAAACCTTGTTTCAACGTGTTTCAAATCTGTTTCAACTGTTTCAACTGTTTCAACTGTTTCAACGTGTTTCAAAACATAGGGGGCTGCTATGAGTAAAACTAAGTATAATTTGAATATTGACAAGGAACTGAAGACACTTATCCCGGAACTTAGCAAAGAAGAAAAAGACAATTTAGAACAATCGATAATAAGTGAAGGCGTTCGGGATTCTATTGTTGTTTGGAAACATAATGGCAAAAAAACTATTGTCGACGGTCATAATCGTTATGAAATTGCTAAAAAGCACAAGTTAGATTACAACACAATAGAAAAACAATTTGACAACAAAACCGACGTGATTTTGTGGATGGTTGCCAACCAAACCGGTCGACGTAATCTGAACACTTTCAACAAAATTTTAGTCGTGTTAACGCACAAAGATAGTATCGTAAAACAAGTGCAAGGGCGGAAAACCGACGATTCGGTGAATTCACCGAAAACCGACAATCGTAAAATTTTAGCGAAGTTGGCTGGTGTTGGTGAACAATCCATAAGCAGAGTAGAGAGGATCCTAGAAAAAGCCGACAACGATACTATAAAGGCACTAAAAATCGGTGAAATAAGCATAAACAAAGTATACACAACACTGGTAAAACCTAAGAAGAAAAAGCCAACACGAAAACGAAAAGCCAACACAACACCAACTAACAACACGACACCAACTAACAACACAACGGAACCGACCGACACCGTCAAGCCAACACGATCCGGAACCTCAACCTCAACTAACAACACAACGGAACCTCCACAAATTGACAACACGACCGATACTGAAGACACAACCCACACTAACAACACGACTGAACCGACCGATACTGAAGACACGACCGAAAAAGCGGAGCCTGTTGACTGTGTTTTGAATAAGGTTTGCAAAGAAGACACGACCGATACTGAAGACACGACCGATACTGAAAAGCTAATCGAATTATTAGGAAGCCAACCTAATGTAAAAATTTACAAACCCACAAAAGGTAAATATTACGACAAAAACGATATGAATGATATATCTGAAGCGGTGTTAACACCAGCAAAGTATATAATCGTAATTGATAATAAAGACAAGGCTAAAAGTTTCACAAAAGAACCTTACAAAGACCCTAACCAAAGTTATTTAATCGACTTTATTTAATGGATAATCACAACACTTGTTAAAAAAGAAATTTGGGTTTGGCAAAATTATGGCAAAAATCGACACTTTTTTTAGTCAATTGTTAGAATTCACTAATATTTGATCAAAATGACACTTTTTTTGACTCTGATATATATATAGGGTTTTTTTATTTTCGGTGTTTTCACTAAAAATAACTTTCACTTTTCCAAAACTCAATATATCAAAATCACTCGTAATTATTAGGTATAAGCAAAATATAACCTGCTTAATATTCAAAACAAGGCTTTTAACGAACGTTAATCGTGTTTGGTATAATTTTAGACTACTAATCATAATAAAGTGCGTTATACACAAACGTCGCTTGCCTGGTGCGAAAACGCTGCAGCCGTTTGGGTGTTTACTAATCAAATGGGAAGGCGAAATCTTACGGACAGGCAGAGGGCTAAGACGGTGCTGGAGTTCGAGGATTACATAGCAGCGGAAGCTAAGGAAAGGCAGAGGAAAGCTGGTAAGCTTTATGGAGAAAATCATCCTAAACAAGAGGTTCTTCCGCTGGCGGAAGAACCTCTTTCAAGTGATCAAAGTAAATGGACGTGTGAGGTGTTAGCTGATCTAGCCGGTGTTAGTAAAAGCTACATGAATGATGCCAGTGTTGCTTACAAGATTATACCGAAGGAATTACATTCTTATTTGGCAAAATCACTATATTCAAAACAAGGCGTTTTAACGGACTTTAATGGTGTTTGGTATAACTATACTACTAATCATAATAAAGTGCGTTGTACGCAATCGTCGTGCGTCTGGTGCGAATATATCGGTTGTCTGCAGTTGACGATTATAAGAATAAGGTTCTGCCGCCGGCGGCAGAACCTTTTTCAAGTGATCACACATCATCATAATTCAATTCATAACGCACGACGAATCCCGTTATCAAGTCTTATTAAGCCACTTAGTATAATTTCACAAATATAACAAACTAAAGGATACAAATAATGAATAAAACACAAGTAAAGCCAACCGACTTGGAATATTTCATGGTCGATACTTTAACCGACTTAGTTCAATTAGTCAATTTAGCAGCTTCAAAAGAAGAGGACATCGACGACGTTTTGAACTGGGCGAAAGAGACAACGGAATCATTCGTTTTCGGTCTGCAAGAGGTTTTCGACCGTGATAAATGTGACGATTTTTGCGTTGAGGCTGGAGTTGAGTTTGATGATCAAGGCATTAAAATTCAAAAAAAGGAGACAACTAATGGATAACAGAGACAATTTTAATAAACTATTTGAACAAGATACTAATCACGACCGTGATAACGGTTTAACGGGCTTTTTCAAGGAAATTTTGACGGTCAGTGACGATATCCTTGACCTTACTTGTGAGGATGAGGTCGATGTCCGTTTGTTAAACACCGTTGCGAATTCGCTTTGGAACTACCTTCACTACAAAACCGAGTATTTCTTAGGAGCGGGGGCTGCTAATGAAATTTATACTGCTGTTGACAACAAGGAAAACAACCCCAAAAGGGTTTTCAAATAGTTAGCTAATGAATTGAGTAATTGGACTGTCCTGGCGGTGTTAATCACGCTGCCAGGTCGTCGGTTCCAAGAGAAGAGAAGAGAAAATAACACTATATTTGAAGAGTTTACTATTTAGACTAATTTCACAAATTTTATTTCTATTTTTTTGATGTTTTTTGAAGATTTTTCAACAGAGTTTTTAGGTTTTATTTGACTAATTGGAATTCCACCGTTATATTGCTATAATATCGATACTAAAATTTTTTACCGTGATGTACAAATAATCAATAAGGAGTCTATTTTGAATAACACAGCAAACATATTTGAAGACGTTAAACGTGAAATTTGCCATGAAAGCGATATAACGTCTATCTTTTCCGATTTACCTAAGTTTCACAAAGAGGGAAGTTCTTATAAGGCGTTATGTCCTTTTCACAGCGAAAAAACACCAAGCTTTACAATCAATATTTATAACGGTGTGATTAAATATCATTGTTTCGGTTGTGGCGAAAACGGGGATCTTTTCGACTTTGTTGATAAGTATTACAATATCACAGATTACAAATCACAAATCAAATGTTTATACGAATTGACGGGTCGACCACTTCCGGACGGTTTGATTAAGAGCAATAGCAGGCGAACTGAACTGCTAAACAAACACGGTTTAACTGAAGCCGCTAAACAACACTTATTAGACAGAGGCGTGAATAATTTCGATTTATTCGGTTTTGATAACGGTGTTTACAAGATACTTTACAGGCATAACGACGGTGAATCGATCATTGAATACAGACCGGAACCTAATGGCAAGCCGAAATATTTATTTGAAAAAGGCATTAACAAGTCCTGGTGTTTCGGGCTTGCCGAAGCCGTCAAGAGCAAAGACAGCACTATATATCTGACTGAAGGCGTTTTTGACTGCCTTAACTTACAAGAGATCGGTTTAACTGCAGCGGCTGTCTTGGGAACGAATTTAAGCACCGACACTATCAAAATTTTGAATAAGCATTTTAACCGTGTTGTGTTGTGTTTTGATAACGACCAGGCGGGTCGAAAGGGTTCGGTAAAAGCCATCAAAAGTTTCTATTCTCAGAAAGCATATGCCAAAGAAATATTTGATTTTGTTTATCCAATGGACTGGGAAAATGAAGGTTATAAAGATATCAATGAAGCCGTGAAGGCAGGCGAGAAGATTAGCAAAAGGATCATCACGGAAAACACGATCAGCGGAGTTGAGTTGCTTGCCATGCGATGGTATAATGGATATTCAATACCTAACAAAGAAGGCGGTTTTACTTTTGTTGAAGGTTATAAAGATACCAGGTCGAGTTTGGAAAAATCAGAGCATATTGAAAACCTATTTGATTTATTAGACAGATGGCATGAAATAGACCAAACTAAGTTTATCAATTACGTAAAACAGTATTACAACCTTGACTTGTCGGAACTTCGCAAAATTTACGTCGACTCTCGGTTAATATCAGAACTTAGAACAGACCTCAACAGCTTAAACAAAGAAGAGCACTGGGACACGTCGACAATTGACAAGCTAAAAAGTATCGTCGAAAACACCGACCAGAAAAGAATTCCAGGTATTACACTAAAAAAGCCGTCAGACCTTTTGCGTACAACCGACTCGGAGCGAATAAAAAGCGGTGTTGTTGACGGTATATCATATGCTTATGGTGCAATTTCTTTTATAGGAGCGAGAACCAGTCATGGAAAAACGACGTTTTTGCTTAATGAGGCTGCTTTATTAAGTGAGAGGGTAAAGGTTGGGTTTATCACGCTAGAAGAAACAGACGACAATATTTTGCGAAAATACTGCATAGCTAAATACAATCTTTGTGGTTCCGAAAAAGACAAGCGGATCCCACTTACTCAATACAATATCAATAGAATTAACAAAGAAGACTTGTCAAGCCGGCTTGAGAAATGGGATTCAAATATCACAATATCACAACCCAAAAACGATATTACAGATGTTATCAGACATATGGTCTATATGAATAACACAATAGGGACTCGAGTTTTCTTTTTAGACTATATCCAGAGGGTGACGGTTAATGATAAGGCTTTTGCTTCAAAAGCTCCTTATGAGAAAATTAAGCACATTAATAGCAAACTATTGGAATTAGCAATTAAGCACAATATTTTGATAATAGCCGGTGCCCAAATGAACAGGACAGTGACAAGCGTGGAAGGTATTAGACGTGCAGATGTTTACAGAGAAGCGGGCGACATTGAACAAGATGGCAACGTAATCATTAATCTTTTCAAAGAGAAGACAGATGATGGCAGATACATATTGAATTACTTTGTTGCGAAAAACAGAGACGGTGAAACAGGACTTGAGGGGAGCGGTGAATTTGACGGTGCAAAATTAGTGTTGAATTTAGAACATCACGAAAAATAAAGCACAAATTTTTCAAGTTAGGTAAAACTTATTATAATGGAGTGTGGATAATTAAGAGAAGAGGATCGCTGTCGGTGATAGCAACACCGATGGCGAAATACTAAAAAACAAAGGAATCACCCTATGAATAAAGTCTATAAAGATAATCGACAGGAGAACCCCTATGAAACAACACACCAACAGGAGAACCCCTATGAATAAAGTCTATAAAGAAGACATCGCCTTATACAAAGAAAACACTGCCTTATACAAAGGAGACATCGCCTTATGAATAAAGTCTATAAAGATAATCGGCAAAAGTCAAATAATTCGCACAATTATTTTTACCAATGTTCAATTTTTCCCGATTATTACGGAGAAGTTGTTAAGGAGAGCAAAGACGTGGTTAAAACAAGTTTTGGAATTATCGAAAAAGACAAGGGACTCCTTTATGAGAGGGTAAAGAAGAGTATCAGACCAAGCCACATTAAGCACATAGAAATGATGTGCGAAAGAGAATATGGGGATCGAGATTTCTTAGCAAGGCAAGGTTTAAACGGGCTCCCGGTGGAACTCAGAAAGTATTTTCGACCAATAGCTGCTCTTATGATGAGTGACGGTTTTATAGATCGTTGTATACAAAGTAAAACCGACAATACGGCACCTTTAATCGACATCGGTTTTGCAGATTTTCTTGACCTTGTGGAAACAAAAACAACCGACAATAAAGGCGTTTTAAGACACCGACGATACTTAGCAAAAGATACACTGACGGCATTGGTAAAAATAAGCACGTCGGCTGTGTGTATTTTTGACGGTTATTCGCTCCGATGGAAGCCAATGGTCGACGTCGGTTTTTTCGACAAGGAAGGTAATCGTATTGAGGACATCGAAGCCTTACCAGGTACCGTAAAATCATTACGAATCGTACCAGATTACTTCTTAGCTATAGGAATTGCCGAAAATAGCTATGTGACGTCATATTCAAAACAAAGAGAGTATTTGATAGACTGCACCGGAAACAAAAGAATAACGAATTTTGATGAAAGGCTTTTTGATTACCTAAACACCTTACAATCAGATAATAGAATCCAGGCTGCGAAACAACCTAATAAAACACGGTGGACAGAGGGTGACGATACTCTTGTTTATAGGGTGTCTTTTGAGATGTTATCAATTAGAATTAAACTTAATGAAACCAGCGAAGCCAAATCAAGGCATAAGACACGGGTAAAAAACAAGCTAAAAAAAATACTAGATAATATGGCAAAAACACCTTACTTAGAGTCATGGTCAGTTGATGATGGCAGCAAAGCCAACCCTATTTACAAACTTTGTATTAATACCAAAGAATTCGACCACTTCAACAAAGCCAAGCAAGCAAGCTAAACCCCTTACTGCAGCACAATTACGAAGATACTAAGCAACCTAAACTATTAACAATACGATTATGTGCCATTATGAATCACCTTACTGCAGCGGAAATATAGAAATGTGACATAAAACCCGCAAAACCCTATAAAAATGTGACATAAAACCCGCAAAATGTGACATAAAACCCGCAACCCCTTTTTAGTCGATCGTGTCGTCGGTTTTTAGAAGCGTGATTATAAAGCTATTTTTCGCTTCAAGCAATTCTAATATATCTTTAGTACTACTTTAGTAGTACTAGAAGAAGAAAAATCTAAAAACCTTCTTAAAGAGTCGGTTTTTTTAGATTTTCTTTTTCATAAGACAAGAGAAGAGAAGAGAAGAGGATCCGTTAAAAAAGAGAAGATTATTAGTTGACAAAGACTGCAGTCCGGAACTAAGTATCTTGTTTGGCATAATCACTATATTCAAAACAAGGCGTTTTAACGGACTTTAATGGTGTTTGGTATAACTATACTACTAATCATAATAAAGTGCGTTGTACGCAATCGTCATGCGTCTGGTGCGAATATATCGGTTGTCTGCAGTTGACGATTATAAGAAATCGGTTCTTCCGCTGGCGGAATAACCGATCCAGTTGACGAGGTAAACGGACTATTGAGGTGTTATCAGTAATATCGACGTCATTATGTATCCCTTTACTGCAGCACAATCACGAAGACACTAAACAACCTAAACTATTCACAATACGATTATACGTCATTATGTATCCCTTTACTGCAGCGGAAATATAGAAAAGTAACCGAAAACCCGCAAAACACCTAAAAAAGTAACCGAAAACCCGCAAAAAGTAACCGAAAACCCGCAACCCTTTTTTTGTCGGTCTTGTAATCGGTTTTTAGAAGCGTGATTATAAAGCTATTTTTCGCTTCAAGCAATTCTAATATATCTTTAGTACTACTTTAGTAGTACTAGAAGAAGAAAAATCTAAAAACCTTCTTAAAGAGTCGGTTTTTTTAGATTTTCTTTTTCATAAGACAAGAGAAGAGAAGAGGATCCGTTAAAAAAGAGAAGATTATTAGTTGGCAGATACTGCAGTCCGGAACTAAGTATCTTGTTTGGCATAATCACTATATTCAAAACAAGGCGTTTTAACGGACTTTAATGGTGTTTGGCATAATTAGACTAAAAAGCATAATAAAGTGCGTTATAAGCAATCGTCGTGCGTCTGGTGCGAATATATCGGTTGTTTGTAGTTGACGATTATGTGCAAGAGGTTGTTCCGCTGGCGGAATAAGCTCTTGATGTGAACTTGCCAACCAGGTGACCCCCCCCATTTTAATTCGTATAGGGGTTAATCGGTGTTCTGAAGCGTGATCACACACTTTATCGGTGATCATCGTGATGTTCAGACGGTTCCGGAACTAATTGAGTATAAAGACACTAATAAGCACAAAACAAGCAAAGGAGCTTAACATGGAAAGCACAACAACAAAAACAACATATAACGATTTAGACTTGACTTACAATTTCAACACTATTTTATGGAGTGAGTTTATACCTAATGTTATCAATAACATAGAAAACAACCGAAACACCAAGATTGTAAGGTTTTTAAAGCGTGAAACTGAAAGCACAGCTACAAAGGTACTAACTAAGTATTTTCTAAAGGTAGTGGTACCAAAGATTATTAGAACTTTTGAGAAGTTTCGTGATTGCAATTTGAAGCCGACTGGTTATAATTTTTACACTTGGGCGCTCCGAAAACGTTTTGGCATAAACATAGTTTAATATTATTTTGAATTGTTTTACGGTGCGTTATTATAGATTGTAAGTTATTTGGTGTTATCAAGGCACTATCGTAATATTCAAAGTAGTATTATTCGTAGTAATATAGTTTATAGTAATCTTATTCATAGTAATATAGTCTATTGTACTTAGTGTTTTTTGTCGTTATCAAGAACTGTGCCATCGAATAAAAATTTGTCAAAATTTAGTTTAATTATTTTTTACGGTGTTGTGAAAAGAAATCGAAAAAAAAATAGAAAAATTTGACTTTACGTAAAACGTGTGTTATACTATGTTTACAAGATTTCTTAAAAAGAATGTATATTATTTTTATAAAAACGGGGAAAGTCGCTATGACAAAGCTAACAAAGACAATCGAAAACAAGGCAAAACTAACTTTTCATAACTATTTTGAAGACTACTTTACAACCGACACGCTTAATACTTATGAAAGGTTTTTAGTTAAATTAGCTAATAATGAAAAATTACCTAAGTCTGCTTATAACCAAGCTAAGGCAGTTCAAAAGAACGTGATCGAAATTATTGAAAATAGTAATAAACTAACCGCTGGCGTTAAATCATATTTTGAAGCCGTCAAAAACTATACACTAAAAAAAGTTAGAACACGGAAAACCGACAACGACAAAGTCGAAAGGCAAAACATTAGCAAAGACTTGTTTAGCGAAATTTTACACAACTGCCCGAATTCTACGAAAGGCAAGGAATTGAGGACTGCTATAATCATTGCAAGGTTTTCAGGCGGTCGTGTGTCTGAAGTGTTGTCAATAGACAAGGCAAAATCAAAAATAGTTGATGGCAGTATTGTGTTCAGTGTCATTGGAAAAGGCGTTAAACAACGTTATCTACAAATATCTGAAAAGAATTTGAACCAGTATGGCTTAACAATAGACAAGCTCCCGGAACGCTTTACTATTGATAGGAATTATGCTGCAGTTTCGTTCAACAATATCATTAAGAAAATCAATAAGAACCGACCTGTAGACAACAAACTGAAGGTTAGTTTCCATTCGCTACGAGCGACACTATGCACCGAAATATACGAAAAGACTAAGAACATCACACTGGCAAGCAAAATACTGGGACATGAAAACATATCGACCACACAAATTTACGTAAAGACACCAACGAGTAAATTCCTTGACGAGTTCAGAGGGATAGACTTAGGCTAAACACAAACCCACGATTATTAAAGGCGGGACGGTCTAATCCCGCTTCTATACCCGTTTTACAACACGTTCAAGGATTGTCTATAACGCACGTTTGTCGTCATCAACGTCTATTTATACCTAACAAGCCAATAAAACGCCTTAAAACGACGTTATAAACACACTTCTGAAGCCCGTTTTACATAAATTTTACACAACCTTAAAACATAGGGGGGTCGCATAATGTATACCTGTTTTGAAGACAAGTATATTCACTTTATAACGAAATTTCAAAATGGCATTAATCGATTATCGTTACGATGGTCAGACGAGGTCGACAGCAAAGAAGACTTGGAAGCCATTATAAAGGCAGAGGCTTGGAAAGTAATCACGCAAAAGCCTGGATCCAGTTTAGCTTATCTTTGGATAACTGTTAGAAACAAAATTTACCATTATATCACGGATAACAAAGAACGTAAACTTGAATTTGTTGAAAATGTTAAGGAAACCCAAATAAACACAATGGAAAGTAATCTAACAAAAATACGTTATTACCTTGTTGACGAAAACAATCAAAAAGATGTCCGGAACGAAATAGGGAGCCTGCCAACCAACATTTTAATCGACTTGTTATTAGAACACCGTAAATTACACTATGTACGTCGAAAGTATGGACTGACAAAAAGACAAATAGCAGAGCAATTATTATTGGCAAAACAACACCTACAAAAATACATCGAAATTTAATAGGTAGTCTTTTTTTTTGCGAAAAACACGGTTTGCAAACACGCACCAGCAGCGAACTTAGGGGGGCACTTTTTAGGGTGTGGCGTGAGGATTGCGTATAACGCACGCAAAAGCACCTTCGGGTATATAAACACCTTTGGATAACAAAAGCCCGTTAAAACGTAAATATAAA
>Ga0272441_10013022_pt1 | contig 12038 bp, 7 predicted proteins | sample SSMProp6N_FD_193582 | JGI IMG/M metagenome (GOLD analysis project Ga0272441, IMG submission 193582) | Marine sediment archaeal communities from Little Sippewissett salt marsh, Falmouth, MA, United States - SSM-Prop-6N | ecosystem: Environmental > Aquatic > Marine > Wetlands > Sediment ...
GCTACCACTAATAATAAGCTTCTCTGAATTCATGATATTAGTGGCATCAGCCAAACTCGGTGCTGATATATTACTCGGTATCCAGACATTTCGGATTGATACATCAACCGTAGCGTTATTGATTTCTTCACCAATCGTATAAGACCATTCATATGATGGGTTATTATCATAATAGCCAAGAGGTTCATAACTGGAAAATGATTGCATTTCATCATGTTTTATTGTCCATATACCACTATCAATACCTGAATCTGCTGCATAAAGGCTCTGAGTTTTTGTCTCATAAATCTGACCAGTTAACAGACCAGTACCCATAAATGTTAAGAGTGGGGGTAATAGAAGACCAGCGATTAGTAGAAAAACAAGCACTAAGATAAAAGCATTGCCACGTTCATTATTTGAGTTCTTGAGAGATAACCCTGACTTTAAAATGTGTTGCTTAAATTTACCTAACATATGCTTACTTTAAGTGTATTTGTGTATAATGTAAATCACCCAATGGAATGATATTAGTACTTACATGATGTTCTTCACTAATAGTATATATAATTTATTCGCTAGAAACCCCTCAAGTCACCAATTTGATTGGCTGTGGTAAAAATACGGCGATGTTCACGCTAAGTCAAGGCCACTATAACTATCTTTAATTATCTTAACCCACTTTTTGCACTTAGGAATAAGGCCTCCAGTTGCATTTGTCAGAATTATTTAGAAACAACTCGGTTTATCAATTGCCACTACTATCTGAAACCGCTAAGCAAGCACCAAGATGCGATGTTACTGCATTTTCACTGCTTACTTGGTTCAAAGTATTAGTATTGCATTAATTATACGAAAAATGGCGAAAACTGAATTGTAATCAGGTTCATTATCTCTATAGGATATAAACATACATATTTTTTCAATTATTACAGAACATCTAAGAGTAACGCTAAGCTTACAGCGTGCGCCCTATCCCTAGCATGTAATTTGTGCAGTATTGAGCTGACATGACTTTTAACCGTTTGTTCACTGATCTTAAGGTCTAGTGCTATTTCCTTATTTGTACAGCCGTTCATTATGTACTTAATAATACTCTTCTCTCTATTCGTAAGATTGGTTATATCTTTTTCTGTACGTAAATCATTCGCGAATCTGCCCTGCTCAAGAAATTTTTTCAGTTGTTTTGGGATGGAATCAAGTTGGAAATTCTCAACACTCCTAGATTCGTAAGCAGATTTATCTTTGTTAGTAATGAAACACACCACCATACTATTGCCATCCTCAGGTAAATATTGATCAAGTACTTCTAATAACCTGGAACGCAGATTTTGATTAGATAATCGATGTAGCGATAATATACGTCTATCATTATTAGGAATTATCTCGACTACCATGGTTATCTCCTTTATTGATGCAACCGAATATTACGATGGCATCAATAACCTTATTAAAACTTACTATAAGTAATTAATCATTATCAGCAGGTACTTTTTATACTCCATAATACTAACTTTGTCAATACTTCTATTGACAAAAATACATACGGCAATTAAATTGAAATTATAAAAAATAGGAAGGGGTTAGTCGGTTATGCCATTATGGGTAGGTATAGGAATAATAATAGCTTTGGTGATTGTGTTAGTCGTTTTGAGGCAAAGAAGATTGAAAAAAGAGAAAACGGAAAAGGAAACGAATATTAGACGATAGGTTCTGAAACTTGTCGTTACTTCATTCGATAATGATAAATATTTTACTCAGTAATCTTCTTATACTACGATTGCTCCTATGAGCCACTGTCTACAGTTACTTCGCCGCTATTGGAGATATCGTAGGCTTGAGAAAGAGGGTATGGTGTTCCTAGTAAATAATCATTAAGATTATAACCACTGCCAGCCGTCACCGCTGTCACTTCTGCCTCTGTGTCTACCGCATTACCGCCTGTAATAGTTGATACTCTAGCGTCAGCCATCATTGCGTTAACAGCAACCTGTACATTGTGCAACTCAGTTTGTTTTGTCTCATCTTTCCCACTGTTTATTAAACCCATTATATTAGGAATAGCAACCGCCGCTAGTATTCCAAGTATAGCAATGACCACTAATAACTCAATAAGAGTATAGCCCCGCCTACATCTAATAATAAATCCAAATAAATTAACCATCCCGCGTCATCTTAATTCTTTTTCAGATTAATAATACACACGTACCGAGGTGCATTTTATACTGTTAGAATATTAACAGATATTAGTTTTACAATCTATACAAATGGATGCCTTCTTTTCCCTCATGATTTTCTATCAAAGTCTTATCCCTAAAAATGATTTTCATAATATTCAGACGTTACCAAACATCTTCGTGCAGAATGAAGAAAGTCCCATTACACAGTGATTTGGCGCACACATTTGCTGATCCGGAATCATTCAGGATATTTACAAAATCAATTTTCATCACTTAAGCTCCGGTTACTAGACCGTTTAAGACATCTTGCCCAGACAATATTCCGTAAACTATCAACGCTATAGAGACCGAAGCAAGGATAACGATGATTATTATAGTACGCTTTGTCATTTTCAAATTAAAACCATTATATTGTAACTATTGCTAACTGAAATTATCTAAAACCATCTCTACATAAACCTCAATCACTCTTTATTCGTAATTATGATTTTAAAGAATTATACGAATGGGTGATGTAATTCTATATCGTAGTGTTATATAAATTAGTTTCAACAATAAAGTCCTATTTTGACCATTTATCAGTGAAATTATCAATCTCCTTTATGTAAGCCTCAGAGCTTTTTACATTAGCATTCTTTATCGCGAGTGCCAACTCAAATACCAATTCCTTGACCTCTTCGGCTATCTGCGTTGCCCTTTTGGTTGCCTCCACCGCAGCTTCGCTTGCAGCTTGTTTTGCTTCTTCAGCCGCTTCACTAGCTTTTTGAGTTGCCGCCGCTAAAGCTTCACGAGCTTGTTTAGTAGCATTATCAGCCGCTTTCTCTGCAGCATTTTCCGCCTCTTTAGATGCTTTGGTGGCTGCCGCTGCCGCTTCTTTTGCTGCTTTGGCTGATTCGTCTGCCTTTCTGGCTGCCTCTGCTGCGGCTCTAATGTTAGCATCCATTTCATCCAATATGTCAGGAAGAGGTTTTAAGTGGATTCTATCGGCTTTCTTATTCTCAGATGATAAAGGCTCGTTAACTTCGTTTTTATCCATTATACTTCCTTCCCAGATTATCAAATTGAAGCCAGTAGAATATTAACCCTAGAAAAAAATCAAGTCAATATTTCTTATCCATATAGATCCCTGATCTATAAACTATACAGGAATTCATGTCATTTAAAAATCAAAAACCATTTTAATTATGCATTATGCACGTCCATCTTGGAAAAAGATATTGACAGTTAGTTATTATTAGATTATTTTTAATGTGCCTTTTATTCGATTCTAGTTCTGAAAAGGGGGTGCAGAAATGGCCGATAAAGGGACAACAACTCCAAACGCAGGAGATCCAGAGCGTACAGACAGAATACATACCAAACCACTTCCTGACATACTAGACGAGATGGAAGCCAATATTTTATCTGCTGCAGAAGCTGCCAGAAGGGCTGAAGAAGCAGCCAAGGCTGCAAATATGGCTGCCTCTTCAGCAACAGCAGCTTCAGAAGAAGCAGCTAAGAGAGCCGAAGAGGCTCGAGCTGCAGGAGAAAAAGCAGCTGAGGATGCCACGAAAGCAGCAGTAAAAGCTGCGGCTGAAGCAGAAGAGACAGCTAGAGCAGCGACATTAGCTGCTGAACAGGCAGCCAGTAAAGCAGAAGAAGCAGAAAGAAGTGCCCGAGAAGCAGCTGAGGAATTCAAAAAAACAGCTGAAGAAGCTGCTAAGAATGCCGAGGAGATGAGCCTGGCTGCCCAAAAGGCAGCTGAGACTTCAATGCAAGATTCGGAAAGAGCGGCTAATGAGGCCAAGCTAAGAGCCGATGAGGCAGCTAAGGCTGCTGCTGAAGCGATAAGAGCATCTCAAGCAGCAGAGAAATCTGCTGAAATGGCGATAGGCTTAGCTGATGAAGCGGCTAGGCGGGCTGAAGAAGCTGCCGCCAGGGCCGCTGAAACAGCTCAAGCGGCTAAGGACGCTGCAGACGAAGCTAATAGAAGGGCTGAGGATGTTGACCTCGCTGCCAAAGAGGCCGCTGCAGCTGCATTACAACAAGCAGAGGAGGCTGCCGCTAAAGCTGAGGAGATTGCTATCGCGGCGACAGAAGCTGTCAACAATGCGATTGATTCTACCAATGCTGCTATTAGAGAAGCTAACGAATCCATCAAAGTTGCTAAAATAGCCACTAATGAAGCTACCGAAAATCCAAGTATAGAAACATCACGGAAGGCGGACGAGGCGGGGAGGAAATCTAAGAAAGTGGCATTTTCTACGTTTAGAGCTGCTGAGGAGTTAAACAGAAAGGCTGAATTAGCTGAACTGGCTGGGGATGAAGCTATCGTCGCAGCAGGCAAGGTATCAGGTGTATTAGCTGAAAGAGTTGAGGATTTAGGCAACGAAGCTAAAGATTTAGCGGCCAAAGGTTTTAAGGTTGCCGAGAAAGGATTCAAGGCAGCGGAAGAGGCCGATTCTGCAGGGGATGAAGCAATTACGGCTGCAATAGCAGCTTTGAATAATTTAGTAAGCCGTGCTGAAGAATTAGCTAGACAAGCAAAAGAAGCAGCAGCTGCCAGTATGTTGGCTGCAGACGAAATGGTGCGTCGAAATCAGCAATTCGCTGTGTCAGCGAAAGATGCGCTTGAAGAATCAATCAGTAAGACAGATGCATCTGTGATTTCAATGGATGAAGAAATGAGTAACGCTAAATCGTCTGCTGATGAAGCCTCCAAGAATCCTTCATTTGAGACATCAAGAATGGCCAGGGAGGCTGGTTTGAAGGCAAAGAGAGCCGCGGCGTCAGTATTACGTAATGCTGAAGATGTTATTAGAAGGGCTGACCAAGCTCAACTGGCGGGTGATGAAGCGATTGCTGCAGCGAGTCTTGTGTCCGGCCCCCTAAGGGAGAGCACGGAGCAAGCAGGTAGTGAAGCTAAAGATCTAGCGGCAAAGGGCCTTAGTATAGCTGCAAACATAATTCAGAAGGCTGAAGAGGCTGATACCCAAGGGGACGAGGCTTTAATGGCCGCCAGTGGAGCCATCGATCAAATCATAGCTCGAAATGAAGAGTTAGCTAGACAAGCTGATGAAAAGGCTGAACACACAATTACTGCCGACAAGATACCCCAGTTGGTTAAAAAGGTACTCGCCTCAAATCAATTTCTACTTATTATGGTTATGGTTGTGCTAGGAACCATATTCGCTGCAGTTGCTATCAGCGTGGGGTTGGGTTCACTTGGTCCATAGACTTACGAATAAGCGCGTATAATTTGTAAAATAAATTTTTGTAAGGTAATGCCAAGTAATATTAATATTTGCTAATTAAATAACCAAGCGACAGTCTACTGCGGTCACCCCTTCACCTATTTTCGCGACTAGCAGTGGGTTAATATCCAATTCCCTGATTTGCGGAAAATCACCCGCCAGCTGTGATAGCCTTAACAAGCTTTCCGTCAGTGCTTCGAGGTCGGCGGGCTCAGCTCCGCGAGCCCCTGCCAGCAGCGCGTAGCTGCGGATTTCATGAATCATATCGGCGGCATCCCGCCGAGTAAGCGGTGCCACCCGCAGGCTGACGTCCTTCATGACCTCGGCATAGATGCCGCCGATACCGAAGAGCACCGCGTGACCGTACTGAGCATCGCGCTTGAGCCCCAGGATGACCTCCCGGCCCGTCGCCATCTTCTGCAACATCACCCCGTCGATCCGGCTGACTCCGTGTTTTTGGACATTAGCTACCATCGTCTCGTAAGCCGCCCTTATCGCTTCCGTACTGTCCAGCCCTACCACCACCCCTCCGAACTCTGTCTTGTGCACGATATCTGGAGACTCAATTTTCATCACCACCGGATAACCAATCTCTGCCGCCAGCCTGACCGCCGCCTCAGCATCGGTCGCCAGCGACGCCCGCGCCGTGGGGATGCCTACCGCCTCCAGAATTTGCAACGCCGGCTGCCCCGCGATAACCCTGGGCTCAGACTGACTATCATTATGTAATGTTTGCTCCACTGCTGTCCGGTCATAATCAAATTTAACGGCCGGTTCTACCTCCATCTCAAGCCACCGACGATAGCGATTCATGGCAGTGAAACCATCCACTGCCCGCTCCGGGGAAAGATAATTGGGTACGCTGTGTTCGCGAAGCACCGCCAGGTCAGCGTCATGGTCCAGGGCTCCCATAAAATTAGCGAACACTGGCTTATCGAACTGCGGCGATACCTCGGCGACGGCGGCGGCGGTACCGGCCACGTTCACCGGGCCCTGCGGGCACAGCACCACCAGCAGTCCGTCGACGCCGTCATCAGCCAGTACTGTCTCCAGCACCTGGCGGTACATCTCATCGGTAGCCCCACCCGTCAGGTCAACGGGGTTGGACGAACTGCCGAAGGAAGGCATTACTGCCCGGAGCTGATCCACGGTAGCCTCACTGAATTTGGCCAGCTGCAGACCAGAAGCGGCGATAGCATCCGAGGCCATCACCCCCGGGCCGCCGGCGTTAGTAATAATGGCGATACGGTCACCCCGCAGGAGGGGCTGCGTCGCCAGACCGTAGCTGTAATCAAAAAGCTGCTCCGGAGTCTGTGCCTGGATAATGCCGGTCTGCCGGAAGACGGCTTCGTGAATCTCATTATCGCCCGCCAGCGAACCGGTATGGGAAACACTCGCCCGGGAACCGGCCGCTGAACGGCCCACCTTCAGCACCAGTAACGGCTTGACCCGGCTCACCGCCGCCGCCAGTGATCGGAAGCGGCGACCATCGGAGATGCCCTCAAGGTAGGCGGTAATCACCTGTGTCTGTTCATCATCGCGGAGCATCTCGATAACATCGGACTCGGTGATATTGGCCGCATTACCCAAACTGACGAACTTGCTAAAACCGCCGCCAGTCATCTGCGCCCAATCCCAGAAAGACTGCCGCATGGCGCCCGACTGCGCCACTAGGGCGATATTACCAGCCTCATGCACTCCGGAGGCAAAAGTGGCATTGAGCTTGATTCCGGCATCGATAAAACCGAGACAGTTAGGTCCCAGTATCCGCATGCCATTTTCCTCGGCCAGACGTAGCATCTCCCGCTCCCGCTCAAGCCCCGCTTCGCCGATCTCCTTGAATCCGGCGCTAATCATCACAATCCGCTTGATTCCCCGTGCGGCACAATCCTGGAGCACGCCCATGACCGCCTGGCCGGGTACGACTACCAATGCTAGGTCAACCGGATCCGGAATATCGCGAACGTTAGCATAGACCGGCCGCGACAGTATCTCCCGCTCCTTGGGGTTTACCGGATAGACCCCCCACTGATAACCGCCTTCCAGGATATTCTGGAGCAGCACGTAGCCGAGCTTTTCAGGGTTACCCGAGGCCCCGATAACAGCCAGTGAAGCCGGCGTGAAGAAATCCTTGTCTAGCATTAAAACTTCCCCTTTCTCGTCAGTTGCAAGTCCCCTCAGTCACTCGGTAGTGCCGCGGTAATCTCGTCCCGCAGCCGGAGATAGAAATCATCCCGGGCCAGCCGTTCCCGCCACGGCTGATGACCGCACCGGGAAAGCCGGATAAGCCGGAAATCTCCGATAACCTCCGCCAGCGGTTCGGCTACCCCCTGCCAGGGATGCGGGTCGTAGTCACCGTGGATGGCAACCACAGGGCAGGCTATTTGCGTTCCCAACCGTAACAGCTCACCGCTACTCCGCAAACGGGCGGCCTCTTCACTGACCGGGTGGTAGATGTCATAACGAACCGAGACCGGCCCCTCATCCGGTGGCAGCGGGTCATAGCTGTCGGCTTGTGTCATAATCTCACCGAAACGGCGCAAGGCATCATCCTCACCGATCGCCGCCGGGTTTTGCAGAACTATCATTAACGACGCCACCTCTTGACTTAGTGCCTTCGGTAGTCGCCTTTGCCTAATAGCCATGATGTCCGCCGCATACTCCGCTCGGAAGGGCCCACTGCTAACCAGAACGAGCCCAGTCACCAGCCGGGGGTAATGCGCCGCAAAGATAAAACCGAGCGTCGCCCCCCACGACCAGCCAATTAGGACCACGGGAATATCAGCCTTACCCCGGATGACATCGTGGAGCTCACTCACCTGCCCCTGGATTGAGGCCGCCGTTTGCTGCGGCTCAAGGATGCCCCAATCCGTCGCCAGCTCACGGGCCACCGGGGCCATCTCCCCCCCCGCTCCCGGCCCACCGTGCAACACGACTAACCGGTAGGGCCGGGCGCCATATATTCTGAGGTTACTACTGTCCTCCAATAACACCACCCTAGGGCGAAATAGCACAACCTGAATAAGTTTAAGGTATCACAGTCAATAGTTTTTTCACAAGAATTATGCCTAGCTACACAACCGGTAGCGCGGCTTAAAAGCTGCTTCAAACCAATCAGCACTGCAACGCAAGAAATTTTTACAATAATACTTGTGTGATGAAGATTGAAATTAACACAAACGAGCTCTTACTGCGACGGAATAATTATTATACCTTGTTGTTATAATAGGAAAGGCAAATAATGCATAAATAATAATCTATATCCTCCTAAATATTGACTCAATATGTTATAATCTTCTTAAATTATAGTATTTAATAAATGGGGGTGATGCCATCGTAAGAGCCTAAGGGGTACACTTAGATGTAATCTCCAATGGCATGGATGTAATAACGATATCAATAGTTGTACAGTAGTTAAACCAACCCGAATTTAAGGTTGGTCATTATGGAATAAGGAGTACTAAGGTCGATGAAAAACCAGAAAAATTCCAAGATACTCGGCTGGGGTCTGTCCGCCGGTCTCGTCGCCACCTCGCTGGCGGCGATTTTCGCCGTTCCGGCAGCCGCCGGTGAGATGGAGTGGACCCTAGAGAATACCCCTAGCTGGGAGGACATGGTCATTCTGCCAGCCTCCGATATTCTCGACTATGATATAGGTGGCGATGGTGACACTATCTACGCTGTACTTGAGAATGATCCTATGTGTACCGATATCGGGATAGCTGGTATATCCCCCCCTGGATTTGCCCTAGTGAAATCCACTGATGGCGGTGTTACTTGGAGTGACATCACGGAAAATCTTGATGATGCCGCTAATCTTCCTTCTTATGGCTTCAATAGACTTATTGCGGTCGCGGTTGCTCCGGATGATGAAGATTGGTTAGCCGTAGTTGGTATTCCCAACGCGCCTGATCTACCAATGGTTGTTGCCTCCCATGACGGTGGCTCTAACTTCAGTTATGCCGGCTATCTGGAGGATGTCGATGAAAGCACTGTTATGCAATATGTCTACGACCTCGATGTATCAATTGAGGTCGATGGCATCCATAACATCGCCGTGGCCGGTATGACCGATACAGCGGACACTGCTTTCGGTCAGGGCAGCGTCTTCCGCCTTAAGGCAGGCACTTGGCTGACCGGAAGCTGGGAGGATACCGCACAGGCCTATGACGGTTGGGATGATGGGATCGGGGCGGCTCCATACCTCGATAACCCACCGTTCACCGAAGGCGTTGTCGCCTGTGAATTCTCTCCCAATTTCGATATGGATGATACCATTGTCTGTATGGGGATAGTTTCTACTAACAGTGTGAACGGCATCCCCTATATTCAGTCAGGTATCTGGGAGAGTGGTGGCGGTGACTGGAACACCGAAGCTGGTTTCTCCAGCGCTATCCCAGTTGAATCTGATGGTGATACCTTGTACTCGGGCATCTATAACAGGAGCCTGGGATTGGCATTACCTAGAGACTACGACGGTAGCGCTGCTGCCACTCGCTCCTTCTTCATATACGCCAATGCCTTCAACGTGACCACCGAGCTGGTCGGTGGCTATATCTTTCGCATTGATAATGCGGACCTGAGCCCGGCCTGTGGACCATCAGGAGATCCATTGCTGTCCAGCATCGATGTCCACGGCGATGTCGATACCGGAAAGATGATGATCGGCGAGTACATCCAGTGGGACAACGATCTGGATATGCCTGTCGAGGCTGAATGCTGTGCTGGCGTCCGCGTCTGGCATACCGAAGAACTCGACTTCTGCTGTCCGCAATGGGATGGTGCCTGCAAGAATCCCTCCGGCCCATACCTAGCTCTGGTAATGTATACCCCTGATGGTGAAAAGGCCTACGCCACAACAAGCGGTACGATGGATGATGAGTATTTCATCGGCTTTAGCGACAGTATCCCTAACGTAATTCCTTTTGTCGCCGACACTGGCACTCCACTTGATGAATCGGCCTTCTCGGTGAGCCTGGATGACGCTGTTTCCTTCAACCAGATAGGTCTTATCGATACCGATATTGACTTGCTTTTCGATGTGGCTGTTTGCCCTGACTGCAGTGTCATCTACCTCTCAACCGTTAGCGAAGATCCTTATGAGGTAGAGGTACAGATAGATAATGGGGCATATCCTTGTATAGAAGATAGTTGCGATACAGAAGAGACTAACTTTGGCTACTGCAACTGCGACAGCGTATGGCGCAGCTACGATAACGGCGATACCTGGGAGCGCATCTTCCACGGCGACTGGGATGGTGGACCAATACTGAGACTACCCTGCGATACCACTGAGGAATGCTGCACGTTATATCTTGGTATCCAGGGAACTGACGAGATGTTTTACAGCCGTGACTGTGGGCAGTGCTGGAATGAAACGCAAGCAACAAAGATAATTCTCTGGGATTTCGCGGTTGAAAGTGAGAATATCGTCTATGTCATTAACGAAGCTGGCGAATTCTCCATGTCTACCCAATACGGACGCCGCTGGACCGACGCTGTCGATACTGGGATAGATAACAGTTGGACAATAACCGCATGTTGTAACGAAGGATTTATTGTTATCGGCCCAACTGCTAATGATGCAGTTGCCTGGTCTGATGATGGTGGCGAGAGTTGGAACCAAACTGATGACGTACCAGACAATATTACCTTAGTCCAAGTTGCCTGTGATCCAGAATGTCCTAACATCGTTTATGCTGCTGGTTATGTGGGGGGAATCTACCGTACTGATCTTACTGATGGTTCTTGGACTGACCTGAATGCGGTTTCCTCTTTCTACACCGGTATTGCGGTGGCCCGCACCGGCGGCACACTGTATGCCTCCAGCTACATGTTAGGCATAGATAATAACCCCACGCCGGTGGAAGATTACTGTTTAGGCAGGGATATAGTTAGTTTTGACGACAGCAACGTCGATACCTTCCGTAGCGGCGTGGCTCGTAACCTCGACCCCTGTGAGACTGCCTGCTGCGGAACCGAGGACTGGGACTATCTCATCTGCGGTATGGGTGATGGGCCCACTGAGCTTCTTTTAGCTATGCCATCTGCCCTTCGCATCTGCGGCTGCTTGAGCATGGATACAAACAGCGTTCTATGGGCCATTGACTGGGATGACTACGACGTCATTGACGGCGCTGGTGACAACGATGAATGTGGTGGCCTCTGGAGCTACGAGGACTGTGCTGCCAAGAATGCCATTGAGCTTGTCAGCCCGGCCGACGAAACCGTCATTAACTGTGATCCCTGCGCCAGCTGCGACGGCGCTCCGTTCACCCTGAAGTGGGAGCGCATCTGTAATGGCTGCAGCTACGACATCCAGATTATGGACGAAGAGGGCAACGTCATCGTCGAGTGGGTTGACGAAGAGGTTACCGGCAATCCTCCGAGTATGTACGTTGACGAGTCAGGCATCCAGTGCGGCAACACCTACACCTGGCATGTCCGCATGGCCAACACCGACTGCGAGTGTGTCCACAGCCCCTGGTCTGAGACCTGGAGCTTCACCATTGCTGTTGGTGCCTACGATGCTATTCAGCTGCTAGCCCCGGACAAGGGTGCTACTGGCGTCTCGATCAGCAACGTTGGCTTCTCCTGGACCAGTGTGGTACAGGCCGATTCTTATCAGTTCGTCCTCTCGCCCAAC
>Ga0272441_10013023_pt1 | contig 12038 bp, 11 predicted proteins | sample SSMProp6N_FD_193582 | JGI IMG/M metagenome (GOLD analysis project Ga0272441, IMG submission 193582) | Marine sediment archaeal communities from Little Sippewissett salt marsh, Falmouth, MA, United States - SSM-Prop-6N | ecosystem: Environmental > Aquatic > Marine > Wetlands > Sediment ...
AATTATCTGCATCGGTCATGACAATGATATTGCCTCTTGCTGCTTTTACTCCGGTTGTCCTTGCGCGTCCCACACCTTTTCTTTTAGGATGACTAATTATTCTAATCTCTTTTGTTTTTGCTATCTCGACAGATCTATCAGTGCACCCGTCGTCAACCATAATCACTTCATAGTTCCAGGTAGAATTGTCCAGTGCTTCTATAATTGTATCAATATCTCCACCAATGGCTTCCTCTTCATTATAAGTTGGCAAAACAACACTAACAAAGCTTTTTGTCTCAAGTCCATCCGGTAATTCTATTTTTGAGTAATTTCGCATATCATCCTTGGTTAAAAGTTTAAATCCTGTTGGTAGTCAACTACCAAAATCCCTTCAAATCAACTCATTAGCATGTTAATTCAGAAATAACTTATAAACCCTGTGCTTATAATTGTCAAGATATTGAACCATGAGTGAACATCGTTCAATATTTAATCAAATTTGGAATTAATTTATCTTTTCACAATTGATAATTCTATGCCGGGAACACATACTGGATTCACAACTAATTTTTTCCCATTTACCTTTCTTGAAATTATTAAATAAAATAAGTCATCTCTACCATATAGCCCCGTCCAAAGAAAGTTGGCATATTGCTTCATATCCTTCAGAATCACATGTCCTTCAGCATTGGATTCACCTTCGGTTGACTTTTCAACTCCCCATTTTATTATTTCATCTCCAACCTCCAAGCCTGTTCCCCAAAAAGGACTCTCTTCATGAATTTCTGTTATTACAAGTGTATCAAAAAAGCTATATTTTGCTTTGATACCAATAAAAGTAACACATGAAGGATTCTGAATAATCCTGTAATCTGTACTTATGCAATCTTCAGGTTTAATCAATTCCGAACCTTGAATATAATCTATAAGGATATTTTGGAAATCATCACCAGAATATCTGTTAAGATAGACTATAAACTTGTTATTATTTATATAATTTCTCTTGGAACTCAACATGATAAGGAAATCAACAAAATTCTTATTTTCATCGATCTCTTTCAATCTTTTATCAATCATAAGTGATATCAGAAAACCCTTGTAATATTTCAGCAGATTATTCGCATATTTCATACCCTTCTTATCAATATCTGATATGCTCCGCTCTAATGCAAATGGGAAGTTGTAATATTCAGCGTAGTATTCCAGAAATTTATCCTCAAATTCTTTCTGAGTTGAAATTCCATGTCTTATGGAATAAATGTGGGTCAAAAACTCGGTAATTCCTTCTATTATTTCGTTAAACCATAAATTAGTATGGTAACAATGAAAAAGTTCATGGATTACCGTCTTCAAATTTAATAAATCACGGGGTTGAAAGACTATTATTTCTCTTTTACCCTTCTTTTTATGCTTTCCAGTGGGAAAAGATTCACTAACCAAAAAATCAAGGTTGAAAGATTTACCATATAATTTCTTCATGTTGATTTGAGTATCATTTAAAAAATTAACAAGGTCATCATTAATATATTCTCTATTAGAAATGAACCTCCATTTTCCTGTTGTATCAATATCTTTTATTTGCAAATCTTCATCGACCAAAATTATTGAATATCTAAGATCCTTTATTCCTTGTGCAGACAAATTATATTTTTCTCTCTTAAAAGGAAATTCCGCATAAAAGTTAAATTTGACACTCTCATCAATCACTTTGAAATTTCCGACTTTGAATAGATCTGGTTCCGGAAACATTAAAACATCATTAAGATAAAAAAACCTGTTTTTCATCTTGTATTTGATGATCACATCCTTTTTTAAATTTTTTATCGTCAAAAAATAATTAATAAACCTCAGTGGATCTTTCAATTCCTCAATAGAATATTCAAGTCTTTTAAAATTGTGATCAAGGATCTGGATGTCTTTATATGAATCCGGTGATCTATGTGATAAAAAACGAATTTCATTCTTCTCATCAAGCCCATTTGACTTGATCTCAATATTTCCAAGTTCATCTTTTAATGTTAAAAGATAATTCAGTTCAACTTTCAATTGAGGAATGTAATAAATCAGAAAAGCAGTAATAATGAAAACTATTGTAAGTAAGACTTTTATTGTTTTGTTCAATTTAACTTGAACGTTAAAGAATAAGAACAATAATCCCAGGATTGCTGCTGTTAAAAATATGTGCTTAAAGTCAACAGGAAAAAAAGAATAACCAATTGATCTAACAACCAAAAGGATCATTGCAATAAGAAAAAAGGATATTTTGGTTATTAATCCTATTATGTGGCGAGTTTTTTTCATTGATTTAAAAGATAAGTTCTCTCAAAAATTCTATTACACATAAGTAAAAAAATCCACCATATATAAATAATTATGCAAATAATGCTCTTTAAGAAAAAAATCCCAAGATTAAAATTTCTCAACAATTTTCCTGTATACAGCTAACAATAAATGTGGTAGAATAAACTATATTTGGATTTATCTGAATCTTTGGAGATATAAGGTATAATTCAATAAATCTGGAGTTCGGATAACTAAATAAACAAACCCAAAGGGCGGATAGCTCAATTGGGAGAGCATCGGCCTTACAAGCCGGGGGTCGCAGGTTCGAGCCCTGCTCCGCCCACCATTGAAAATAAAGGTTTTGATGGATTTGTAGTTTTTGTTTTGTGTCCTGGACACAAAATCCGGACACAAAATTTAAAATTCATATTGATTCTAAACCTACCTTTTGTTGAGTAAACGGAATAATCTCTGCTGGTCTTTTAAGTCCTTCTTCAAGTGCTGTTTTTGTATCTTTCAAGCCAAGTGTTCTTAAATATCGGTTAGTAGTTGTTGGACTCTTATGTCTCAATATAGACTGTATCACCGAAACATTATATCCCTTGTGATAGAGGATAGTGGCTGTCAAATGTCTGATAGAGTGAAAACCAAAGTGTTTCACACCTGCTTTTTTGCATAGCCTTTTCATAAAAGATTTCCTTGTTATGAATGGCTTCCCGTAATATTTTTCATCCAACAAGTTACCACCAATACAGACAAAGACATGTTTTGTTTCTTTGACCGGTCTTTTTTCCCACCAATTCAACAATGCTTGTCGAAGTTCGGATGTCATGGGTAACCAATCAGACTCTTTATTACCCCCTTCTCTTTTACTTGTCCACAATCGGATTTGATTATTTCCCCAATCGAGATCTTCCCAACAGAGATTGAAAATTTCACTTCTACGTCCTGCAGTGTGAAGAAATGTTAAAAGCATAATTTGATCTTGCTCCTCAGCAATTTTGTAAATTGACCAAAAATCATCTTCAGGAGGTACATATCTAGGTTTTCTTATCTCAGGAAATTTATCTACTGCGCTAAATGGGTTTATCATTTCACGAGGAAAATGATCCAAATATTTACATCCCCAGTTCCAAGCTGCTGAAAGGTTTTTTCTATCCTTGTTAGCTGCGTATCCACTTCTATTTTTTAACTGCTGTCTCAAAAATGGTAAAGCTAATCTTGGTGTTAATTCATTCACTCTCATATCTTTGTTCAAGTAATTGACAAGTCTTGAAAATGCTGATTTCTTTTCCAATAAGGTTTTTTTACAAAATCTTTTTTCAATATCGTCAAGGTATTCATTTGCCCAGTCCACAATTTTCCAACAATCCATGTCGATTTCTGTTTTTTTCAACTGTTCCTTTATTTCTTGCTCCCATATCACCGCTTGCCGGTATGATTGTTTTGTTGCATCTGGATATAGTTTTTGCTTTGTAATTCCGTTCACCATTACCGAAGCTCTCCATTTCATTTGACCCCGCTTGGTGATTTTGCTTGGCATTATCTAACACCTCCTTGATGATGTTCTCAAAGAACCTATATTTCCCAGGAGAGACTTCAATACCACCCCAACGGTTGTGATACTTTATCACGGTTCGGCGATCTATTCCAAGAAATTCCCCAAGCTCTTGGGGTGTATATACCATCCCATATTTTTCTTGAAGCGAAGTCATTATTCCATCAGCTATTGACAATTTATTTAAAGCAATCCTTTTGAATTGTTGATGTTATACCATTCTTCTCGGATTGATTCGAAACATGCGTAACTCGATACAGCGTCTGACATGAGCGGTTGCAGAACCTCGTATTTCTGAAGCCATGTCGTTTCCAACTTCCCAGAGCTTTTCCGCAGTATAAGCAAACTCGATATCCTCTTATGTATCTAGGTTTTAACTTCTTCATACAACCGCTCCCGTTGCTATATGACATTGATTGAATCTTTGAAAATAAAGGGTTCTCTCTAATGCAATGTCAAGTAATGCCAATGACTGACATTGCTTAGATCCTTGATAATTAAGGTCTAATGTATATATAAGGTCAATAAGGACATAATTTTTTATTTTTAATACTCTAATTTTTAAACTCTCTTTTTTATATTTTAGAAAAGTTGTCCTTTTTGACCTTATTCCCCGCAAACCCTTGATAACAGCTAAAAAACGTAATGTCAAAATTTGCATTGTGTTGACATTGTTGACATTAAAATTCATAAAGATAAAATTCCTTATTCTTAGTAATAAATCCATAACCTTTTGATTCTAAAAGAGAAATTGCGTTACCAATCTGTTTTGCATTTAATTTTCGATTTATGGTTCGGTTTTGCTTTATGTCTTGATAGATTCGACAAGAGAGATTTTCTTCATATCTTTTTTTAATCAGGCTTATGATTAACTTTGCATTTTGATCATCGGGATCTTGATTCATAGAATTGTATGCTTTCAAAATATGAGGTTTGATATATCCTTCGACAAGATTGATCGCTCTTTCTGCATTTTCTTTGGATAGGTGCTTAATGTAAATTTCTTCACCACTTGCCTCATTTATGGTATGAAATATAAGGGCAAATCTCATAACATAAGATTTGAGCTTGCCAAAGTGAGATATTAAAGTATTATCTTCTATCAATTCAATTTGATTGTGATTTATTTCATTAACCCATTCAAACAATGATTTTTTCGCATCTTGTGAAAGGTGAATTGTGTTATTTTCTATTGATTCATAATGTTGGAAACAGTTTTCGACAGCGTCAAAAGCTTCTTCTTTAACATAGCGATCATCATAAACCAAGCCTTCCGTTTTCTCTGGATATACTGGTAAAAACCGACAATTCAATCCATCATCAATTAGCTTGTTATCATTACCGTAACGAGATTTGAAATTCATGAGATATTCAGGTATCAATCCACCAATGATTGACACGAAGGGATTTTCGATAGTTATTGGTAATCCATCATGATTGCTTTTTCTGTGAAGTTTTATATAAGCATTATTCCATATTGATAACCAAAACTGTTTATCCGATCCATTTTTGCCCTTGTATTCATCAAAAGAATTTAAAAATCCTGTCAGTTCGTCTCTATAATAAAGGATTCCATCAGGATTATTTTTTAAGAGACTTGCTACCGCTTCCCTTGTTGCATCTGAAGTTAATTTCTCTTGCAACACCGGTCTATCTTTTTTATCCTCGCTTGCCTCGTGTTCTTTCATCAGTTCATCATGGTTTTTGCGGTATTTTATTTCAATAGGAACAATAAAATCTTTAATCATTTTGTTGAGCGGAGGAGATTTCATTGTTGATGCTGACCCGATTATTGCAGTCCAGAGTATGCAGTTTTCTAACCAGTCATTTGTAACTAGTAATTTTCGACGGTTACCGACAAAACCGCTCCATATTGTCAATAATCCCATACCGACATAATCGACAGGACAGTCAAGCGAATATGCAAGTTCCTTGATATAAGTTTTGAATGGTTCTGGTATTAAATCAATCGGGAAATCGGGAACCTTTGGCATTTCCAAAGACTCAAAAGGATGTATAAGCACCGATGGTCTATCAATAAAGTTTGAGAATTTGCAGCCTTCACAACCGATCAATTCAGGATGTTTCCCTTTTTTATGCGTTTGTATTTTTTCGTAAATTTCAAGGCATTTTTTTGAATAGAACATATTTAAATACGAAGCTTCTGAACCACTAACAGATAAAATCCCGAATAATTCTCTTAAACTTTGACACCGACTTAAGAGAGCATTTATTTGTAATTTCGTCATCTGATATTTTGTTATACTCATTAGTGCAACTCGATAAACAGATTTATAGGCTTGAATATAATCTATTCTTTAAAGCTTTGACGGAGTCTAAAAGTCCACGAGCAGATACTTTCAGCTTGCCCGTGGTAAACTCATTTACAGTTTTATCAATCCCATTCTTTCTATTGAACACGAAGATCGCCCTTCTTGCCCGGGTATCAACGGTAATCAATTCGTAGCCCAGACAGAGCAGGCAAGCTCCTATCCCCAGGTCTGTACAGTAATAGAACTTCTGATTATCGTTTAAGGGAGTGTAGGTTAATTCTTTTGGCTGGTTGGTTTGTTCATTCGTTTTCAATTTTTATATCCTCATAAAAGTTTCTTTTTGAAAATTTACTGCTATGAGATTATCAGAGAGAAAAAACAAAGATAATACCGAACTAGTTCGTGAGGGATCTGTTATTTTTTGAAAATATGGAAACGAGATCCTTAACTAATGGATTAGTTTTTTAGAAGTTGTTCTAATAAAAGATGGGATTGTTAAATGTAAATCAAGGAATTTAGAGAAATTTTTTAACAAACTGTTGTATTCTTTCCGATTTATGCTTTTTGATTTCTTTTTTATTTAATTCAACAAGATCCGGATGTGTTGAGAGTCGATATTCACCTCTTGAATTGTTTTCAATCAGGTTTTCTGCAAAATCTACATCAAATGCTGTTTTAATAGGCTCTTTAAGCCTTGAAATACTTTGGTGTGTCATACTATATATATCGTTCAGAAAATCATCATCAATACTATTAATAAAATACCATCCTCCATCTCCCTTTTTTAATTCTACGAGCAGTCTCAACAATTGCAATAATGAAATATCACTTATTATCACTTCTTTTAAATCAATCTCAATTTTGTTTCGTTGATTTCCTTTTGCGTAATTACGAGTTATATAAATCTTGGCTCTTGTCTTATACACAAATTTCTCATAATCTTCTTTTTCTTGTGTCGATTGATTGGCTTTTTGATCTATTATTGGTTTCTCATCGACAAGATATTCAGCATTTCCCTCTTCTTTTTTTTTCTTCTGTTCTGATTTAATACAATCAAGATCTTCTTGGCAGTTAAAAATATATTCCTCGATCACTATGCTCTTGACAACATTCACATCCCAACCTACAAGGCATTGTGGCGGTTCGGTATAAATTCTAGATCCTTTTTTCTCAATTTGCTTCTTAATTTTTTCATTAAAGTCTTTAATACGTTCTTTAGCTTCAATTCTTTCCTCAACATCTCGTGTATCTGCACTTTCCAATTCTTTACATAGTTTTTTCCATCTACGTTTAGATGGATCTATTGATTCAAACATTTTTATTTTATCGTCAAAATAACTAACAATTCTTTTTGGTGTTTGTCCGGATTTTGATAATTCTAAATTCAACTCTGTAATTCTTTGTTCCAGTTCTTGAATTTCTGATAATGTGGGGTTATCAATACTCATTCTTATTCTCCTCTAATACTAATTTTCTCTAATATTTTTAATAATTACAGATTGTTTAACGTCCTTCGTTATCCAATTTGTTGCTAAAATTGGTTATGGCACTAAGTGTACTGTATATATGATCGATCCGAGGAACGAATTTTTTGAAGGGGTAGGGGGGTTTTTTCTGATTCTTATCGCACATCTTCTTATAAATCATTCATAATTAAATATCTTAAACGGTTTCCTTATCGATGTTATCATATCTCATGTGATTCACTGCTTTTTGTGTTGCAATCCTGCCCCTGGAAGTCTTTTCAATCAAGCCTGCCTGTATGAGATAGGGTTCTATTATATCCTCGACAGTTTCTTTTTCTTCATTCATAGCACCGCATAAAGTACCTATTCCAACAGGTTTGCTTTGAAATATCTCTGTAAGAACCCGCAAAAGCTTTCTATCGTCTTTATCAAGCCCTATATCATCAATCTCGAAAAGATCAAGAGCCATCTCGACAATAAGACTGTTGATAGTATCTTCAGAGTTGACAACAGCATAATCAATAACTCTTTTGAGTAATCTATTTGCTATTCTTGGCGTACCACGAGCGCGCTTCCCTATTTCTACTGCTCCCATATCAGAAATAACAAATCCCAAAGTCTTTGCAGATTTTTTAACAATCATAGACAGCTCATCGGGAGAATAGAAGTCCAGAGATTCTTTTATCCCAAATCTATCAAGCAAAGGTTTTGGAAGAATCCCCTGTCTGGTAGTAGCTCCAATCAAAGTAAACTTATTCATCGGTAAGTTTACAATACCACCGGTTTTATTTGATGTTTTTATATAAACACCTTCGTTAAATTGATCAACCTTGTCGAGTGTCTCTTTGTCCATGAAAAAATCTATCCTGAAGTCTTCCATAGCCATATAAATCCCTTCGGCTATGACTTTACGAAGGCGATGGATTTCATCGATAAATAATACATCACCTTCTTTTAGCTTTATCAATATCCTTGCAAGATCGTTAATCCTTGTGATAGTAGTAGCAGTAATGGTAATAATATTAGCACCCATTACATTGGCAATGATATGAGCAAGAGTAGTTTTACCAAGTCCGGGAGCACCGGTAAATAAAACATGATCTAAAACCTTTGCTTGGTTTTTAGCAGATTCAGAACACATCAATATACGTTCTTTGACCTTCTCCTGTCCGATATAATCTTTAATAACCGAAGGACGTAGTTCATTGTCTATCGGTTGTCGATTAGTATTTTTCAGGATGTCGTTATCAGGTCTTTTAATATGAGTCATGGTTATTGCTTACCCTTCGCCTAAAAGTGCTTTCAGTCTATCCTTGCCAATATAATCCTCGATATCCTTTGTTGTAATGAGATAAGTTCTTCCGACCTTTACTGAAGATAATCTACCCTTCTTTAGATCTCCATAAACAACTCTCATATCCACATCCAACAATTTAGCAACTTCGATAACGCTCCATTTAACTTTTTTCTTTATCATCTTAACCTCGTTTCATACTTTAATATTGCTTGAATTTTCCAAGATTATCAGTCCATATTTGATAAGAGCTCCTTAATATATATTATACGTCTTTTAGCTTGTAATGTCAACTTTTTTTGAGGATTACCATCAATGTGAGAAATTTGTATTTTAGAACCATCATAAGAAAATGGGGGATTACAAGAAGGTTCTATAGATCGTTCAACCTCGTCGCCCTGGTGTGCTATTTGTGCTATTGTAAATCAATAGTATTGGTTTCAGGATTGAACTTGATGAATTTTGCTTTTGCTAACTTTTCAAGGGTCTTAGTAAAATCCTGGTTTGAATAACCGAAGCTTTTATTCTCAGTATTTGAGAACTTAAAACTATTTTTGTTTTTGAAGATAGTGTTATCGAGAATCCATAGAACTATTTTGGCTTCCGGGTGTAAATCGGCTTTAACATAATCGAAGGTTATTATGATTTGCTCTCTTATTTCTGGTGGTTTGATTTCATCGACAGAGCAATTTAAAACCTTTGCAAGGGTTTTCCATTGATTCTCTTTTATTGTAATACCATGTATAAGCTTCGATAGAGTAGATTGTCCAATACCTGCACGAATAGCAATTTCGGTTACCGTCATGGAAGGATCTGTTTTTCGGGAGTCAAGTATTTTATTCCACAGTTTTTGGTTCAGCATATTTCACATCCTCATATAATTTTGAAAATTACATTACCATGAAACAGGCATAGAAACAACACTCCTTGGTGCATTAAATTATGTCATGGAATATTTCATAAAATATTAAAATATAATAAACAGTTTATGGACTTGACAATTAATATAAATAGATATATATTATGTTATAGAACGTATCAATATTGAGGTGTGATAATATGAAGTCTAAAGCCGTTGGTTACATAAGAGTTAGCACTGAAGAACAAGCAAAAGAAGGGGTATCTTTATCAAGTCAAACTGATAAAATTCGTAAATATTCAGACCTTCACGACATGGATTTAATCGACATATTTTCAGATGAAGGTGTTTCCGGAAAATCACTTGACAGAACCGGAATGAAAAAACTATTGGAACTTACAAAAACTCAATCCATCAATGCTGTTATCGTGTACAAACTTGATAGATTATCCCGAAAGACAAAAGATTTTCTTCACCTGATTGATGTATTTGAGAGTAATGACGTTGCATTCCACAGCATCGAAGAGAAGGTAGAGACAAAATCTGCAAATGGAATGTTCTTTTTGACAATAATGTCTGCTATATCACAATGGGAACGGGGAATCATCATTGAGAGAACAAAAGAAGCCTTGCGTCATAAAAGAAGTAATGGGGATTATTTAGGTAGAGTACCGTTTGGCTTTAAGGTTTTAAATAAAAGACTTGTCATAAATCCTGATGAAATGAAGGTTATTCAGAAAGCGAAAAGGATGAAAAGAGAGGGAAAGTCTTACAGAGATATTTCAAAATCATTGAATTTATCTTTGGGATATACCCACAAAATTATAAATACCAATATAAAAACACTTAAAGCCAATTATATTAATGGTTGATAAAGCGTTATAGGTTCAATAAAGGAACGAATAATGAACGATACAAACAAGGATAATCAGGAAAAATGGGTAACTGCAAAAGAATTAGCTGTTATTTTGAATCTTAAAGTAGTTACCATAAGACGATTACAAAAAGCTGGTAAGATTCCATTTCACCGAATAGGGGGGTCTGTCCGGTTCTTATTATCTGAAATCAAGGAGACAACTATCAATGAACAAGATGTTTAATTCCTCTATTTTTTTTGACAATTTCAATCTTCACCTTGCGGATTATATAGACATCCTCATGAATGAAAGAAAGCTAGCCTTCAATACAGTCTATAATTACGATCAATATTTGACTAATTATGGATTATTTCTATCGGGTAAAGTTAAAAGCCTTGAAGAAATAAAACCCCGATATCTCATTCAATGGTTCGCAGATATGCTGATATCGAAAAAGGTAAAACCGCAAACAATACTGGTTAGAATGTCTATGACCAGGAAATTCCATGAATACCTTGAAAATAAGGGTATTGTTGGATTCAATCCCTCCAATGGTATCAGATTGGTTAAAGTTGATGATAATGGATCTAGCATACACAAAATTGAGGTAAATCATGGGTAATGAAATTTGCGAATCATCAGGGTTTTTAAAGACTTTCAATCTTCACCTGGCAGATTATATCGAGTTTGCTGAGAATGAAAGAAATCTATCCCTTAATACAATCGATAATTATTGTAGAGACCTCGGCAAATATAGCGAATTTCTTTCCGGGAAAGTGGTAACTCTAGATCAAGTTCACCGTAACCATCTGATTGAATATTTTGCCAATATGATGGAATCCGGATTAAATCCATCGACAGTTGGTAGAGCAATAACAGCCATCCGGATGTTTCACAAATTCCTTGAAAATGAAGGTGTATTAAATTTCAATCCGGTAAAAAGCATTAGATATCCAAAATCCAGAAATAAGTTACCCAGAGTTTTGAGCCCGCATGAGATAAACATGTTGCTATCCACTCCGAATACTAAGAATCACCATGGCTATCGGGATATGATAATCCTTGAAATGTTCTGGGCTACGGGTATTCGATGTTCTGAGCTGGTAGATATGAAATTATCAGACCTTCATCTGAAAGAGCGTTATATAATGATTCTGGGTAAAGGTAATAAGATGCGGATTGTTCCGATTCATGATGATGTGAGTAAAAAATTACAGCACTACTTAAAAAAAGTTCGAACCAAGCTATTGAAAGGAAAGGAATCCGAAGCGGTGTTTATTTCTAATCACGGGAAGAAATATTCAAGATGCGGTGTGTACAAGCTGGTTAAAAAGTATGCTAATGAAGCTGATATTTCAAAAAATGTTACACCGCATTTATTGAGACACTCCTTTGCTACCGCTCTAACAGAAAAGGGTATTGATCTCCGAACCATGCAAGAATTACTTGGACATTCTAACATAAGC
>Ga0272441_10013024_pt1 | contig 12037 bp, 5 predicted proteins | sample SSMProp6N_FD_193582 | JGI IMG/M metagenome (GOLD analysis project Ga0272441, IMG submission 193582) | Marine sediment archaeal communities from Little Sippewissett salt marsh, Falmouth, MA, United States - SSM-Prop-6N | ecosystem: Environmental > Aquatic > Marine > Wetlands > Sediment ...
ATACTCAAAAAAAATACCGTATTATTGTAAAAACCCTGACCTGGCAACCACTTCTTGAACCACTCCCAAAACGAAAAAATACAATAATAACCCCTTGTTTTAGTTAAAGTTATAAGGAACCCCAACCGGGTTTCAAGTGATTTCTATGGAACTTGAGAATATAGAAGCATATCCGGAAGTTTGCCATAAAATCCTGGACGATTTGTCCAAGAAACTTCCCGAGCACCTTACCTACCATACCCTTGGGCATATCATCGATGTGGCCAACGTATGCAACCATTATATTGATTACTACATGATCTCTGACCGGGTGGCCAGGTTGATACGGATTGCGGCCGTGGCCCATGATTACGGCTATATCTATACCCCTGTGGAGCATGAAGAGCGCAGCATAAAGGAAGTGCGGCCGATGCTCAAAGATTTTTCCGAAGATGAGATCAAGCAGATTGAGGGGATGATACGGGCGACCAAGGTTCCTCAAAGCCCCCATAACCTCTATGAAGAAATTCTGGCAGACGCAGACCTGGATTACCTGGGTCGCAAGGATTATGGGAAGATCAGTGAAGGACTGTTTAAAGAATTCCTTCATTTTGGGGTGGTGAAAAACGAAAACGACTGGTTGGAATTGCAAATTAAATTCCTCGAGAATCACCATTTCCATACGGACTGGGCCAAATTGAACCGGAGCGATGCCAAGCAACAACTCCTGCAGGGACTCCGGGATAAACTGAATTCAGAGGGCCTTTCCAGGCAGGCTTCCTAGAGGACGAATACCATTACCAGGATGGTCAGTACTGCGAGCATCATCAGGATAAAGCTATAAGCCAGGTTGCGGACGGATTTGTTCACGTTTCCCAATTTTTTGGAAGCGATCAGGGAGTGCACAAAGATCTGCTGTCCGAGCTGGTCGTAGAGATCCTTGTCGTTTTCCAACATCCCGTGGAACTTCCTTGAAAAGGAACGGATATCCCCGTACTTGGTAATCACGTCATAGAAGAAGAACATATTGTTGTCGTAGTCCGTCTCGATCTGTGGCAGAAAGCACTTAAAGGCGTAAAAGATTGAACGGCCCACAAAAAAGAAATAGGTCATCACTATAAGGACCAGCACGGCGTTCGGCTGAAAGTTCGATTCCATGTTCAGGGCCATTTCGAAGACCACCCCCAGGACCAAGCCAAAGAAAGACATGATCAGCCCGGCCTTTAACTCAGCGGTCTTGTTGAGCTCGCTGATATGCCTGATGGTTTCCCAGTAGACGATGATCTTTTCCTCCGGGGTTAGTTTGACCTTCTCTTTGGCGGGCATAAAGTACGGTGGTTATGCCCTAAAGGTAGTAAATATTCACATTTGGTTTATGGGGTTCTGATGGCCTTAAAAAAGCTCCTGGCGGTCAGGAATATTTTCTTGAAAATCATTCATTTAAACAATTTATACTCTATTTTGCGCCATTCATCCGCATTTAAAGTAAATCTAAAGATATTTTAACCTGCGAACTTTTAATTTTCGTACATTCACACATCTTAAAAAATGGGCAAACGGTACTTAGGTGCCTTTCACCCGCTGACTACCCCAGGTCTTTCTTCACGGAACACGTTTTTTACCCTGCATTGCTTTGGTCTAAAGCAATCAACTAATGAAACCACAACTACCCCACCTAACTGGGCGGAATGGATATTCCTGCCTTTTATTCGTGTTTTTTCTTCTTTTTGCCCTGCCGCTTGCGGCGCAGGAATATACCACTACGGGCAATTCCACCAACTGGGAAGACCCGGCGGCGTGGAATTGCAGCGGAGGCGGCTGTGCTCAGAATCCGGTCCCTCCGAATACGCTCAGGAACATCACGGTAAATGTCAATCATGACCTCGTTCGCAACAGCACTAATACCCTGACGCTCCAACGCAATGGACGACTGAATGTAAACAACTCAAGTTTGGTAATTGTCAGCCGTCTTTGGCTTCGGGATCGCAGGGCCAGATTGGTGGCCAGCGAAGCTGAAATAATTATTGGAGAGGGTGTTGACCTCGGTGGCATGGATCCGTCGAGTGATCTCTTCAATATCTTCTGGAATAGTGGTACAACTCAACTCAATGAAGCCTGTTTCACCCTGTTACAGGGGAACTTGTACAATTTTTTTGGCACACTGTCCGGGACAGGTGGCGTACGGGCACTTGATGGTAGGCTGAGGAACATCTTTGGCAACTGGAGCAGGGACCTGGTGTATTTTGGTTCAAACGGAGCGTCCGGGGTACCCGGATCTCAGAGCTCCCTTGAGGAAGTAAATGCCGCTTGTGAACGTTGCAAGGCCGGGGATGCGGCACCCGTGCTTGATGCCGGGGCTCCCACCTCCTTCTGCGCAGAAGATCTTATCCCGGCCCTGAGCTCTTATATTAATGGTACGGCTCCCGAAGGTGCGGTGCTTACCTGGAGCACCAATGCTGATCCCCTGGTGGTTTCCGACCACCTCAACCAGACAGATGTGGATGCTCCCAATCCGGGTACCTACTATGGATTCTTCTTTGATGCGGAGAATTCCTGTGCCAGCCCCACAGTAACATTGGAACTCATCAGGAACTCGGCAATTACGGTAGAGGTAAACAACGAAGAAATCATTGAAGGTGAAACCGTAACCCTCACCGCAAATGCAACAGGCGGTAACGGGAACTACAGTTATCTCTGGAGCACCGGTGAAACTACCCAAAGCATTGATGTAAGTCCTGATTCGACTACGGAATACACAGTGACTGTCAGTGATGACTTTGCTGAACCAACGGCGACCGCCTGTTCCGGATCAGGCAATGCCACCGTTACGGTAAATCCTATTATCACGGTTACAGTAAATAGCGAATCCATCAATCAGGGTGAGTCTGTTACACTGACTGCAAATGCCACCGGGGGCAATGGAAATTACAGCTATTTGTGGAGTAATGGTGAAATAACCCAAAGCATTGTGGTAAGCCCGGCCGAGACCGCTGCTTTTTCTGTTACAGTGAATGACGACTTTGTCTCAAGCACGGGTTCCCCTTCGAACGGGGCTGGTACAGGAAACATTACGGTTAACCCTACGATTGTCGTAGAGGTCGGAGGTGATCCCGACAGCGGTGGATCAGCTGAGGTAAATAACGTGGAAATTTGTGAAGGGGATTCTGCTACGCTGACTGCCCAGGTTACTGCTGGAGGCACAGGTCCTTTCTTTTACCAATGGAAAAATGCAGATACTGGAGCTAATATAGAAGGTGCAACTGGGTCCACCTTAACCGTGAGTCCGAATGTAACGACCAACTTCTTGGTAACAGTTACGGACTCCTTTACCCCAACGGAGGGACCTGCAGCAAGTGTAGAAGCTACAGGTACCGTGACGGTGAATCCTCCTGCAACGGCCAGCGTAGGGGACGACCAAACGATTTGTGAGACAGAAACCGTAACGGTTACCGGGGTCTTTGGCGGAGGCGCTAGCAGCGGTACCTGGAGCACTTCAGGTACGGGTACTTTTGACGATACCACTGCTGCCACAGCGGTCTATACCCCGAGTGATGATGACATCCTGGCCGGTACAGTTACCCTTACCTATACCACGGATGATCCGGACGGGCCCTGTGTTGCCGCATCGGACGATATGGTGGTGGCCATCAACGAAGATGCTACTGCGGATGCCGGAGCGGACCAGGCGATTTGTGAAACAGACACCGTAACGGTTACCGGAGTCTTTGGCGGAGGCGCAAGCAACGGTACCTGGAGCAGTTCTGGTACGGGTACTTTTGATGATGCCACTGCTGCCACTGCGGTCTATACCCCGAGTGATGATGACATCCTGGCCGGTACAGTTACCCTTACCTATACCACGGATGATCCGGCCGGTCCCTGTGCTGCCGCATCGGACGATATGGTGGTGACCATCAACGAAGATGCTACTGCGGATGCCGGAGCGGACCAGACGATTTGTGAAACAGACACCGTAACGGTTATCGGAGTCTTTGGCGGAGGCGCAAGCAGCGGTATCTGGAGCACTTCAGGTACGGGTACTTTTGACGATGCCACTGCTGTCACTGCGGTCTATACCCCGAGTGATGATGACATCCTGGCCGGTACAGTTACCCTTACCTATACCACGGATGATCCGGCTGGTCCCTGTGTTGCCGCTTCGGACGATATGGTGGTGACCATAAACCCTGAAGCCACTGCAGATGCCGGGGCGGATATCGCTATCTATGAAGGGGAAACTGTGAGCTTGGCAGGTTCTTTTGACGGGGGTGCTTCCAGCGGCAGCTGGACCACCACAGGAGACGGGACCTTTGACGATCGGGGTCTTGCGAATGCCGAATACACTCCCGGACCCAATGACATCACTGACAAAACAGTCACCCTTACCTTTACAACGGATGATCCTGAGGGTCCCTGCGATGCAGCGTCCGATGATCTGATTGTAACGATCAACCCCGAGATTACTGTGACCCTCAATATATCATACCCTGCAGGGAATGAAGGGGATTTCCTGTGCCGGAACGAGGGTCAGCAAGTCACATTGACTGCACAACCCAGCGGCGGGAATGGTGTTTATAACTACTTGTGGAGCACCGGGGAGACAACCCAGACCATAAACGTAAACCCCAGTGCCGATACAGAATATACTGTTGAGGTTACCGATACCTTTACGACCACTTCGGGAATTATCCCAGGTGTAACGGAAAGCACAACGGTAATTGTTGAGAATTGCGACCTCAGGGAAGCTACGATTGATCAAATCCTTGTTCACGAAGGTAAATTAAGCAATGCTCTGGCAATCCTTGCTGAGAATGGCTACGATCCTAATAACCCGTACAATGAATTTTTGTACACCATCCGCATCCAGGATGGCGTTCCAAAAGTACTCGTCCAGATCGTTGTGGCCAGTGGCCGGTTTTCAAACCTGCTGGCTCAATTGGCATCCTTTGGCATCCAGCAATCCGATTTTCTCAAGGATTATGACACGAATAACCCGGAAGCCTATGTGTCCTGCTTCGTACCCCTGGAACCCATACAGAATCTAAGAGACCTTGACGTTTCTCCAAATCTCGTGCAGGTGCTTGACGGAAGGTTAGGCCTAACAAACACCGGGTCCGTTCTGAGTGAGGGTGTCGCAGCCATGCGGGCCAATATTGCCCGCCTGGGTTGGGAGGTTACTGGAGATGGAATCACCATCGGGGTCATCTCTGATAGTTTTGACAACAACAATGGCTATGGATCGGACCAGCTCGGTGAGAACCTGCCAGGTCCTTCGAACCCTAATCCCGATCAGAAAACCCCTGTGGATGTTCTGGAAGACCTGGATGAGGGGGGTAGCGATGAAGGCCGGGCCATGCTCCAGCTCATTCATGATGTAGCCCCGGATGCGAATCTGAAATTTGCCACCGGATTCAATGGAAAATACAACGCGGCTTCTCAGATTGAGGCCTTAAGGTTAGCAGGTTGCGACATTATTGTAGACGATGTGCAATATATAGATGAGGCGTTCTATGAAGATGATGTATGGGCTCAGGCCGTCAACGACGCCGTGGATGCAGGAGTGATGGTGTTCACTGCTGCGGGTAACTTCGGAAGTAAATCCATAGAACAAACCTTTACCCCTGCTGCATCAAATCCAAACTTCCACGATTGGGGGGGTGATAATACAGGACAAACCCTGACTCTTGATCCCGGCTTCTATATCATCTCCGTTCAGTGGGATGACGACTATATCTCTCTGGGGGAAGGAACAGGGGCCAAGGTCGACCTGAATGCCTATCTGGGGGAATCCCCGGATATCCTGGATTTCGGTTCCAACGTGATTAATTTTAACAAGGACCCCATGGATTTCCTGTATTTCCTGGTGTTAAATCCGACTACGACCAACCTTCTGGTAGAACGTGGAGAAGGCAGTGCGACCACGGAGATTAAGTTCAAATATGTAGTATTCAGATCCGGAGATTTGGGAACATTTGAGGCAACCCCGCCTTTGGATGCCTCCACTGTTGTAGGGCATGCAAATGCCGAGAAAAATTTCTCGGTGGGAGCCGTGCGTTATGACAGGGTCGATCCAACACCTATTGCTCAGCAAAGTTCCTCGCTTGGGGGTACGCTGACCGATGGGGTGGTTCGTCAGGGCGTTACCGCCATGGGCCCAACCGGTGGGGATACTACCGTACCCATAGGCCCCGACTTTGATGGGGACGGGCAGCCCAATTTTTTCGGAACCTCGGCAGCTGCACCACATGTGGCCGCTGTAGCGGCCATGCTTCAGGAGGCTGGAACTAAATTCGGTGTCCCCCTGACCGGGGCCAACTCGGTTCGGGACCTTCTTCTGAATACAGCTGTAGATATGGGGGATCCGCAGAAGAACGGGGCTGGCTTTGTGCGAGCTGATCTAGCTCTGGGGTCGATTGCCAACCCGGTGCCAAACCTTATTAGCCTGAACTTTGAGCAATGGTTAGCGGATAACCCGGGTTTTGTTCCCGGAGAAACGGCATTTACGGCATTTTATGAGGGTCAGAATTTTACCCCTGAATCCGTGGTCTTTTTCCAGGGGCAGGAATTGCCCACCACTTTTGTGGATAGTGAAACGCTTTCCGTTACCATTCCGGAATTTGAGGGCAATGGAGATGGCTTTGTATTTACGCCACCTGGTCCCATCACGAATGGATCCGATGGAGGAGAGTCCGAAACTGTTGGATTCTTTGATATTCCCGCCAAGAACGTTATCATCAGGCCTGCTGACATAACCCGGTTTTACGGTACCTCTGTGAATCCAACGGATAATCCTGAATTGTTCAGCTTTACCGTAGTAGATGCCGAAACGGGCGACCCACTACCCCAGGCAGAACTGGACCTGTTCTTTGACCAGACCCTTTTCCCGGTCACCTATTCCACCACAGATGCCGTGGATTCACCTACCAGTGTCACCTTTTCGGTGATCCTTAATGTCGATCTGGACAATGTGAACCCTGGAATCCTCGAATTGTACAATTTTGATACTGATGGCTCGGACGACAATGGTGAGATCCAGGCCGGAAACCTCTTTATTGAACCTACCCATGTGGAAATTTCCGTCGAGTATCCGGAAACCCTGGTCTATGGGGAAGCCTTCCCCGGTATAGACTACGTTTTTAACTATGTGGATGATGACGGCAATCCAGTACCTGTGGCCCAATCCGAAAAGGACAAGTATGAACTGGCTCACAGAAACGCCTTCAGGCTGGTGAATTCTGTGGTGGTTATCGCCAATGGTCGCTTCCGACTGGTGAATGACGGCACGACCAACCGGTTCAGGCTGGTCAATTGCGAGGATCCGGATCCGGAGGTGAATCGATTCCGGTTGGTGAATGGACAGTGTGAGCCCGAGATCGTTTTTGACGATACACTGCCTGACGGTACTGCCAACCGATTCCGCCTGGTCAACCAGACCTTCTATGTTTCGCAGTCTGTCGTGTCTGAATCCAGTCCATTGGCAAACCGTTTCCGCCTGGTCAATGGGGATGGCAGTGATCAACCGTGGGATGCGGACACGAAGATCATCGAGATCGATCCGGACCTGTTTGCGAATGCAAATCGTTTCCGCCTGGTCAATGGCCGTAACATTACCAACCTCTTCAGGCTGGTGAATGACAATGAGTATGATTTCTTCCAGGACGATGGAACCACCAATAGGTTTAGATTGGTCAACGGAGTGGAATTCTCCCAAGGTTCGGCCTTCTTTGACGGGGAGCTGATCAACCGTTTCCGCCTGGTCAATGGACGTTCCTTCAGACTCGTAAACGACGGCACTACCAACCGCTTCAGGCTGGTAAACAGCGATACGAGTCAGCCGGACCCGTTTGCTGCAGACACGGAGAATTCAGTGGTGCTCTTTAACTCCTCTGAAGGCTCCGAAGTGGTGGACTCTGATCCTATAGAAGTATTCCCTGTGAACTTTATCACCGGCAAGGATGTGGGAATCCAGTATGTGGGTACAGGACGGGTATTGAATAACAACTTTGTAGCTACAAGCACCCCGGTTCCGGTGGAGATCCTTCCGGCGCCTCTGGAAGTAGCCATAGAAGATCTAACCCGGGAATATGGAACGATCCCTCCGCAGGAGGAATTCTCCGTAGATCTGACTTCGCTGGAACCACAGCTCCAGTATGATGATACCCTGGAAGATGTCTTCCCTGAGGGGTTGAACTTCGAACTGGATTGTGAGCAATGTGATGTAGCGGGAAGCCCACACCTGATCACTGCTTCCAGTACCAGCGATTCAGGAAACTACGACATTGCTGTCACCTCCGGGGTATTTAATGTGGAGCCCTTTGCACTCACCCATACGATGGATCCGGCAACGATAACCAGGGGTGAAGAAGGTCCATTTACGTTTGACTATACCCTAAGCACGGAAGACCCGGCCTGGACGGAAGCTGACCTGCCCTTTGGGGAAACGCGGACGGATATTTTCGGCCCCCTAACCTTTGATCCCGCTGACGGCTGTGACCTGCCTGAAAGTGGACAGGTATCAGTGAATCCAAAACCGGAGACATCAAATTATAGCGTCACCTACGTGGATGGGCCCCTGACAGTCCTGAACCCTACTTTGCAGGTGATTGTTTCGGGTACGAACTATATCCAGCGTCGCGATTTTGCGTCCACAGATTTTGAGGTGTCCTTTGAAGGCCTGGTTTGCGACGATCCGGCTCCCGAAATAGAGGATTTCGTGGTGCTGAATTCGTCCGGAGATCAAGTCAGCGGAAGGCTTGATTCGGGGGTCTATCAGGTCCTGGCCAATGTTGAAGGCATTCCGGGGCTGGAGCAGTATGAGGTCGAACAACAGGCAGGGGAGCTATTTGTCAATCCAAGGGTTTCCTGTAGAAATAGAATCCGTGCTAAAGGCCCCTGTAGGAGCCCAGCAAGTCTGCCTGATGATCCACGTATAACTACAAAGCTTACATATACGTATGAAAACCGCCTGGATGTTCCCATATTTATCCCGCGGGGTCAGGATAATTACCTGTTCGGTCCGGCCTACACGGTTGGGGAACTGCCGGAGGTCTTCCTGCCGGGGGTCCATACATTTGAGATATTCACGGATGGAAAAGGAGTTAAATGGGGGGTTGAAAGCCCGGATTGCTGGTTCCCGGATATAACTATTTGGGCTACCGTGGCGCCTTCATGTTCTACTAGCCTAACCAGTAAAGTTGAAGAAGTGGATTCCTTTACCAGGGAATTTGAAGACGGCGTACCGGAGGCCTATCCGAATCCGGCCACAGACTACCTGACGCTCTTTGTGGGCAATATGGAAGGCTCCGTGAACGTGACGGTCTTTGACGAGGCAGGCCGCCTGGTGATGAGCCGTGAATATCCGGTCAAGGATGGGCAGTCTGAAGTCTATATGGATATCAGTGCCCTGAAGGAAGGCGTGCTTACCATTATGACCGAAAACCAGGGCAACCGCTCGGCCTTCCGGATCATTAAACAGTAAATTAACTAACCAGCTAAACCAGGGCCGGAAGCGATTCCGGCCCTTTTTTTTATATTGAGGGGGTAAAGCATTTGCACCTATGAAGTACCACCATCTGCTGCCCCTGGGCCTATTGCTGTTCGGAACGTTTTCCTGCAAGGACCCAAAGCAACCGGCCATAGCTGAACCGGAAACCGCTCCATATTCCGAACCCCATCGCCCCCAATTCCATTTCTCGCCGGTGGCCAGCTGGATGAACGACCCCAACGGGATGTTCTACCTGGAGGGGGAATACCACCTGAGCTACCAGTTCTATCCGGACAGTACGGTCTGGGGCCCGATGCACTGGGGGCATGCGGTGTCCAAAGACCTGGTGCGCTGGGAACACCTGCCGGTGGCCCTGTATCCGGACTCCCTGGGCTATATCTTTTCCGGAGGCTCCGTGGTGGATGTTGGGAATACTTCCGGATTTGGGTCGGTGGAAAACCCAGCAGTGGTGGCCGCCTTTACCCACCACGACCCTGAAGGTGAAAAGGCCGGCCGGGTTGATTTTCAAAGCCAGAGCATCGCCTGGAGCACGGATAAGGGACGCTCCTGGACAAAACATCAAGGGAACCCGGTGCTGAAGAACGAAACCGGGATCCGGGATTTCCGGGACCCCAAGATCGTCTGGTACGCCCCGGAATCGAAATGGGTCATGGCCCTGGCGGTCTATGACCGGGTGCAGTTCTACGCCTCCCCGGACCTGAAATCCTGGGAATACCTTTCGGAATTCGGGATCCCGGGAGACACCCGCCTCTGGGAATGCCCGGACCTGTTTCCGCTCCTTGTGGAAGAAACCGGGGAGACCAAATGGGTGCTGATCGTCAGTATACAGCAGGACGCCCCTAACGGGGGTACGGCCACTTCCTATTTCGTAGGGGATTTTGATGGTACCCGCTTCCTGGCAGACCCGAAGGAGCAACAATGGCTGGACTGGGGTACGGACAATTACGCCTTTGTCACCTGGGACAATGCCCCTGGGCCTGCCTCGGAACGCCTGGGCATCGGCTGGATGTCCAACTGGCAGTATGCGCAGGTAGTGCCCACAGAGGCCTGGCGCTCGGCTATGACAGTCCCACGGATCTTACGTCTTGAACGGGCAGGGGAGGGGTATGTCCTCAGCTCCCTTCCGGCGGCATCCCTGGAAAGCCTGAGAGGGGAACGCACTGTCCTGGGATCGATGATGATCAGCGGTGAGGAAACCGTAGAAGGCGCGTTTGCTCCCTCCCAATGCGAACTGCTCCTCCAAACGGACCTGGCAGGAACGACGGCAGCCCTGTTTGGGATAACCCTTAGCAACGGAGCAGGAGACCGCCTCATCATAGGTGTCGATCGGGAAAACAACCAGTTATGGGTAGACCGAAGGGGTTCCGGGCCGAACTTTGCTGAGGAGTTCTTCAAGGGGCCCCACACCGCCCCTCTGGATCTGTCACAGGGTTCTTCAGACCTTCGGATCCTGCTCGATGTGGCTTCCATCGAGGTGTTTGGCAGTGAAGGGCGGTTGAACTTCACGGAGATCTTCTTTCCTTCGGAGCCTTTTGACCGGATGACCTTCTGGGCCGAGGACGGGGAGTGGAAGCTCGAAACCGGGACGGTATACCCCCTCGGCAGCATCTGGTAAACGGCATCCCGGGAGGCAGAAAGTCCCTGTAATGTGCTGATATTCGTCATACTTCAGGGAGCCCGGTTCGAGTATCTTTACTAATGGCATGAACCAGACCCGCTCCATACCCGACCAAATCAGGGAATTCCTGGCTGAAACCGGACGGTTGGCCGCCTTTGCAGGCCATTTCTTCCGGGAGCTCTTCAGGGCCCCTTACGAATTCAGGGAATTCGTGCGGCAGTGCTACCAGATGGGCAACCGCTCCCTGGTGCTGGTGTTGGTCACCGGCTTTATCATCGGCCTGGTGCTGACCCTGCAAACCCGACCTACCCTGATCGAGTTCGGGGCGGAATCCTGGATGCCGGATATGGTCGGCATCTCCATCGTCCGGGAGATCGGCCCGGTGATCATCGCGTTGATCTGTGCCGGCCGGATCGCCTCCGGCATAGGGGCCGAGCTGGGGTCCATGCGGGTCACCGAACAGATCGATGCCATGGAGGTATCCGGTACCAACCCCTTCAACTACCTGGTGGTAACGCGCATCATGGCGACTACCCTGATGCTTCCCCTGCTGGTCATCTTCGGGGATTTTATCGCCCTTGGGGGTTCAGCCCTGGTGGAAAACCTTAAAGGCGGCATGAGTTTTACCCTCTATTTCAATAAAGTCATTGAGGCGCTTTCCTATGGGGATTTTATTCCGGCCACGGTAAAGTCATTTTTCTTTGGCTTTGTGATTGGCCTGGTGGGCTGCTATAAGGGGTATAACTGTCAAAAAGGAACGGCTGGGGTAGGCAAGGCGGCCAATACGGCTGTAGTGACAGCTTCACTGCTGGTCTTTTTTGTAGATTTTATGGCGGTGTTTATCGCGGATATATTTTACGATCTCTGATATGGAACCCAAAACGGCACATAAGGCACCCGAATCAGGGCAGCAGGAGCGAAAGGTGGTAATCTCG
>Ga0272441_10013025_pt1 | contig 12036 bp, 6 predicted proteins | sample SSMProp6N_FD_193582 | JGI IMG/M metagenome (GOLD analysis project Ga0272441, IMG submission 193582) | Marine sediment archaeal communities from Little Sippewissett salt marsh, Falmouth, MA, United States - SSM-Prop-6N | ecosystem: Environmental > Aquatic > Marine > Wetlands > Sediment ...
TGTTTCCGGAACTATTCGTATAGGAAAGTTCTGCACGCACCTTCCATTGAGGCGTCTCTGTGTCTTCCGCCGCCAGTGCGAAAGACGACGTGGTAATAACGCACACGCAAACCCACGCTGCGATAACAATGTTTTTCCACATGGTACATCCCTCCTTTGCAATAGTGATAAATAATAAATGCCGTAAACGCGGTGCGCGATGCCGAGGAAAGAGAAACAGGGTTGGCGCTATTATTGGAACATGTCAAAAACAGAGTGACATGCTGAATGGTCGGGCCGCTTGAAGATTGATTCAGTGTAAAGAAGAAAAAGATACCGGCGGATTTTTATCAGCGAAGCATATCATTTTCATTCTCTCCTGCAGAGCTCAAGCAATTATGAAGTTTTTAATACGATCCTTTTCTGCGCGTGAGGGTTCTCATAGGGAAAAGATCCGACTGGGATTGAGATGGGGTTTTACCGATATGACAGGATAAAGAGAATTGCGTACCCACGTTTCTGTAATTTTATGTATCATAACATAGCGTTTCTTCGGCAACAAGAGGGTTGTAAACGCAGGCAGCGTATCATCATTGACCACCCATTGTTGTGTACGGTGTCATAAAAATTCCAAACCTGTCCATCGCATGACTGTCCGGCATTGCTTTTCAATGGCGTGCAACCCGGCCGTTTGATGGTCTGCGACTGCTCCCCTTTTCTCACAGAATCTAAAAAGTTCATTTACGGAGACACGTCAAAAGGAGGCCTCTTCCCTTTTTATTGCTTCCCTGATAAGCCAAAGGGTGTCTTGAACCCGTACTTTCTTTATTCACAAATCACGATGCGGACCCGCATTCTGCATTTGCTTAAAGACGCGGGAATCGGAAGCGCGACGATTCCCGCGCTGAACGAAACGACTTCAGGGGTTAGCGAAGACCCGGAAGTTTTTTCGTAAATATTCGTTAGGATAGGCCACGCTGTAGCGGAAATGCATCTTTACATAGTGTTCGCCCGTATAAAATATGTAAAGCTCACCCTCGGGATTCTGCACGATAAAAAGTGAAGTGCCACTGCCATGGGGATCGGGAACCATGAGAGGGGCAAAGGCCTCCAGATCATCGCGGGTAAGGCAGTCAAAGTCATAGCTGTCAGGCATCTCAAGGGCCACGCATCCATTGGTGGTGTTCAGATAGAATGATTCTGCCAGAAGAGAACCGTCACCATACATGTCATATCGTTGATCCATGTAAATATCAAAATCGTGGACCTGCGTCAGAAACGCATTGTGTGAGCCGAAGTAATGCCAGGAATGTGTTTCAAGGTCGTAGGCCTGCCCCGGAACAATCGTGAGACCGTCGTATCCGTTAAGATAATCAATTTCCTCGGTAATTGCGGAAGTAGTCTGGTATCCGAGTGCATTGATAGCATAGATCAGAGTGTACTTGACGTCATGTTCCATTCCGCAGGGAAGTTCAATCGTCCATTCGTTATCTCCCCGGGGTGTCATGGGGACCATTGAGAATTCTGGATCGCCAAGTATCTCGACGAACACGTTTTCAATGGGAGATCCCCCGTTGTCATCCACCAGGGCGGTCAAGGTGTGGGTGTTCAGGTCTCCGATGACCGATCGAATAATCGGTTCGATACCGCTCGGATCGGGAATGACGGCAAGATATTTTTCGACAGCCGCGGGCGGCTCATTTACATTTGTAACCCTGATGGCCTCCCGGCCGCTCAGGTCATACTCATCCTCAAGGTCGAATGAATAGAAACCGACACCCTCATCCCTTGCCATTTCATGAATCACCTGGGGATCGGCAGACAGGTCTTCGATGAACTCTACGGAAGAAATCCCACGGTAGTCGGACACGAATGCTCTTACAATACGCCGCTGCTCGTCGAGATAGGCATAGTGAATTACGGGGTGCTCTTCGCCCGGCGCCTTGAAAATAATTGTTGTATCCGGCCCGAGAACGGTATCGAGCACATTATCGCCGGGAGAAATATCGTTTTTCTCCCATGTCCATCCATCCATGCAGATGCTCCAGCCATCCAGATTTGCCTCCGCCATACCGCCGCCGATCCGGTCGTAGTAGGAAATCTTCTGCTGGCCGTTCTCTTCGAATCCGCCTGCCACCCAGAGGAGTGCATCTCGCAGTGTCACTTCCGGTGAGGATTTGCTGTCGTCTGCATAGACGAGATAATTGATAATGTTACCATCGCCAATATCGAAAAAGAGTTTCGCGCACACCGATTTCACTCGTGCCATATACTCATGCCATCCGCCCACGCTTTCCCAGTGGCCGTCGGTATCCATCGTCAGCACATCCGCGAGGACCTGCGTAACATTAATGTCAACAGGAGCCCCTGTTTCCAGGGCTCTGAGTTCATCCATCGTGAGCGAGATCGGAGCCACGCCTGTTCCGGTATCGATGCTGTCGACCGTCCAGTAAACGTCAGGATCAGCCGGATATACTCCTCCCGGCTCCAGCAAATTGATCTGGGAGTTGCCCGGTTCAAAAGTTGCGATATTCCGTTTGCCTATCCTGAACGTGAGGGTGGGAATTATGGAACTTGCCGGTGCGGTTCCGTAATTGTAAACTTTGAGATAAAGCTTGACGTGGGCGGTATCAACAGGGTTTGTACTCTTGGCCGTCCCCCAGTCAGTCATCTCCATGCTGGAGCCGCCCTTTGAGATTGTCGTACCGGTGGTGGTGCTGTCGGAGTAACTCCCACCGTAGCTGTAGGAGGCTTCAGCACCGGCACCGAAGACGTCGGAAATCGAAAGCGAAAGCCCCACACTCTGCTCCCAGTGGCTTTCATCGGTGTGGGTGTGGGATTCCTCGGTAGTTACATTCCAGTTCTCTTCATTCCACAGTGACTTGGCCGTGGAGGTGGTAATATCGGCGTTGAGAGTTATTTCATACCGCTCAAGCTTTACCACGATATCCGGATAGGCGGGAACCATGGGCAGATTTCCCGGAGCGCCCACCGCCACATCCATGAGGATGCCGGTGGCTTCCATATCATCAGAATAGGGGTCCTGATCGGTGGAGGGCTGAAGGGGATCGGTTTTGAAGTATGACACCGTGGGATCGTTCTTGACATATTCTTCGGTCCACGGGACGTAACGGCCCCATTCCCATTCGTAGGTATAGCCGTAATATTCAAGATAATCGGCAATCCCGTCGCCGTCGCTGTCGATTCCCTCTCCATCATTCACCCCGTCGTTATCGTCATCATTGTCGAGAGCGGCAATCAATCCGTCGCCATCGAGATCGGGAACCGGATCGCCTTCATTGAACGCACCGCCGAATACTTCGACAAAATCTGATAAGCCATCCCTGTCAGTATCCCCTGCATCGGGATTCGTGCCCAGAAGTTCCTCGATATCATCAGGAATATCATCACCATCCCGGTCGCCTCCGGCCGATGCAAGCAGTTTTTCCCAGAGCGTGCTCAGCGTATAGGGGACAATCGTAAAATTTCCATCGGAATCATCCCGTACTGCCGTATGGGTGGCGTCAGTAATGCGCACGCGGTAATCATTTTTTTCCTCAAATGATGGGATATCCGTCCAGATGTGGCTTCCGTCATCAGGCGTTGATGCTGTAATCGGCGTGTCGTTCCATGTCTGCCCGCCGTCAGTGGACAGGAGAATCGTCACGTTGTCGATAGCGCCGTCGGTCTGCCAGGTGATCTCAAAGGATTCACCCGATATCAGGACCTCACCGCCGTTGGGAGAAGTAACAGTGACCGCTGAATTCAGAACAAAAAGAGTTTCCTGCATATGCCCCATGGCCTCCTGAGCGGAAGGGAGACTTCGGGTTTCCGGGAAAATCTGTTCATCATTCAATGCGTCAAAAACAGCCTGCACGTTGAGATCGTCGGCAAAAGCATCGACCGATTGGTTGAAATTAATTGGCGGAAGTCCCGCGAGTATTTCCCTCGTTTGCTCGGAGATGTTTATACAGGCGTCGACATTACCGTCGACATCCAGAGACAGGAGAAATCTGCATATATTGACGACAGCCGGATCGGTTTCATCGAGCGCGCCTTCAATCAGATCAACGGGCGTTATGATTGATTTTCCAGCTGCCTCGCCCAGGACGGTACTGCCAATCGAAAATGTAATCATCTCCCCGTCCTGAAATTGAAAGACTCCCTCTGAATCAGTAAGGCCCGATTGCGTGGCGGTCTTGAATTCCAGCCCCTCAACGGGGCAGTCAACAAACGTTCCGGTTTCCACGGCGAGCTTACTTTGACTCTCGCTGCCGCCTCCGCATCCGAAAATAGTCATGAAACCGGTAAATGCAATAATTACGAAAAAGTAACGAAGAGGTATATGAATAACATGCGTTGTTTTCATTTCATTTTCCTCCTGTCTCCCGGGTACGAATGTACCGTTGCATCTATTGCCGTTATATGACCCCTATATGGAATCACATCATGTACGTTACAAAGGGACGTTCCGTGCAGATAGAATTGTTCAAACCTTGTGATTCACGAGAATCTCAGAGGAGCGATGAATAAAGAAAACCGGTGGAAGAGAAAATTAAGGAGGACAGGGGTCCTGACAGGCATAAAAGCAAATTGAATTGCCGAAGGCGATTCTTGTGTATACGATACGTGATGAAGCGTTGAGCTGCCCCACGGGGCAGCACCCTTTTTTGATTCTTTTACGTTTATCAGTAAATCGGATACCTGCAAACCATTTCAGCCTGTGGTTCAGGATATCAATCTTTCAATTCGACTCAGGAAAACATGACGCATGGCAGGAAACCTGAAGGACATACGTCCGGCAACGCTCTCGAAGGCACTTACAGCCAATGGCACCTTTTTTTATGCCGTCATATCTGCCTTGTTGTTTGAATAGTAGTGGCACAGCGTTCTTCTGTCAATCGGAATATGACCATTTGAACCGGGATATGATTAACGGTCTGAAATCATGGAGGCAGGACCTGTTCGCATCTTCCTCAATTCACTAATCAAGATGTGGGGCCACATCTTCCTGAACGTCTCTCTGCTTTCCGATTCTGTATGCGTCTATGACTGCAAATATCCAAAGGCACACAATAATGTAGATAACGGCGGTATGATGAGGATCTGCGGTGTACACTTCTGATCCGACAATGTCTGAAAGCTCCTGCAGGTTCGCCGCACCACCCTGCAACCGGACCATGGCCTCGTCGAGGCGATTGAGTGCCGATACCGTGGTCGCCCAGATAACATAACCCAATGCGGCCAAGACCAAGCACAGGATAACCAGCCCCCGCCAGTACCTTTTCAAATAGAGTTGACCAACACCGGGAAAAACGAATGCGGATAATAGTGCGGTCTTAAGTAAAATTAAGTCAAACGGAGATCTGACTTCTTTCATTCACAGGTACTTTGGGGCTCTGCAACTTTGGAACTTGCTTTTCCTTTGTGCCTCAGTGCTTCTGTGTCTGTCTTTCTTCTCTTTGGTACTTTGGAACTTTGTTGCTCTGGTACTGTTTTCCCTACTCCTTCAATCCCTAATCCTTTAATCCTGCATGCGGTTCCTCTTTTGTGTCGCCCGCCATCACGATTTATGTTATTTGTAACTTAATCATGAGAAAGGAGGGAACTTTCTATGTCTGATGCGAAATTGGGCAATCCCGCCGTCGTAGGTCTGGCGGGATTCGGTTTGACGACGCTTGTGCTGCAGTTTCACAATGTCGGATGGTGCGGAGCGGGTCCGGTTGTTGCACTGGGACTGATTTTCGGTGGATTGGCACAGATGATCGCGGGTCTTCAGGAAATGAAAACGGGCAACAATTTCGGGTACAGTGCCTTCACCACCTACGGGGCCTTCTGGATTTCCCTTGCCGTTATTCTTCTTTTGAATCACTTTGGCATCTACAAGGCGAACACCACTGACGTGGGGTGGTTCCTGGTAGCCTTTACGGGATACACGCTGATCATGTGGATCGGTTCCATGCGGATCAACGGAGCTCTCGCCATCACATTCACCCTTCTTCTCATCGGATTCATCCTTCTTGATTTCGCCCATTTCGGCTACCCGGCCATGACCAAAGTCGCCGGCTACGAATTGATGGCCTGCGCCCTCATGGCATGGTATACGATGGCGCACATTCTCCTTGGTGATGTCTTCGGCAGAGACGTCCTCCCGGCAGGCAAACCCTGGCTGAACTGATGTCTTGATTCTAACGGGAATGGGCCCGCCGGCAAAAACCGGCGGGCCTTCTTATTTTGTGATGATACGGCTCTTGGCGGTCATTTGTTTCTTTTATTCAGAGTTTCTTGACTGACGGCTGACCGCTGAAAACTGATACTTCAATCCTTCAATCCATAATCCCTTAATCCTGTCGTTCAGGCTCGGCCACTAAGCAACTCGCATAATGCTGCCGGGTTCGTCGTCGGAATGATAAGTGTTCTGGTCTCTCCTTTACTGCCAGGATCGCTTCTATACTTAATGTGAATCCCCAGGCCGCGATACCCCGGCAATGGGTAGAGGGAAGCACCGTTCTGTGTGAAAGGGACGTTGCTCGAGAGAAGCAACGTGATGAAGCCTTTCCACGGTCCCGAGTAGGTTGTTTGCGCACAGGACACAATCCACTCGACTGGAATCTGGAGCCATGTTCCCTTCCCCACTCCCCGTAAGGACAGATAGACAACCTTGTCCATCGCGCTTCTGAAGACTTTCAGTTTCACACTGTAGCGAAGCCAGCCGTATGAAAACGAAATCAGAAAGACCACCCCGGAGAAGGCAGCAACCCACGTAATCGCCTCCATCGTTAATTTTGGATTTCCGACAAAGATACACACGAAAATATCGATCGCGAGTGTCGACGCCAAAGAAATGATGCCGAGGGTGGAAAGAGGGCAATGAATCGTTTCTTTGTACTGCACACGTTTTGAAAGGCGTTTCATCTAGTGTTCACTATCGGTTCATGTGTTTTTAACGTACCGGCTAAATGTCATCGTGTTTCATGGAAACTAAAAACCCCATCTACTGAGATAAGCCAAACGGAATCCTGCCCCTTTTAATTCGCATCTTCCTGAACGTCTCTCTGCTTTCCGATTCTATAGGCGTCTATGACGGCAAATATCCAAAGGCAGACGATAATGTAGATAACGGCGGTATGATGAGGATCTGCAGTGCACACTTCTGATCCGACAAGATCTGAAAGCTCCTGCAGGTTCGCCGTACCAACCTGTAACTGGGCCATGGCCTCGTCAAGGCGATTGAGTGCTGATACCGTGGTCGCCCAGATAACATAGCCCAAGTCGGCCAAGACCAAGCACAGGATAACCATTCCCCGCCAGTACCTTTTCAAATAGAGTTGACCAACGCCGGGAAAAACGAATGCGGATAAAAGTGCGGCTTTATGTGATGTTTTCATCCTGATGCCCGTTACCGTCCCTCCCGCACGGAAATGCTGTTGTGAAAATGATTTTCCGCGGGACTTGCCGGTTGCCTGTTAAGCCTCATACCTGACCCGCCGCGTTGTTTATGCCGATTGCTCTCTTTTCATGGTGTGCATTAATGGGGACGGATATTGAATCACATAAGTTTAACAGATACCTGCCCTCTCCTCAATTCTTATAGAAATTAAAGAGTTCTTTTATGTAGATAAGTCAAACGGAGATTTGACCCCTTTTCATCATTGTCAAGGAGAAAACGGAGATCTGATCCCTTTCCCCTTTAGGCAATGAATTATTGCTGGAAAACTTCTTTAACAAACACTGCTACCCCAGGGTAAAAATAACCATTTTCATTTTCCAAATATCTTGTTTTTGAGGGAAAAAACCAAGATATTGATGAGTAATCTAGAGTTTGTATTTGGTTAATCCATTTTCCCAATCGAGTTTCGATATAGGGTTTATCAGAGGGTGGCAGATAAGGTACTGCAAAACAAATCCCCAATCGTCTTCCCTCATTTTTATTCAGGTTTCTAGCATCCTTACATGCAATATTAATCGAGCTTTCGATTTTCTTTAGTCCAATCTTGGCTCTTCTGCCTATGGCACACCAGACTTGCTTTGACTCACATGCAAACCCATTTGAACCTTTGTAAAAGTACATATCACATCTTCCAGAGTACTCATCGTCCTTCTTTCCTTTTTCTGTACAATACTCCTCAAGAGCTATTCCATTTGATTTCCAAATGGCTGCAGAAAGTGAACTTAATGTGGCTCTTTCGTTATACCACCAAGGACAGTCTTCATAGCCGGATGTTCTTATGTAGATTTCAAGAATTTCGTGCCAAGATTCAAATACTTTTTTTAAACTCTTTATGTTTCCTGAATTCACACCGCTTTCTATTTCCATTGTTCTAATTTCCAACTCCTTTCACTAACGTTACGCTGGCATTTGCGTCTGCGCGGATGTATGAGGTATTGGAACTGGCAGGGAGTTTATAATCACAAGTTGAAAGAGTGAACTAAATATATATTTTTTTGGGGTCGCATCTTTATCCTTTAAGATTGTCGCCATGCATTAACCTTTTTTTTCAACCTCATAAACCAAACGGCGACTTGACCCCTTATTTCCTTGTCCCCAAAATTTCGGAGAAGCGCATTAATGTGGTTGGGTCTTGGCTCAGATAAGTCAAAAGGCGACTTGACCCCCTATTTCTCTGGTCTTGAATCAGATAGATCAAACGGAGCCCTCCCCCCTCCTCTCATCAATTCTCATAGGATTTAAAGAGTTCTTTTATGTAGATAAGTCAAACGGAGATTTGACCCCTTTTCTCCGAATCAAGATGCGGACACGCGTCTTCCTCGTACAACCTTAAATGTTTTCTATAGTCCTCAAATTCCTACATCCAGGACCAGACAACTTACTCCTTCCGCTGGTTTGAGGGGTGACCTGAATTTGGGTACTGATACGTTCTTTGATTGCCGATACATGTGAAATAACACCGATCAGCTTGCCAGCTTGCTGCAGACTCGCAAGGGTTTCAAGGGCAGTATCGAGGTTTTCCTCATCCAGCGTTCCGAAGCCTTCATCCAGAAAAAGCGAATCCACCCGCACATTCTTGCTGGCCATGTGAGACAACCCCAGCGCTAACGTCAAGCTGACAATAAAGCTCTCACCGCCCGAAAGATTCTTCGTTGACCGAATCTCCCCCGCCTGGTAGCTGTCAATCACATTGATCTCCAGTGGCTGAGAGTCATCACGGACCAGCAAGTATCGGTCTGTCATTTTCTGTAGTTGCGGATTGGCATGACCAATCATCATTTCGAAGGTCAGTCCCTGGGCAAAATTGCGGTACTTCTTGCCGTCAGCAGAGCCAATCAATTCGTGCAGATTTCCCCACCTGCGACATTCTTTTTTCTGGGCTTCGATAGCCTTTTGCTTTTCCTTTATCCGCTCTTTGGCGTCTTTGTTTTCACACAGCTTGTTTTTGAGGCCAGCAATTATATTCCTCAGTTCTTTGAGGGAATCTTCGTATTCCTTGAATTGCGGTCCGAGTTCCTCAAGGTCTTTGTCGGTTATCTTTCTAGCCATTTCCGTGGCCAAGCGTATTTCCCGATCCTTTTGCCTAGCCTTGAGGTCTGTTTGGCGCTCATCTAGTTCCTTAGCCTTTGCCGTCAGTTCTGCCCTCTGCGCAGGTGTCAGTCTTGCCTGCAGAAACTGCTCTTCATCTGAAAAACCCTCTGGCGTTAGCGCTACAGAAAATTCAGTTTCCAACCTTCTTAGTTCTGGTTCTCTCTGTTCGATGCTCTTTTTCAGAGATTCAACATGAACATTTGCGGTGTTCCATTTTTGCTGCAGTTCATTGTGCCGATCTCTGGCTTGCTTTTCTTCACTCTCAGCATTAGAAACAGCCTTGTTCAAGCGGAGATCCTCTTCGTCTGGATTCTTGTCGCCGTACAATGCTTTCCTTTCGTCAATTCCAGTGGAGAGTACCTTTTTCAAAGTCTCCAGATTTACTTGCTTTTCGGCCAGTGTGGCACTTTGGGTTTCAATAATAGCTTCCAGTCGTTTCATTTCACTGTCAAGGTCTGCAATTTGTTTCTCGATGTTAGCCTTTTTCTTAACTTGGGCCTGCCATGCATTCAACCGCGCTTTGAGCAACTCGAGTAGTGAAGAAATATCAGCATCGGGGATTTCTGTGATGCCAAGCGGCATGAGTCCGGAAGACACGGTCAGCCTGCGCTCGGTGAAATCATCACGAAGTATTTCCAAGCCTTCCTTCACCTCTGCAAGGGCTTTCTCAGCAGCTTTCTTGTCATTAGCCGCTACCGTCTCCTGTTTTTCACCCTCTGCCAGATTTTTAATGGCCATTGCTTCAGCCTCTTCAAGTTTCCTGATGGCGGCTTCATAAGCCTCAGCCTTGCTAACCAGCTTGTCAAGTGCTTCAATCCTCCGTTCGATTTCATCGGGGACTGGAACATTGCCTTCCGCGAATGGGTGTTCCGTTGCACCGCAGAGCGGGCAGGGGTTACCGTCTTCCAGTTTGGCTCGGTGATCTTCAAGCTCCGCTATCTTCGTCAGAAAAGCCATTTCACGCAGCAAAGTCTCCTTCTCGGTGCGGCACTCACGCAGCAAACGATCCCCTAATAACTGTTTCAACTCATCTTTTCCTTGCTGAAGCCTTTTTGATGTGTCCTCCATTGCCTGCTTTAGAATACCGCATTGCTTCCGGCATGCATCGAGTGACTTTGTCGCTTGGTCCAGAGTTATCAAGGCTTTTTCTTGGTCGGCCTCTTTTTGAACGATCTCTTTTTGCTTCGAGAGCAGACCGCCTAGCTGTTCTTCAACACCGGCTAGACCACTGATCAGCCATTCATCCTCCGCATGCCCATTAAGATAACTGTCAACAAGTTCCAGCGTTTTTTGGGCTTCGTAACGTTTTCCCTGTTCTTTGAGTTTGGCCTGTTTATCTGCATCAATCTTTTTAGCATCTTTTTGGCAACTCTCTTTACCTTCTAGAACAGCCTTTTTCTGTTCGGTAAGCCTCTGATCTAGGGAACGAACCTTCTGAATGATCAGTGCACCGCTTTTGAGCTGATCTTTAACTCTAATGGTTTGTTGTTCTGCCAATTTCAACGACTCGGCCTGTTCTTTGGCAAGAGATTCCTTTTCAGGAAGGACCTCTTCTTCAGCTTTCAAAATTTCTCTGTCATCCACCTGTTGTTTTCGGATTGCCATGAGCGTTGCGTACGCGCCATCCAGTGAGGTAGCACTCAAAGCCCGACTGAGTTTTTCACGATCCGGGATAAACGCATCGACATCGCTTTTCAACTTGCTCGCTTCACCAACCAAGTTAACGATTTCCTTCTTAAGGCCATCTATGGCGGTCAGCCACGCAATAGCCTTCCCTGTATCCGACGACTTGACATTGATCTCTTCCTCTTCTTTTTGGTTTTTCTCAAGTGCCTGTTGAATATCTTTTTCCTGTTCCGGTTCTAAAATTACGATTCCTGCAGTTTCAGCCTTAAGGATGTTCAGTTTTTCCCGCTCTTCGCGATGGCGCTCATGTACACGGATGGATATCTGGCTGTAGATCTCTGTGCCCGTTATCTGCTCCAGGATCGGAGCCCGTTCATCAGGTGCCGCTTGTAGGAATGCGGCAAAGCCACCCTGAGCCAGTAACATGGAACGGGTGAAACGGTCAAAATCCATACCGGTAGCTGACTCGATCTGTCCAGCAACACCTCTAATCTTGGATTCAAAGATCTCGCCAGAATCGGCATCGGCAATCTCGTGTTTAGGGGCCTGGAGTTCTCCATCTGATTTCTTGTGCGCCCTGTGCTGGCTCCAGTGACAACGGAAACGTCCCGTCTGCGTCTCGAACGTCACTTCGGCAAAACATTCTCCGGTCTGTCGTGACATAATTTCGTTACCGCTTTTGGTGATCTTGTACAGACGAGGTGTTCGTCCGTATAGAGCGAGGCAAATGGCATCGAGGATAGTCGTCTTCCCCGCGCCGGTTGGGCCTGTGATGGCAAAGATGCCGTCAGATGCAAAGGCCGGGTGTGCCAAGTCAATTTCCCATTCGCCAACCAGTGAGTTTAGATTCTTGAAACGTACCTGCAGTATTCTCATCGATAGCCTCTTTA
>Ga0272441_10013026_pt1 | contig 12035 bp, 10 predicted proteins | sample SSMProp6N_FD_193582 | JGI IMG/M metagenome (GOLD analysis project Ga0272441, IMG submission 193582) | Marine sediment archaeal communities from Little Sippewissett salt marsh, Falmouth, MA, United States - SSM-Prop-6N | ecosystem: Environmental > Aquatic > Marine > Wetlands > Sediment ...
TGTTTTGGATACCCGAGGACACTTAGTTATCAACGAAAAAGACAACGAAGTAATAGAAAGACACCAATACGGATACCTCATACTCAGCATGAACCCGTACTCCGCGGAGTTCGCAGGAACCAAACCGTTAAACGCGGCTATGAGGCGCCGCATGGCAGTGTGGATAAATTTTGACTACACCAGTGTCGGCGAACAAATCTCACCTAACGAAGTGGAAATGCTCAGGAAAAGGTCAATGGTCCCTGAAGACGTAGCCTACAAAGTGATTCAGGTAGGAGCAGAACTGCGACGGCAATACAAAGCCGGAGACCTGCCCTACGGGCCATCTTTAGGCGACTTGATAAACTGGGCTACTCTTGTACATGACGGTAACACCCCTAACGTTGCGGCAGAAGAAACGATAATCGCATTAACCAGCGACAACACAGAAGTCCAAGGAGACGTCAGACGGGTCGTAGAGTCGATTTTCAACAAACCACAAGGACCCTACTGAAAACTTTCCAAGGTCTTCAACATGGGCTTTCTTGAATATGCATGGAATGTTTCTCTCCAGAAAGACAATTTAAAATTAAAGATAGTCCTAGACCCTCTAATCAACCAGCCTGTTTTCACGTCCGATGACTTCGGGTTTACCGCAAATTTGCCAACTGCACGTTTCTTGCCTGAAGAGCGTGTTTCCTTTCTAGGCTACGTTTTCCCCTCGGACGCTAATGGAAAAGGAAAAGTTGGGAGACTATTCAGAGCTGCACTGTTACACCTAACAGCGCACACGCTTTTACCCTTACCTAACGATAAAATTGCCCCACAGCATTCATCAGAATCTAAAATTAAAGTTTTCGCGCAATCTCTCGTCAGCAACGTTCTCGTCAACGCTTATATTCAAAAATTGCACCCGGACAAACTTGCTGACTTAGCATATGCAAACGCGTTAGCCTTTTCAAAAATCAAACGCGCGGAGAGAATTTTGACTCCTGCAACGAGAATCATGACAGCTCTGCTTTCAAAAGTCAACGTAGGCATAGTTAAAGGGGTTCTCTCTCCTGAAACAGAAAAAACCGTGAACGAGTTAATCGCTAAGCTGATGACGCTGAAAGACACGTTTACAGCTTCGCTTCCAGACACCCCAGCCAACTTGGAAGACCTTTTCGATGAAAACGTAGAAAGCATCACCAAAGCCTTAGAACCCTCTGGGCCATTTCTGGAAGCACCATCCCTGCCGCACACGGAACAGACAGGATTATGCAGCATCTTCTCCGCAACTGAAACACCCTCAGATTTTAAGGTTACAAGCTTTTTCTGGAAGTCCCTTGAAACTCTAGGTGGAACAGTACCTTTGGAAGGTGACATTGAATCATGCTGGAAAAAACAGCAAGCAGTTGAAGCTTCACAAGCTTTTGATTCTGAACAACATCAAAAAATCAAGCGAGAAAAAACTCTTTCTAGAATCAACCAGTACGTTGACGAGACCCGATTCAAATCAGTAGACTTTCCTGACGAAGATTATTCGCAGTACATGCGGGCAAGGGTTCTTCTTCAAGGGGGCAGTCGAAGACTTTTAGACAGTTTGAGGATTGCACAAGATGCCTTGGATGAAGACCCTGGAAAAGAGATGGGTCAACTGGACATGACGGCTGTGATTCAGGTTATTGCAAGTAAGAGTCCAGCTACTGACGTTTTCCTTAAGGACGAGTATCTCAGTAAAAGCTTTGCTTGGTCTATACTTTTCGACGTGAGCTCCAGCATGCAAGTGAAAGGTGAAAAAGCAAGGGCTCTGGCTATTTGTGTTGCTGAAGCCACAAAAGAGTTGCTGATGGATCCTGGGTCATGGACGTTTTTTGCTTTCAGTGACAAGTTCTACGTGTTGAAAGACAGCACCGAAGCCTATACGAAGAAAGTGCGCGCCAGAATCGGAGGGCTAAAATTCGGCGGTTTGACCTATATGCCTGATGCTATCAAGCTTGCAGGGAAAATATTGTCTAAGAGATTTGATAACCAGCGTGTGTTGGTTATAATTTCTGATGGGTGGCCATACGGTTACTCGAACATTTATACCGAGTTAACGGAAAGCATAGATAACTTGCTCAAGAAAGGCGTGATAGTTATTGGAGTAGGTGTGGAGACAGACCGCATGGGCATTTTCTTCAAGCTAAACGCTGAAGTTTATACTCAAAAAGACCTGATTAAACGGTTCTCTAGAATATTCGTGAATGCTTCTGCGTCGGCGCTTGAGGCTTAAAGCGGAAAATTCTCTTGGTGGTTGGCTCTGAGAAAAGTGGATTTCTGATTCAGATTTCAAGGTCATAATTATAAAATATATATTCAGCCAGAATCAGTCACTGCAATTCGGATTTGGAATCAAAAGGTGAAATTGTCTTATGGAACTTGCAATGGAAAAACCTAACGATCTAATAAAAAGGATTTACGGCGAAAAAAGCGAAGCATGGAAAATCGTCAAAAAAGACAAAAGTTTCACCAAACAATTATCAACAATAGAAGAAACCCTGTCAAGGTTCGGACTGCTAAAGAACGAGATTAAAGTATACCTTTACCTCGCCAGGTCAGGGGAAAAGAAAGCAAGCGAAATAGCCGAAGCAATCTCGCTTCACAGAACTGAAACATATAGAATACTGCGAGATTTAGAAAAAAAAGGCATACTATTCTCAATTTTTGAAAAACCCTTAAAATTCACAGCTGTAACTCTGGACAAAGCCATAGATTTGCTCGTAAACGCCCAGAAAATGCGGATCAAACTTCTGGAGAAAGAAAAGGAGAATCTTGTGGAACTCTGGTTATCCATACCTCAGCGAAAGGTTGAAAAAGAGAAAAAAGAGCTCTTTCAGATGCTGCAGGGCGAACAACAGGTCGCTCTTAAAGCTGATGAACTACTCGAAAAGACAAAGCAAGAAATTCAGATTTTCGCCCCAGACTACTACTTGGCCCAACTATACTACAGTGATTTCACTGACAAACTGAAAAACAAACTGGGCAAACTTGACATCACGTTACTTATTGAAAGCTCGCCGAAAAGTGCTTTTTTCATGGAACAAATACAGTGGCCGAAACAAAAATATCGCATGGTGAAAACACAGAATCTCCCCTGTTTCATGATTTCGGATCAAAACGAGCTGCTGATCGCCTTCCACGAAACCCGTGCGCAACAAGCAAACAACAAAAAGAAAGATAAGACAACGGCGATTTGGACAAACTACAAAGCTTTTGTCTGGACCTTGCAAATGCTGTTCTCCAAGCTGCAGGAAACAGGAAAAGGCAGCGTATGAAACTCAAGTTCAAGACCAAACCTATTAGGCGTCACACGCCTCTAAACTGCGTTCGCGTTTTGCCTTGAAATCTTTTGATTAACATATCGTCTAATTAGTAAAAATATCCCTACAAGCGCCACTATTACAATGGCGCTCAGGATTAGCGCTGAGATAATGAAGTTGTAGGCTGACAGCCAGTCACCGTTGTTCTCAACGCTGATTTTTACAACATAGAAGTCATAGTTTCCCTGACCAATTGAGTTTGTCCAACCTGCCATGACATAATCGTTTTCTGCAACTTCTACTGCGGCATAAGCCTCTTCATACGCGTTTCTGCCCACCGTGCAGCTCCATGGAACGTTGCCTGAATCGTCAACTTTGAACAGCCAAAAATCTCTTTCACCGTTCCCAAAAGAGAAAGTGAAACCGCCCGCCAAGCACCCTTGATAATTCGAAACCGCCATGCAAGTTGGCATGTCAAAGCCTTCGCCGCCTACTGTTTTTTCCCATAATAAATCGCCGTTTCCATCAACTTTAATTATCCACGCGTCGCTTTCGCCTTCTCCCTTCGAACGTGTATCCCCCGTAGCTACGCATCCACCCGCCGTTTCCGCTATTGCATAGGCTTTGTCGCTTTCTAGTCCACCATAGGTTTTGTTCCACGCCATGTTTCCTGAAGCATCAATCTCCAGAAGCAGGAAGTCATAGTCTCCGTTACCCATAGAATTCGTGTAGCCTGCCACAACGTAGTGATCGTTCTCCATCGGCGCAATCGCTCTTCCCGAATCTTCCAATGCGCCTCCGTAGGTTTTGCTCCAGATTTCGCTGCCATTAACATCCGTTTTGACAACCCAAACCTCTGAGTCATCGCCGAACAAGTACGTTAAACCCACAAGCACGAAGCCATCCTGAGTCTCCACTGCAGAAAAAAGCTTGTCAACTTTTTCCCCGCCTAAAGTGATGTTCCAACTAATTTTTCCTTCATCATCAATTCTTACCACGTATCCATCAGTGTTTCCTAACGGCAGAAACACGTTTCCAACAAGCAAAAATCCGTCATCCAAATCGAGCGCAAACCTGAATTCGCTGCCTTCTCCTTCGAAAAACGTTTGGTTCCACAACATATTCCCTTCACTGTCAAGCCTCAAAACCCAAGCCGATGTCTCATCTTGCTGGAACGACGTGGAAGAGCCAACCACTAAAAAACCATCTGCCACGGCTGCCGCGTAAAAAGCTCTGTCGTCACCTGCTCCGCCATAAGTTCTTTCCCAAAGCACGTTTGCCTCACAAAGATTTACCGCGTCAGAATTAGATGAGGCTGAAGCCGTGAAGATCATGAAATTTGGGGTTAAAAGGCTGTTTATCGCCAATAGCAGAAAGAGCAGTGCGCTTTTTCTTTTTCCTCTTCGCATACCGCCGCGGGTTCTCCTTGAAATTGTAATCTGGTTTAACGTATGTTTGATGAGAAATAGACTTTGGGTATAGCTGTATTTATCATTATGGAAAAAGCGGACGGGGACTCAGTGGTCGAGTCAGATTTTTTACACTACATATTGGACGATTTTATCCTGCGGGTCGACTGCTTTGTTTCTGGTGTGCTTCAGTAGCCAGTTGGAAAGTTTCTTACATGTGTTTGGGTTGCAGGAAAAGCTCTTTTTTTCTGGATTCCACAGCAGACAGCTGGAGCAGGGAATGTCGGCATCGCTTTCCATTTTTCATCGTGGCTATGTCAGGCTCTAAAATTGATTTATGACTTATGAATTGTCACTAATTGACGCCCATAATGATTGTAGATACACTTAACAAACCAGAAATCAGATAAGTCCTGTTACCTTGGAAATTCACACTAAACTTGGGTGCATGTCGCGTTTGCTTTGGTGAGTATGTAGCGTAGGTCGTGGCTGTGCACTGACACCAACATTGGGTCCTCTGGATTCGTGGTTTCAGCCGTGAACGACATGGTATACGTGCCGTTTCCGTAATCAGTAATGCTTGGCGACATGACTTGAACCCATTCTTCAGGCGAAAGAGAGCCGTCTTGTTCATAGTAAACTGTGAAGTTTTGCGCCAGCGCAGGCTTACCTTCGTTAAGAACATTGCAGGTTACGTTGACTTGTTTCAGCGACCCTGTTAACAACGTGTAGTGCCCATTCACTTCAATCTCCGAGGTCACGTTTACTGCATATTCCGAATAGTAGGTTGCCGACGTTCCAGACGCGTTCAAGACGAGGCTGACGTAGGCACTTGAGATTCCTCGCCCGCTGGCGTCCCAAGAAATCCAAACACCATCCTGATAAGGCGCCGTGTTGAAAGGAGTGAAGTCCATTTTGACAATTGCGTTAAACGAATGCCCATCGACTACGGATTTGAATTGGCTCAAATCTGCAGCTAAAACATCCGCGGAACCACCGTTCGACACGTTCGCCAACGCGCTTATGACCGTATGCGTTACACCCAGCTTGTACGCTGAAAAAGCTGGATTTACTCTCTGCTCATATACTGCCGTGTTCTTTTCAATTTCAGAAACATAAAGCGCTGTAGAAAGCAGCAGCAGAGTCACCACAAGCGAAGCTATGACGAGCACTTGACCAGAGTTGCGGCGGTTTGAACGACGAGTTTTCATGCTAATCTACCTCCGCAAGTTGTAACCTGACAATGTAAACCGCGTAGTTGCCGCTTGTGCTGGCGCACACATAATCAACCGCTGCAATCCTGTCGTTGACAGCGTTTCCACTAGTTATAGGAATATCATTAATACGTATCATGTTTTCGTCGAAAACGGTGAGGTTAAACCACATCATAGGTGAAAGCGAGGATTGAATGCAACTTTTGAGGTTTATCCAGCTTTCGTTGCCAATTAAACCAACTAAGTATCCATCGCTGTCTAGGCTCATGAGAATGTTATGTGCTGTCGTAGACAGATTTTTGGTCGAGTCGGTTGAATGCTCTTGCACCATCGGAATAAGTGTGAGCGAAGACAGCAGCAGGATTGCGGCGAAGAACGCTTCAATTATGCGTATCTGCCCCTTGTTGTCTTTCAGCAGCCTCACTGGATCACGTCTCCGAAGCTAAGAGTAAGCTTGTAGAGTGCTCCTTTGATGAGCACGGTGTAGACGAACACGTTTTGTTCCGAGTTTTCAAAGTCTGATCCAAAATCCAGCGGGATGTCGGGATACGAGGTCCACTCTACAAAAGGGGTAGTGTCGTTGACACCTGAAGTGACGAGGACGATAGGGCTTTTATCCACGAATTCTGGTATGGTGTAGGTAGTTGCTGAAGTCGCTGTGAGATTCGACTGGTAACCGTACGAGAAAGCATAGCCGTGCTCAATAGTCACGTCAGGGAAATTCTCTTCCACGCTTAGCGTGTAATTCAATGGGCTTAACCCAAGAAACGTATGGTTAGGTGCCGGTTCCTGCGACAAATGAGCAAAAGAATACGCTTCGTAAGCGGTTATTCGGTCATCAAATGTGGCTCGCGCGAACACGACGAGGAGTGCGGGTCCATTAGAGGTGTTCGGTATTTGAAAAGTTATGTAGCCAACGCCAGCGCTTGACGTGGCATTAGCGACGGCGCTCACGGAATCTTTTGTGGCAACATAACACTGAAGTGTCGCGCTGACTGGTCCTGAGGTCTGGCTGACTGAAACTTTGAACGTGTAGGCTGTTTCGTCTCCTATGCTGCTGTTGGCGGAAAGCGTGGCTGTTATCGAAAGCATTTGAGAAACAGATATGCCCAACGCGATGCTGTTCAGTCTCCCCGCCATAGACGCCTGAGCGTAGGACAGCGAATAACTGTTTTGACTGTTCAGCCTGCTGACTTTGTCAATGTCAAGTGCATACAAGTAAGAAGACTCGCTGTCAGCTAGACCGAAACTGCTTGGAACCGAGCCAGCCGAACCCCAATCCACAGGCATCCCGTGGCTCGTTACTAAGTGTTCAGCTATGTTCCGCAGATAGTCGTCCTTGTTCAGGTCTTGCATACCGTTTATTCGGTCCTGCATTGTTCCAGCTAAAGAAGCAGTTGCCAACAGGGCAACGGAGACTAGCAAGGAGCACGCGAAAAAAGTGTCAATGGAAATGGCGGGCACTCTTTTTCCTCCCTTGTCAAACTGGCGTTATGCCGAACATGCCTGCAAGAACCTGCTGGGACAGAATCAAAGACACATACGCTGTTCCAGCCAGCATAGCTGAGTACTGGAAGCCCGCGCCAAAGTTTCCTTCACTTATCTTTCCAATGAAGAACCCTGAAATCCAGCATTGAAGAATTATGCCCACCGAGAAAATTCCCATTTGATCCTGCATTGCCGTGAACGCGGCTTCGGAAAGGCTTGTGCTGACGACTGTTGTCATCATGTACGTGGTTAAAGACACAATTGTTGTTGTTATTGCAATCAGGACACTCCAGATGAAGGCGAGAATAATGTAAGGTTTCAGCATGGCGCGCCTGTTAATTTGTAATTCGCGTTCTTTCTCGCTGTACTCGGAAAGTATTTCCAGAGACTGCGTTGAGTTTCCGCCGATTTCGATTGTTTCAACCATCATAGCAAAGTTCACGGTAACAAACCAGCTTTTCACCTTCTGCCGCATGTTGTTGAAGGTTTTCCTTAGGGGAACTCCCCACTCTATTTGGCTTCGCATCAGTTCCAAGAACGTTGAGAAGGGACCGTAATCTTTGCGTTTTGTGGCGTGCACCAAGCTCTTCTCAGGGGAAAGCCCGATTTTTTGTGACTCAGTCACGTCCCTGACGAAACTAGGAATAGAATCTTCAGCGTTGTAGTTGACCCTGGCAATTCTGTAATATTGAATGGCAGGTAGCAACGAAGCAGCCACCAAACCAATCGTGACAATTTCCGGCAACCCAATCGGCATTGACTCTAACAGCGATGGAACAAAACCAAAGACTATTAATACTGCTCCGACTGCAGCGGTGATTATTGCTGCTTTCTTGTACAGGTCTTTAAGGTCTCGGAAGGCGCTTCTCTGCATATTATGCGCTACCATAATGAAGATTAAGGACATAATTGGCATGAAAATAAATGCTACAATGTAAGACATGATTGGCGAGATAGGCAGTGAAGCGCTTCCCATCATTTCTATAACGTTTGTTGACGCGAAAACCACGAAAAGAATGTAGGTGCACAAAACAACGATTAGCATCACGGTGTACGCTTCAACTAACGTTGCTATTTTCTCCACGGAACGGGTTAAAGCGTTGTGTCTAAGCTCAAAAATTGATTTCAGCTCGCTTTTCATGTAGTCAACTATTTTTCCGCCGCTTCTCACGGATGTAATGAAGCCTCCTAAGAAGTTCCTGTAAAGTTTAGAATTGGTTTTTTCGGAACGCTGATACATGACTGTTAATGGGTCTTTTCCTAAAACTTCCACTTGCCTCACTACTTCGTCAGCTTCCTTTCTGAAAGTCGGCAAAAACGACATTTTCCGCATTTTCTTCCAGCTATCGTACGGTGATACTCCACTTGCCGCCAGCAGAGTAAATATCATCACCACGAAAGGCAACTCATGCTCAATCTTTTCTCTCTCTTCACTAGTGGCTTTTGACAACAAACCGAAAATTTTGCCGACAAAACCGCCTTTGGCTTTCATTTTTTAATGCTCCTTTGCGGCTTCTTTTTCTGCCAACTCTTGCAGGTTGATTGAGGTGCTTAGAGCTTTGTGTACGCTTCTGAAGTCACGGAGGTTCTTTTCAACCATCTTCAGCAGAATCTGTTTTCGTCTCTCAAGCTCTTGAAGGACCACGCTGAGCGGAACGTCTAGGCTCTTGGCTATTTTTGTCAGCAAGTAACTCTGTTCAAGGTCTTCTTGAAAAGTATCTACTCCCGAGTTCCATAGAAACACGTCATGAATGGCTTCGCTGGGGTTTATTTCTGAGACTCTCACGATTTTCCGTCTTGAACCCTTGTTGTCTGCGGATGTGAAGCTTGGCGTCTTCACTTGCTTAACAACTATAACGCAGTTCATCAACGATAAGATTCCCTTAGGAATGTTCATGGGCGGCTGAGTCAAACGTTGTATTACGGTTTCAACGCTTTCTGCGTGCATTGTACACATACCACCGTGCCCAGTAGCCAAAGCTTGGAACAGAACGTAAGCTTCCTCGCCTCTAACTTCGCCCACGAGAATCAAGGCAGGACGGTGCCGCACCGCTGATTTGATGAGGTCATAAAGCGAAACTTCTCCTTCACTTTCGCCTCCGAACCCTTCTCGGGCAATTGTCGACACCCAGTTTTCTTGAGGCAGATTGATTTCAGCAACCTCTTCAACCGAAATTATCTTAAAGTCAGGTTTCACAAGGCACGCAATAGCGTTCAACGCTGTTGTCTTTCCAGCGCCTGTGGGACCAACTATCATCACGGACATCTTGTTTTCCATCAGCATCCACAAGTAAGCGCCCATCGTCTCGTCTATTGTTTCGTTCGTTATCAAGTCTACTATGGTGATGGGGTCTTCTCTGAACTTCCTGATGGTGAAGCTTGTTCCCGCGGGGGTTGTTTCTTTTCCGAATGACACGGCAAGCCTGTGTTTTCCCGGCAGAGTTAAGTCTACGATGGGGTGGGCTATGCTGACGTGTTTGCCTTGCCTGTGCACTATCCTTGTTATGAAATCATCTAACTCTTCCTCGTCGCTGAAAACAATGTTTGTCCGCATGTTTTCGTATTTTCTATGCCACAGATAGATTGGTTTGTTAAGCCCTAAGCAGCTGATGTCTTCAATGTAGGGGTCACATATCAAAGAGTCGATTTTTCCGTAACCAACCAAGTCTCTTTTGAGGTAGTGGAGAATTTTTCTTAAACCGATTTGGTCTGTTCCTTCAAAAGCCGTCGGGTGGCCATCAATTATGTCTGGCAGTTGCCTGTTAAATGACTCTTCAAGAGTCTCTTCTGTCCGCGGGGCTTTCAACTCGTATTCGAGAATGTTCTTCAACCGCTTGTATGATTCTCTCTCCTCCCTCGTCATCGTGAGTTCATCTACAACGTAGAAGTAGCTGCCGTCAGAATCATCCTGAAATATCCACGCGTAGGAAAAAGGCGGGTTAAGAGGATAACTTTCAACCTGCGTATGACCTTCAGGCACACGACAGCCCTGAATGCCTAGATACCCAATTAGTTCCTCTTCGGTAATCTTTTCTTTTTCTTCTATTTCTTCATTTTTTTTCTTTCCAAACGGCATCTTAGTTTCCTCCAGAAAGAGTTAACTGAACACCTGAACTATCCGAGTGGCATTCTAGGATGGCTGCGCCTGAACCGCTTGTGTAAGTGCCTGACGCTGCTACTTCCGACGGTATGTATGCAAGCTTCTCGCTTGAGATGGCTGTTGTTCCAAAGCCTACTTCAACCCAGGTTTTAGCTGAGTCGTTTGCTACTTTAATCCAGTATCTTTGGCTTCCAATTAACTGGGGAACATTCAAGTGAAGAGTTGAAGTCAGATTTTCCGCTGCCGCGTGTGAGATGAGTTCCATGCTTTCGGTTGCCACGTACTCGGCTATGTTTGATAACTGCTGCTTTTCAGCTTCGTGTTTCACGTTGACTGTTGAGAGGCCGCACGCTGAGATAACTATGGTGCCTACGATGATTGACGCGAATAATGTGTAAATGTAGCTTGGGATTATCGACGGCATGTTCTACATCACACACCTCTGGATTGCTACGTTACAGAGAACAATTTCGACATTGATGATTGCGCCGCTAGCGGTGCTTGAAACTGGAATGGAAACATGCCCGCTGACGCCGTCTAGAATTGACGTTACCCGCAAAGTTTCTGGGTCGTATGAAAGGTCGTAGGTTGTGGTTGTTATTTGTGTGGTGACGCATGACATTTTCAATGGAAGCTTTCCGAACAGCGAAATCGCTTCTGACGAGTTCAAGTTAACTACGTAAATGCGCAAGTTAGTTACCGCTTTCTCATTTTCCACGCCAGCTGTCGTGTACGACGTGGTTGGGCGATAGCGTAACAGGATTTCAGGATGCTCAGCGCCACTTCTGACGTAAAGCTGTGTTATGACTGAACCGCTTTGGTTAGTGATTGTGCGGCTGTCTCCTTTCAAAAATAGCCCTGTATCAGGCGTTTCTGAGTACGGCAGTTCATACAGGACTTGCCCTATGGTTTCATTGAAAAGCGTAGCGGCAACGTTTTGGTTGTCCGTTACGTTTATGACCAACGAGTTGGCGGAGGGCTGGATATTCACTTCTCCACCTGAATCAGCGAATTCAAGCGTGCGTGCTGAACCTGGTTGCAATAGAGTTGACCGCAAGTTTTCGTCGAACGAAAGCATGTCCTGCTTTGCGGTTACTATTTTAAACGCTGTGCTTCGCGTGTTTACTTTTTCAACTGCGAAGTAGTATGTGATGGATACTACTCCCAGCATGGATACGAATAGTATCATGAACGTGGCTGGGATAGCGAGCGCTCTCTTGGATTGGCGCCATTTAGTTAGGTTAGTCAATTTTTTGTCTCTTCTGTAACCCATTTACTGATAAAATCTTTGAGAGAATGAATTAAGTCGTTTGTGTGTAGTAGCAATGTACATATCACACTGTAAAACCAAACGCGTACCTCTTTTGGGTGAATTAACATTTTTGTTCTCCTTTTTGGAAAGCGTTTTTCTCTTCAAAATCTGAAAGTTTTCTAAAAAAGAAAAGAAAGATTGTGGGGGGCTGGCTTTACTTTTAGTTTTTTTAAGCTACGACTGCTTCGACGTTGGTTTCTTTGTAGTGCATTGCCTGCGAAGTGAATACGGTCAAGGCAACTGTCAAGC
>Ga0272441_10013027_pt1 | contig 12035 bp, 9 predicted proteins | sample SSMProp6N_FD_193582 | JGI IMG/M metagenome (GOLD analysis project Ga0272441, IMG submission 193582) | Marine sediment archaeal communities from Little Sippewissett salt marsh, Falmouth, MA, United States - SSM-Prop-6N | ecosystem: Environmental > Aquatic > Marine > Wetlands > Sediment ...
TCGCCCTTGCACTCGGCGACGTTGCCCTGTTCGTTGAGCATGATGGCCTCGGCGACGCCGGCGTCGATGGCCTCGATCTTCGCGAGGATGTTGTTGAGGTAGTTGAGGGACTTGATCCCGGGGTCGAGCATTCGCGGGCTGGTCCGCAGCGTCTTGGCGATGATGACGGCCATGCCGTTGTCGTACATCTCCTTGGGGTAGAGGACGATCTGATCGGCGATGGCGTAGACGTTGGGGCTGGGGCACTTGAAGGGGCTGAGCCCCAGCGTGCCCACGCCGCGCGTGACGACGAGGCGGATGTAGCCGTCGGCGATGCCGTTGGCGCGGACGGCCTCGTACATGCCGTCGACGATCTCCTGCTTGGTGTACGGGACGGCCAGCCGGATCGCCTTGGCCGAGCTGAACAGCCGGTCCACGTGGGCGGCACACTGGAAGATCCGCCCGCCGTACACGCGGATGCCCTCGAATACGCCGTCGCCGTAGAGCGTCCCATGATCGTGGACGCTGACCTTCGCGTTCTCGTTGTCGACCAGCTCGCCGTTCAGCCAGACCTTCATCGGTTGCTCCTGACCCTGTTACATACGGCCTTCATCATAGGCCACAGAGGGGATATCGGCAATCGGCGCATGGCAGATTGGCGGGGAACGGCCGTCCGTAGCGGCTACCAATGGCACGGCGCCTTCGTGACGGCCTCGAAGGCCGCGGCGTACCCGGCCGGGGTGCCGGTGTCCAGGCATCGGCCGGCGATGCGGAGGAGGAAGTAGTCCTCGGGGTGGCGCTGAAGGAGGATCGCCTGGGCGTCGGTGAGCTGGAGCTCCTCGTCGCCGCGGCGGTAGGCCCCGGTCAGTTGGCGGAGGCAGTCGAAGATCTCCGGCGTGAAGAGGTAGATTCCCCCGTGGGCCAGGAAGCGGTCGGCCTCCAGGTCCGGGCTGACCAGCCGCTGTCGGGCGGCGGCGAGGTCGGGCTTCTCGACGAGGTCGCTGCACACGTAAAGATTGCCCCGCAGCAATCGCCCGCGCGCAACGCCGACGCCGGAGAGATGGTCGGCCCCGACGACCTGCATGCCGACCATCGCCGCGCCGCGGGTCTCGGCGTAGGCCTCCACCACCTGGGCCGCGCACGGCCGGACGCGCTCCGCCGCGGCGTAGACGTGGTCGCCCAGCAGCAGCAGGAACGGGTCGGCGCCGACGAAGGCCTGCGCCTGGAGCAGCGCGTCGCCCAGCCCCCGCGGGCTGGGCTGGGTGATGAAGTTGACGCGCACGGGCAGTTCGACCGCGGAGGCCCGGGCGGCTTCGGCGAAGTAGCGGTGATACAGGTCGCTGGCCTGCTTGGCGACGATCAGGCCGACCTGGTCCACCCCCGCGGCGGAGGCCTCCATGCAGATATGGTGCACGACGGGGCGCAGCCGCCCGCGGGAGTCCACCAGCGGGAACAGCCCCTTCGGCACGGACCGCGCGATCGGCCCGACGCGCGTGCCCAGCCCGGCGAGGGGAATGACGGCCTTGCGAATCACGCGGTGCTTGTCTTTCATGGGGGACTCCTGGGTTCCGTAAGACCGAAGACCGAAGACCGGGGACCGGGGACCGGAGGCTTCGCGGCCGATTATCGCCGAACGGGCCGCGTTGTGAAGTGTGCAGTCGGCAGATAGAATTGCAGCAAGAGGGTCCCGATGGCGCGGCAGCAACGGATCATCCGGTTCCACGGGCGCGTGCAGGGCGTGGGTTTCCGCTACACGGCCTGCCGCGCGGCCGCGGGGTTCGACGTGACGGGCTACGTCCGCAACCTGCCCGACGGCAGTGTGGAGTGCGTCGCCGAGGGCGAGGCCGGCGAGATCGACGCGTTCCTGGCGGCCCTGGCCGGGCGCATGGCCGGCCATATCCGCAAGCAGACACAGCAGGCCGCGCCCTACTCCGGCCGGTTCACCGAGTTCGGCGTCCGATTCTAGGGCGGGGCCCGCGGAAACCACAGAGGCTCAGCGAGCGCAGAGAGAAGAGGCTGTCGTTTGGTGCTTGGCCGATGAGTTGCCGCCGCCGTACTTGCCGCCGCGGCACGCAGGGCGAAAGGGATCAGGACGAGGAACGGATGTCGACTCCGGCTGTTGAAGTAGCTCTGAGACCTCTAAGCCTCTATGGTAGAGGTTCCACACTGTTTGGAGACCAATGACCGCCGCCGAGGATAAGTCCGATCCGTTCCTCACGCCGCGGTCGGTGACGTGGCTGGGCCTGGTGGCCGATGCGCTGCTGGGGTCGGCGAAGATCGTCGCGGGCGTAGTCTTCGCCAGCCAGGCCATTCTTGCCGACGGCTTTCACAGCGGCTCGGACCTGATTACCGACGTTGCCGTACTGGCGGGGCTCGGCATGTCCCAGCGGCCGGCGGACGGCTCGCACCCGTACGGCCACCGGCGGATCAGCACGCTGGTGGCGATGTTCGTGGGCGCGGGCCTTCTGATCGTGGCCGGGTCCATCGCCTACGGGGCGGTCCTCTCGCTCCGCACGCCGCACCCCCAGACCAAGAGCCTGGTCCCCCTGGCGCTGGCCCTGACCACCGTGCCGGTCAAGGAGCTGCTGTACCGCCTGACGCGGCGGGTGGGCGTGCGGACGGGCGACCTGTCGCTGACGGCCAACGCGTGGCACCACCGCAGCGACGCCTTCACGTCCGTTGCCGCCGCGACGGGCCTGAGCGTCATTGCCATCGGCGGGCCCGCGTGGGCGTTTGTGGACGAGGCGACGGCGATGGTGCTGACGGGGTTCCTGGGCGTGGCGGCCGTCAAGATCCTGCGGGACAGCGGCGCGGAGCTGATCGACCGCGCCCCGGCGGCGGCGACGGTAGCGGCCATCAAGCAGGCCGTCGAGCAGACCGACGGCGTTCGGGACTACCACGCGGTCCGCGCCCGGCAGGTGGGGGGCAAGGTGTCGATGGACATCCACGTTTTGGTGGACCCGGAGCTGACGGTGCGCGAGGGGCACGACATCGCGTCGGCCGTCGAGGCCAGCGTCCGCGGGGCCGACCCCAGCGTGCTGGAGGCGATCGTCCACGTCGAGCCGTGTGAGAGAGACTGCCCGGACCGTCCCGCCGCGCGGCAGCCAACACGAGAATCGCAAGCCGAAGGAGCATAGCCGATGGCAGAGCAGAAGGTACCAAGCCCCGAGGCGCGGGCCCTGGACACGGTGGCGGAGCTGATGTGCCTGGCCGCCCGGACCGCGCCAAAGGCGCGGGGGCTGGACAACCTGCACATCGAGGTCTTCCGCGGCGAGCGGAAGGCGCAGGTGACGGCGAAGATGCGGGAGGTGGCCGAGGCGCACGACGTGGCCTTCTTCGCCCGCGACGCGGACAACTGCGACGCCGCGCCGCTGGTCGTGCTGGTCGGCACGAAGGTCGTGCCCGTCGGCGTGCCGCACTGCGGGTTCTGCGGGTTCGGGGACTGCGCGGGGTGCCGGCAAGCCGGCGGGCTGTGCGCGTTCAACGCGAGCGACCTGGGGATCGCGCTCGGCTCGGCCGGCGCGGTGGCGGCGGCCCATCACGCGGACAACCGCATGATGTTCTCGTTCGGCAAGAGCGCCGTCGAGGCCGGGCTCCTGCCCGACGAGATCCGGGTCGCCGTGGGCATCCCGCTCAGCGCGACGGGCAAGAGCCCGTTCTTCGACCGGAAGTGAGGCCCCTCGATCGGCCCGGGCGGATACGCCCGAGTTCCCAACGAAGGATACCGCAATGCAACGAAGAGCGACGATGCTGGCGATTGCGCTGCTGGGTGCCGGCTCGGCCGGTGCCGGCGACCGGCCTCGGCCCGAGACGCTCGGGCGGGAGGTCAAGCTCCGCATCCTGGTCGACAAGGTGCTTCAAAGGCACAAGGGCTGGGTCGCGGAGGAGTGGATGGTCCGCGAGTCGGCCGAGGCGGGGTTCAACGTCTACTCGCCCCGGCAGGGCGGCGGGGACATGGCGGCCGTTCGCAAGGTCACGCGGTGGTGCAAGGCCCACGGGCTGTACCACCTGCCGTGGATGCGGGGCACGCTGCGGGCGCCGGCGAGCGCGGCGGCCGAGCAGCGCCTCGTCTGGGCCGACGGGACGGTCTCGCGACTGTACAGCCCCAACGCCGACGGGCTGTGGGACTGGATGGCGCGGCAGATCGTCGCGTACGCCCGCATCGCCGCGGACGACCCGACGATGCTGGGGGTGTTCCTGGACTACGAGAACTACGAAGGCACGGGCAAGCCGAACTACTGCGATTTGTCCTACGACCTGGGCATCCTGCGGCGTTTCGCGGCCGAACGCGGCGTGAAGCTGCCCGAACTCGCGCCAAAGCGGCGAAAGCCCTGGCTGGTTGAGCAGAAGCTGCACGAGGCGTTCGAGGCGTTCCAGGTGGCGCACTGGCGGCAGCGGTGCGGGCAGCTCCGCCAGGCCGTGGACCGCCACGCCCCGGGCTTCCGGTTCTGCGTGTACCCCGCGCCGGGCACGAAGCTGATCGTCGAGGCGATCTACCCGGAGTGGGCCACGAAGGCCGCACCGCTGATCCTCGCCGACGCGAGCACGTACGGCCGCCCGCTCTTCGTGCCGCTGGCCGAGTCGCTCGCTCACAACCGTGCGAAGCTGGCGGAGCGAAGGAAGGTGGCGCAGAAGGCGGGCATGCCGTTCGTCTACGCGGGCGGCATCGACCCGGCCGTGCGGGGAGCGGACCCGGAGTTCAGCGGCAAGAACGCCGTGATGATCTCCCACGCGACGGACGGGTACTGGATCTTCTACGAGGGCCCGACCTACACGGAGGACGACCACCGGCAATACTGGAAGTGGTTCACCTGGGCGAACCGCGCGATTGCGGCGGGGCAGTGGGCCCGCCAGCACGAGCCCCGCGAGACGCCGCGCGAGTGGAATTTCCGGCTGTGGCACGAGCTGGGCAAGCGGTCCGCGGGCGCGCTGGGGCGGGCCTCGGCGGCGTGGGCGAAGGCGGCGGACGGCGGGCCGACCCGCTACGCGCACGTTCGTCTTCGCGGGGAGAACCTGCTGCTGGTGCACGGCCGTCGGGGCCGGCCCGTCACGGTCGAGCTGCGTCACGAGCGCGTCTCGCGGTACCGCAGCCTGCTCGGCTGGGAGCTGCGCGACGCGTCGCGGCGGCTGCTGTCGGCCGGCACGATCGAGCCGGAGGCGACGGGCAAGGTCACGCTGACGCCCGAGGCCGACGGGGTGTATCTCCTGGCCGTCTCCGCGGGGCAGTGCGCGTACTCGCTGGTCGGCTCCAGCACGCCGGTGGGGCTGTACGCCGGGCCGGGCTGCGCGCTGTCGGTCATCGGCGGGGCGAAGCGGCTGTGCTTGCGCGTCCCGCCCGGGACGAAGGGCTTCACCGTGACGGGGAGCAGCCAGGGCCGGGAAACGGTCCGCGTCGACGTGACCGATCCGGCGGGCCGGTCGGCCGGGACGGGGCAGACCACGCCGGACCGCGACTCGGTGCGGATCGCCGTGGATGCCGGCGGCCGGGACGCGGGCACCTGGTCGCTCGCGCTGACCCAGGCGGACCGGGGCGTGCTGGAGGACGCCTCGGTCACGCTGGGCGGCCCGATCGCGTCCGTGCTCTCCCTCGCGCCGCCGAAGTGACCGGCCGGGCTACGGCGGCGTGTCGAGGACCTGGACGGCGTCGCCGAACGCGCGGAGGCCGTCGAGGTGGCTCTGGGCCATGACGGCCTCGATCCGCGCGGTCGCGCCGGCGTAGGTTTCGCTCTCGACGCGGGCGTGGCGGGAGATGTACTGCATGAGCTTGCCGTTGGCGCAGTCGGCGGTGAGGGTCACGCGGCGGGGCTCGCCGGTGGCCCGGCGGCCGACGTCCTCGATCAGCTCCGCCGCGCCCTCGCCCGTTCGGGCCGAGGCGAAGCAGGCGTCGGGGAACTGCTGCGCGAGCACGGTGTGCACGGCCGGGTCGTTGATGCGATCGACCTTATTGAGGACGAGCAGGATTCTTTCGCGGTCGCAGCCCAGCTCGTCGAGGACGGTCTCGACGGCGGCGATCTGGTGGGAGACGCGGTCGTGGGACGCGTCGGCGACGTGGATCAGCAGGTCCGCGCCGATGGCCTCCTCGAGGGTCGCGCGGAAGCTGGCGACGAGGTGGTGGGGCAGGTCGCGGACGAAGCCGACCGTGTCGCTCAGCAGCACGCCGCGCCCGTCGCCGAGGTCCCACTTTCGCGTCCGCGTGTCGAGCGTGGCGAAGAGCTGGTCGGCGACGTACGCGTCCGCGCCGGTCAGCAGGTTCATCATCGTGCTCTTGCCCGCGTTGGTGTAGCCGACGAGGCAGGCGCAGAAGGTCTCCCGGCGGGCGCGGACCTCGCGGACCTTGCGGCGGTCGATCTCGGCCAGTCGCCGGCGGAGCTGGGCGACGCGGCGCTGGACGAGCCGGCGGTCGATCTCGATCTGCGTCTCGCCGGGGCCTCGCGTGCCGATGGCCCCGACGGCCGCCGCCGGGCTCGACGCCCCGCCGGCCAGCGTGTCGAGGTGGCTCCACATCTGGCGCAGGCGGGGGTAGGTGTACTCGAGCTGGGCGAGCTCGACCTGGAGGCGGCTCTCGCGCGTCTGGGCGTGGGCGGCGAAGATGTCGAGGATCAGCTCGCTGCGGTCGAGGATCTTGCGGTGCGTGATCTCCTCGAGGTCGCGAATCTGCGCGGGCGTCAGGTCGTTGTCGAAGAGGATCACGTCGGCCTGGTTCAGGTCGGCGCGGGCGGCGATCTCCTCGGCCTTGCCGGTCCCCACGTACAGGCCGGGGTGACGCTTGCGGCGCTTGGCGGTCATCTCGTCGACGACCCTCGCCCCGGCCGTCTTGGCCAGGCTGCGAAGCTCCCCCAACGGGTCGGAGGGATCGACGTTCGAGTCGGGCAGGATGACGGCCACCAGCAGGGCACGCTCCCGCTGGACGGCCAGGTCGGTTCGTCTGGGTTCACCCATATGGCGGTACGGACGCTCGCTCGTGTACTCGTTGATTTGCTGACTCGCCAAAGTCAAGGCCGCTTCCCGGCCGGGGCGAGGGCGAGGCAACGCCACTGCAACTCCGACGCACCCATTATACGGCAGTTCGGGGGTAGCACAAAGACACGGGACGGAACGGGGGAAGCGCACCGGGCCCGTTGCCATGGGCAGGCGGGTCTTGCCTGTGCGTCCCGCAGCCACCTGCCTCCCTGGCGGCGGAATCGGCAAGCAGGGCCAGGATGGCCCTGCGACGCACGGGCGGGACGCCCGTGCCACGATCCGGAGGGGCCCTCGATTTGCAGCCGGCGCGGCGGCGGGATAGAATCGACGGTAGGTCGCGGGCCGGCCGTTGCGCCGCCCGCGTGGGAACGACTCGCTGCCGTCCGACGAAGGGAGATCCGCCATGACTCGCCGAATTCCGCTGCTTGTCGCGCCGATCGTGTTCCTGGCCGCCCTGCGTGCCCCGGCGGGGGAGAAGGTCGTGGAGGTGCCCATCCGGCGCGTCGTGCTGTTCGCCGGCGGGGTGGGGTACTTTGAGCACGAGGGCACGGTCACGGGCGACGCGACGGTGCGCCTGATGTTCCGGGCCGACCAGATCAACGACGTGCTGAAGTCGATGTCCGTCCACGCCGACGCCGGCACGGTCGGGGGCGTCAGCTACGCCTCGAGCGACCCGCTGCTGCGGGCGTTGAAGAGCTTCGCGGTGGACCTCAGCGGCGACCCGACGCTGGCGGACCTGCTCAAGCAGCTCCGCGGCGCGGAGGTCAAGGTCCTCGATCCCGCCATGCCCGGCGGGAAGATCCTGGGCATCGAGACGCGGAAGAAGGAGATCGTCTCGGGCGGGAAGACCACGGTGGTGACCGAGACGCTGCTGAACCTCGTCGGCCCCGACGGCGTGCGGTCGATCCCGATGCGGAGCATCGACAAGCTCGCCCTCGCCGACGAGAAGCTCGCCGCGGAGTTGAACGCCGCCCTGGCTGCGCTGATCGGCTCGCACGACGCCCAGCGCAAGCCCGTGGACATCCGTTTCGCCGGCAAGGGCGAGCGGACGGTCCGCATCGGCTACCTCGTCGAGGCGCCCATCTGGAAGACGAGCTATCGCTTGGACCTGTCGGGCAAGCCCCCGAGGCTCCAGGGCTGGGCCATCGTCGAGAACACCTCCGACGCCGACTGGACGAACGTCGAGTTGACGCTGGTCTCGGGCAAGCCCGTGTCGTTCGTCACCGACCTCTACCGCCCGCTGCGGATTCCGAGAACGATCGTCGAGCCCAAACGGACCGCCATCGAGAAGGGGCACAAGCTGCAGGAGTACGCGCCCGAGGAGGCCGAGGCCAAGCCGCAGGAAGGCTATGAGTGGGTGGAGGAGGCGGACTTCGCCGAGACGCTGGCCGGTCGGCTCTACGGTCGGCCGGGGCCGGGTCGCGACGTGTTCGGGGACAGGCCTTCCGCGGGCGGGATCTTCGCGGACGACAGCGACGACCGCGGCGGCGTCCGTGCGATGGCCCTGGCCGAGAAGGTCGGCGAGCTGTTCCGCTACCGGATCGACACGCCGGTGACGCTGGGCCGGCGGCGATCGGCGATGCTGCCGATCATTCACCGCTCGATCGAGGGCGGCAAGGTCAGCGTGTACGACGTGGACGTGCTGGAGCAGTACGCCCTGAACGGCGCGTACCTGGTCAACGACACGGGGCTGAAGCTCCTCGGCGGCCCGGTGACGATCTTCGACGGCAAGACGTTCGCCGGGGAGGCCATGCTGGACATGGTGTCTCAGAAGGACCGCGCCCTGCTGAGCTACGCCGTCGACCTGCACGTGAAGGTCGAGGCGGTGTCCGCTTGCACGGAGGAGCTCGTCGGGATAGCCGTCGGGCGCGGCCGGTTCGTTCAGAAGATCGACTACCTGACGACCTGGGCGTACGAGATCACCTCCACCGCCGACGAGCCGAGGCAGTTGATCGTGTGCACGCCGCGTGCGGCGACGCACAAGCTGGTCGCGCCGAAGGCGGCCGAGGAACAGACGGACGACGAGTTCCGATTCCGCGTGGACGTGCCCGCCAACGCGACCAGGACGTTCGCGGTTCGGCTGCTGTCTCCGGGCTGGGGCCTGCTGAACCTGCCCGGGGACCGGGAGTGGGTGCTCCAGCGGGCCGAGGGGTATGTCGATCATCCCAAGGTGCCGAAGGACGTGCGGGCGGCGCTGTCGAAGGTGATCGACGCCTCCAGGAAGGGCCAGCTTCTCGCCAAGGAGATCGAGGGCGCCAAGGAGCGCGTGGACGAGATCAAGGAAGGCCAGGAGCGGCTGCGGGAGAACGTCAAGACGCTCGGTCCGGCTCACCCGCTGTCGAAGCGGTACATCGACAAGCTCACGCGGCAGGAGGACGAGATCGAGGAGCTGGAGAAGCGCGTCGAGGAGTTGACCTCGCTGGCACAGAAGGAGAGCGCCGCCCTCCGGAAACTCGTCGCGTCATTGAAGGCGGGAGACCAGGCCCTCATCGAGGAGTACGAGCGGCTCGTGCGAGAGAACAAGGAGGACGAGTTCTGACAACGTGTAGGAAGACCGCGGCATGGGCATCCCGCCCGCGGAGATGGTGCCAGAGCAAGGGCGAGACGCCCCTGCGACGCACGGGCAAGATGCCCGTGCCACGCAAAGAGCAGGTCTCCTACGTGTTCTGAATCGCCTCTGTGTCGGTCGGGGCTGTCGGTGACTCACGCGAGGATGCGTGCGCCGTCGGCGGCGCGGGTGGCGAAGATCGGGCAGCGGCGGCCGAAGCGGGCCTCGAAGCCGTCGGCGACGGCCTGCTCGATCTGCGGGGCGTTCCCGGCGGCGGCGAGGACGATCGCGCAGCCGCCGAAGCCGCCGCCGGTCATGCGGGCGCCGTAGACGCCCTCGCAGCCGCGGGCGATCTCCACGATCCCGTCGAGCTCCTCGCAGCTCACCTCGTAGTCGTCGCGCAGGGCCGCGTGCGAGCCGTACATCAGCTCGCCGAACGTCGCGTAGTCCCTGGCCTCGAGGGCCTTGACGGCACCGAGGGTCCGGGCGATCTCCCCGGCAATGTGCCGGGCCCGCATCAGCTCCTTGCCCGTCAGCGTGCCGTCGGCCCCCGCGGCCGCGATGCGGGCCTCGTCGGCGTCGCGGAGCGCCGGAATGCCCAGCCTGGCGGCGGCGGCCTCGCATTGGCTGCGCCGGGCGGCGTACCCGCCGTCGGAGATCTCGTGCTTGACCTGCGTGTCGGCCACGAGGAGGACCACGCCGGGATCGTCGAAGGGCACGTGCTTCGTCTCGCCGGATCGGCAGTCCAGCAGCAGGGCCCGCCCGGCGCGGCCGAGGATCGCGATGGACTGGTCCATGATGCCGCACGGCGCGCCGGCGAACTCGTGCTCGGCCTTCTGGCAGATCAGGGCGAGGTCGCGGTCGGCGACGGCCTCGACGGACCCGGCGGCGGCGAGCAGGGCCTTGCCCGTCGCCACCTCCAGCGACGCCGACGAGCTGAGCCCGCCGCCGAGCGGCACGTCACTGGCGAACAGCACGTCGCAGCCGGCGAGGCGAACGCCGTGGGCCTTCAGTCCCGCGGCCACGCCGGTGGCGTAGTTGGCCCACTTCGGCTCGCCGGGGGCGATCTCGCCGTCGAGGTCGATTGCCGCCTCGCCCTCGCTCTGGAGGGAGCGGAAGCGGGCCGTGCGATCGCCTCGCGGCGCCCAGGCGGCGACCGTCTGCCGTTCGATGGCGATGGGCAGGACGAAGCCGTCGTTGTAGTCCGTGTGCTCGCCGATCAGGTTGACGCGCCCGGGCGCGGCGGCGAGGCCCTCAGGCCCCCGGCCGTAGGCGCCGGCGAACGCGCTTCGCACTTCGTCGATGTGAATGCTCATGGGGGAAAGGTAGCCCTCGGTTCGTGGGGGTGTCAAGGGGATCGGTGGGCGCGGAACGGGGGTTGCTCCAGCGCAAGAGGGGGGATGGGCGCAGTGCGCGAGTGCGCTCCAGTGGAAGAAGGAGGAAGGGCGCAGTGCGCGAGTGCGCTTCAGCGCAAGAAGGAGGAAAGGCGCAGTGCGCGAGTGCGCTTCAGCGCAAGAAGGAGGAAAGGCGCATTGCGCGAGTGCGTTTCCGTGCAAGAAGGAAGATGGGCATATTGCGCGAGTGCCCTGGGGACGCAACCCCAGGGCTTGGAGGAGGGGAGGAACCCGTACCGTGCGTCCTCCCTCCTCCTCCAAGCCCACGGGTGGCGACCCGTGGGCACCGACGTGATCCGGTGGTCGATCTCCGAACAGGCAGATCACCCCGGAAGCTCGCGCCAGTACACGCCCTCCTTGAAAGACCACGCCCACGCGCCGACGTCCCCGTGGTCCAGGACGTAGCGGTACACGCGAACCTGATGCCCGCGGTCGGCGACGGGCAATAGCCGCGGGCGCTTCGCCCACAGCTTGCCCTCGTGGCCCACGGCGGTGAGCTCGTGATACGCGTGCTTCTTGGCCCGGCCGATCAACTCCCTCGCGGGGACGTTGGGAAACCGCGCAAGGGCATGGAAGTGCACGGCGTCGAGCGCGAAGGCGAGAAGCTCCACGTGCAGGTCCGCGAGGCGCTCGACCATCGCCCGCCCGGCGATCCGCCGATGCTGCGGGGAGAGCTTGACCGGAGGGTGACTCATCGAGTGTCGAACGTGCTCCAGCAGACCATCGTACTTGCCGGGCGGCGGGGGGTGCTTGTAATCGCCCTCGACGTGGGTGCGGTGCTTCTTGTCCCGCCAACCCCGCGGGTCGCCCCGAAGCCACGTGCCATACGTTCCGCCGGTTACGTGATACCATCCGTTCCATGCGGACATGGGGGGATCGTATCGCGAGCAAGAGGCGCGGGAAAGGGGGCGTTTGAGGGCAAGCCAAGATCGCTGTCAACGTGCAAGAAGGAGGAAGGGCGTATTGCGCGAGTGCGCTTCAGGACAAGAAGGAGGAAGGGCACATTGCGCGAGTGCGCTTCCGTGCAAGAAGGAAGAAGGGCGTATTGCGCGAGTGCGCTTCAGCGCAAGAAGGAGGAAGGGCGTATTGCGCGAGTGCGCTTCAGCGCAAGAAGGAGGAAGGGCGTATTGCGCGAGTGCGCTTCAGCGCAAGAA
>Ga0272441_10013028_pt1 | contig 12033 bp, 11 predicted proteins | sample SSMProp6N_FD_193582 | JGI IMG/M metagenome (GOLD analysis project Ga0272441, IMG submission 193582) | Marine sediment archaeal communities from Little Sippewissett salt marsh, Falmouth, MA, United States - SSM-Prop-6N | ecosystem: Environmental > Aquatic > Marine > Wetlands > Sediment ...
GTGATGAACCACCACCTCTTTTTCGCCAACCTGGCGGTGGGAGGGATGATCCTTCCTCCCTTCAAAGCCGTGGTTTTCGATGAAGCTCACCTGCTCGAAGATATCGCGACCGAATTTCTCGGATACGAAGTCTCCAATTACCGGCTTCCGACCCTCCTCAACTACCTCTACAGCCTCCGGACCGGGAAAGGATTTCTTCCTCCCCGGATTAAAGATGACGATCTGCTCGATTCCTGGTCCCTGCGGATCCAGCGGCTTCATGACCTCAACGACGCCTTTTTCTCCGGGCTGAACGAGCGCTGGAAGAACGTCTTCCGGGCCGTCCGTTTGAAAAAGCCCGGTTTCGTCGAGGATATTCTCTCCGATCCCCTCCAGAAGCTGGAAAATGAACTCGAGGCGATCAAGGACACCATGCCCGACGACGAAAGCCTGGAAGAGCTGCAAACCTACATCACCCGCTGCCGGAAGATCCGCCAGGAACTCGACTCGATCATAACCATGAAGGAGGAAAAGAACGTTTACTGGTACAGCCGGGAAGAACACGGCCGCCGCCTCCGCCAGACGCTCCACATGGCTCCGATCGAGATCAGGGATTACCTCCGGCCTTTGCTCTGGGATAAATTCTCCCCGGTGGTCCTGACCTCTGCCACCATCTCGACCGGGGGCGACTTCGCTTTTCTCCGCCACCGTCTCGGCCTCGACCGCTGCCAGGAACTCCGCCTGGATTCTCCTTTCGACTATGAGAATCGGGTGATGATATATATCGACTCCCGGATCCCCGATCCCGGCCGGAACCGTTCCGAATACGAGGAGCGGATCATAGGGGATATCGAAAAACTGGTGGTTCTGTCGGGCGGCGGGGCTTTTATTCTCTTCACCAGCTTCCGGATGCTGAACAAGGCTTTCGAGCGTCTCTCCGGGCCGCTGGAAAAATACGGCTGTCTCCGCCAGGGGGATAAGGACCGCTACGACCTTCTGGAGGATTTCCGCCGCCGCCCCGCTTCTATTCTTTTCGGGACCACCAGCTTCTGGCAGGGCGTGGACGTGCCGGGAGAAAGCCTGAGGAGCGTGATCATCGCCAAGTTACCCTTCGGGGTCCCGGACGATCCCATCACCGAGGCCCGGATCGAGGCGATCCGGGAGGGCGGCGGAAATCCTTTCCTGGAATACCAGGTTCCCCAGGCGATCATCATGCTCCGGCAGGGCTTCGGCCGCCTGATGAGACACAGGGAGGATTACGGCACGGTGGCGATTCTCGATCCCCGCATCCGAACCCGTTACTACGGCAGAGCTTTTTTCGCTTCCCTTCCCGGAAGCAGGGTGACCTCGCATCTGACCCAGCTGAAGGAATTTATCGGGAAGATGCGGCAAAGCTGAATCATTAAGTGACTGCAAGATTTGTTCGATTATATTTTTAAGTATAACGTAACCTTCACCGGCGGCGATTAACCGTCCGGCGGAAGGCATTGTTATTTTGCAGATCCGACGCTTTCTACTATGATTCCTTGAAAAGGCAGCTCGGCAACACCTGCCACGGTCTCCTTCATTAGCGGCATAAAAGATTGTTTTGCCTCTTGATCCCCTTTTTCCATCCTGTTTCGTAGCTTCAGGAAACCTGCTGGATACACACCGTTTGTTCCCTCTTTGACCTGAAAAAATACCGCCAAGCCGTTACTGAAGGTGATCTCATACCAACTGTCTTGAATAGTCAGATCTTGGGGTGCGGTCGCCTTCTCTCCGTTTTTTTTCTCGACCCGGATCTTCTCCGCCGGTATCTCCAAATCGCCGATTTCGTCGTTCAGCTCCCTGTCTGAGAAAAATTCAAAGGGCCCGCTCGTATTCCAGCCGGTCCGTATGCGCTTGACCTCATCCGTTCGGAAGACGCCGTCTTCCCAGGCTTGTGCGGCCAACTGTGCCACGCGAAAACATACAGCCTGGCATAGACACTTCTTTTCTCTTTCTGTTCCTTTGTTTTCAATTATGGCATCCGAAAATCGTAATGTTTCGATCTCACCATCGGGCCTTTTCTGGATTCTCAATCCGTTTGATTCGACAACATCTGTAAATGAAGTACGGTCGGTTGCGGACAGAAGTGTTTTCTTCGGGGCAAGGCTTGCGCATCCTGCGATGAAAAGGGCGAGGACGAGTATCAAAGGGACAATTGTTTTGGTATGCATGATTTTTTCCCGGTTTTGATTAGCATATTTTAAAATAACGTGGAACTCACCCGCTTTTGAGCGCCGCATGGCGGACAAAAGTCGCCCGGAGAAGCTGTTCGGCATGCCGATTTATATGATCTAAAACAGTGTTTTAATTTGTGGAGATTCTGCTGGAGTTGATGAAATAACTACCAAGAAGCTCAGAAGGACGAGAAATAAAAAAATACCTAATCCCCACCAAGCCCACCTCCTTTGAATACGCTTAAAATCATCGATGCTATCCCAATATTTATTTTGCCAAGCCCATTCATTTCCTTTTATTCCCAAAATGATACTCATGATGAGATTTAATCCGGGAATAAGAGCGAGCAGAGCTATAAAAACGTTATTGCCTAATCCCCAGATCCAGCATAGGAAGAATGCACCCCAATTCCATTTTTTAATCTCTGGAGGAATAGCTGAACCTTTTCCTTGTCCTGATGTATTTTCCATAACTTTTTCCTTTCTATTCTCAGCTTGAGTGGTTGGTTGTGCGGTCTATTCATTTCTCGAATAGATCCGAATGAGTACCTGTGCGTTCGAATACGATTCGATCTGGCTCCTTCTTGTAGATCAGCAACCAATTGGCTTCGATGTGGCACTCTCGCCGCCCTCGATATTTCCCGATTAATTTATGATCGCGATTAAGGGGGTCGATTGATTTGCCTTCGAGAATCGTGCGGGCGACGAACTTGAATTTTTCAAGATTCTTTCCGCGTTTCTTGGCTCGCTTGATGTCTTTTTTGAACTGTTTTGTATAGACCGGGATGAGCATCAGATCCCCAAGCTCTTGAACATATCGTCCGCATCTTCACAGACCACAAGATTCCGACCGGCGTCCGTATCCTCAAACGTTCTTCGGGTAGATTCTTTGGGGATCACGACATTAAAAGGAAGGCCGCCACGAATTTCCACCTGCCGGTAGAACAAGCTGATAGCCTGAGTCGCATTTAATCCGAGACGGTGGAAAATTTTCTCCGCGTGCTCTTTTAACTCAGGTTCAATTCGAGCGCGAATCATTGCAGTTTTGCTCATTGTTCACCTCCAAAGACAATGTATCACAAACGGGATACACCGACAAGGGCAATTTTAAGCCGCACAATCGTGGAGCTCACTCGCCAGGGCCCGCAGAGCGGACCATGGTCGAGTGGAGCTCCTGGTTATGAGCTGCTTGTCCGGAATGATTTATATTGTTGTAATTTGAGTCAAATACCCTGAAGGGGTATACCGTTTCAGCCCGGGGTGTAACCCCGGGAACCATATCGTTCCACCACCCCTCACATCCCCCTCCCCCCGCGCGGAGCGCGGGGGGAGGTCGAAGATCAGGCATTATTGACTGAGGTTAGGGGAGGGGGGGATTTTTTATATATTTTACCCAGGGTTTCACTCTGGGCTTAAATGTTTCACCCCATTGGGGTGATTTTTCCCTCCTTTTCACCCTCACGCGCCCAACGCCGAGCTAAGCCGCCCCGCCGAAAACCAGAGAATATCGAAGGCGGCTATTTATTTTGGCCCACCCAGCCGACCCTGCAGCTGCAAACTTGTCCGCCGAAGCCCGCAGGGCGAAGGAGGAGCGGTATGGGGTCGGCTTAAGCGGGCGGTTAGGTTTTTTTGTTAACCGCGGATTAAGGATCGGTCTGGTTATTTAAAAACCGCCGCGGACGGCCCGGAAGTAGCAGCTGTCACATTCCTTGGCTATCGGTTCAACCGATCCCTCGTCAAATTTCACGGTCCAGGCGTTATAAGTCCAGGATTTGCGCGTGGTGGATGACCAGTAATGGTCCGCTTTGGTATTCGGGAAATAAGCGCTCTGGGTTGCCGGATCCTCAATCGCGAAATTGACTATCGAATGCAGTTCCCTGATATTGGGGAGCCTCCAGTCCGTATAGCCGCCAAAGGTCAGATTATGGCAATACGCTATCGCTTCCGGCCACTCGGTCTGCTGGCCCCAGTTGCAGCCCTTGGCGCTGCCATTCGAAGCCCACATCAGGCCGGTATGGAGGTCCTTGGTGATCCAATCACCGCCGCTGGAGGTGACCAGAAAATTAAAGGGAGCGCCCTTCTCGTAATATCCGTCATCATAGTTATCGTATGGTAGCGTCTGGCCGGTAACGCTCAGAACCGCCCCCCCTCGGGCCGAATCGGGAGCGATGGCGACATCACCGGAAGCGCCATAATACGCTCGAGTAATACCCCTGACTGCCCAGAGGCCGGAACTGTCTCTGAATACGCAGAATTCTTCGGTCCCGTCCCCGTTGCAATCGCCTGGCTTTGGTTGATCACCACTGCCTCCGAAATAAGCTCGAGTAATGCCGCGGGATGCCCAGAGCCCGCTGCTGGCCCTGAAGATGGTCGGCCTGTCTGTCCCGCTTCCATCATAATCCCCCGGAACAGGAATATCCCCCGACCCTCCGAAATAAACGCGGGTTACACCTCTCACCGACCAGAGGCCGGAATTGGCTCTGAATATAGCGATGTCTCCCGTTCCGTCCCCGTTAAAGTCGGCGGCTAAAGACACGCCGCCCATTAATAGTAGCGCTGATGCCATAACGAATATAAATCTATTCATGCTGCCTCCCTGGGTTAAGGATTCCGGTGATTTTTCCCTCCTTTTCACCCTCACGCGCATAACGTAATACTAAGCTGCCCATACCCGCACCCCAATCCGCCGTAGCCTTGGCGAAGGAGGAGCGGGTATGGGTCAGCTTGAGCGGCGTGTTCGAATGGGAATTAGGTGGAAAGCTTTTGTAATCTTTCCGCTATCCACACCTTGATGATGGATTGCCGCGTCACACCGAGTCTCTTGGCTTCTTTATCCAGAGAGCCGATCATCCAAATCGGAAAGTCAACATTTACTCTCTTTTGCTCCTGACCAGACCGTGTTGCTTTGGAAAAATCGAGGAATCTGGTAATGTCTTGGCCGGCATCAAACTTTTTATCCAGTTCTTTAGCTTTCATATATTTCAATCTCCTCCTTCCTGGAACGGCGAACAGAGATGATTCTTATTTTCCCTTTACGCAAAGTGACTATTGCCGAATAGTGTCTGGCTGATATTTTTCCGATGACTACGATTCTCAGTTCATCTTCCGTTCGACCAGGAATTTCAATTCGTTCGGGATCCTCCCACAACAATTGGGCTTCAATAAAATCTATCCCATGTTTTGATTTATTGGCTGCGCTCTTTTCTTTATCGAATTCGAAATCCATTTTTATACCTTAAATATACCTAAATTATTCCATTTGTCAACCTATCCTTCAATCATTCTAACGCAAAGCTCACCCGCCGAAACCGCAACGCGGTTTCGGTCGGGTGGAGCGGCTGGTTATGAGCTGATTGTCCGGAATGACTCAAATTTTTGTAAATTCGGGCTGATACCCTGAAGGGGTATAACATTTCAGCCCGGGGTGTAACCCCGGGAACCATATCGTTCCACCACCCCACACATCCCCCTCCCCCCGCGCGGAGCGCGGGGGGAGGTCGAAGATCAGGCATTATTGACTGAGGTTAGGGGAGGGGGGGATTTTTGTCTATATATTCCCCAGGGTGTTACCCTGGGCTATGATGTTAAACCCCGTTGGGGTTTTTCTGCCTCCTGTTCGCCTTCTTTCACATAACGAAAAACTAAGCTGCCTGAGCCCGCACCGCGGGCTCAGGTCAGCTTGAGTGTCTGGTTGGACATTACTTTATTTTAGGTATGAAGTGCTTCTAAGACCGCTTTAGGGTTCTTCGAAGCTACTTTTAGTAAGGCTTTTGCTGGACCTTCGGGCTTGCGTCTGCCTTGTTCCCAATTTTGAAGGGTACGGGCACTGACACCAATCATGAGAGCAAATTCACTTTGAGAGACATGGAGTAACTTCCGTACCTTCTTAATATCGGGAACTTGGTGCCTAAAAACGCGTCCGGGCTTCAGATTTCCCTTTTTGATATGTCCGGCTTGTTTGATGCTCTCAACAAGTTGGTTAAAATCATCTTTTTTCATGTAACCACTCCTTCACCAATTTGCTCAGGATTTTCAGTTGTGAGTGGGTTAAATCTTCCTGAACTGTTTTTACGTATGCAAAAAGCATGTATATTGCATCGGGCGTGTCCCAGTAATATATAATCCGTATGCCACCTCTTTTTCCTCTGCCCGGAATCTTCCAGCGAATTTTCCTCAGGCCTCCGCTTCTTCGAATAAGTTCACCAGCATCGGGCCTCAGAAGAAGAGTGATTTGTAGTTGATGATATTCATCGTCTGGAAGTAGTTTTTTGATTAGTTTCGTGAATATTGGTGTTTCAATGAATATCATGGTACAAATATACGCCATTGACGTATAATGTCAAGTGGCGAATTGCCGTATTTTGCCAAAATGTCTAACAGATGTTATACGGAATAGGATATATTAGAAAATACGGAATAGGCCAATATGGCAATAGACAGAATGTGTGTCATTTAGTGCCATACCCCTGAGAAAAACGTTAAGAATGGATATAAGTCCGGTCAAAGTCAATATATGCCGATCGGGGGAATAATGTCAACATGAAAAAAGAGACGAAAAAAATGGGGGGGAAAGAAAAATTCTGGTCCGATTACGCCGCCGTTGTCGCCCGGCAAAGGGTTACGGGGGCGAAGATAAAGAGGAGAAGTCCCGGGACCGGGCGGATACCGCGGAAGTCGAGAAGAAATTCGGCTCGGTTCTAAAACGCCTGCGGACGGTGATGAGAGTCCGCCACTATTCGATCCGGACTGAGGAAGCCTATGAGAACTGGGCGCGACGCTTCCTGACATTTCACCGCTTGAAACCGGTCAAAGAAATGGGAGAGGAGGAGGTGAGGAAATATCTGGAATATCTGGCGGTGGCGAGGAAAATATCCGTCAGCACCCAGCGTCAGGCGCTCAACGCCCTGGTATTTTTCTTCGCCGAGGTATTGAAGCAGCCGCTCGTCTTTCGGCCGATCCCCGCTCGGGCAAGATCCGGTGTCACCACGTTCATGAGACCGCCCTCCAGAAACCGGTCAAGAAAGCTTCCCGCAAAGCAGGCCTGACCAAAAGGGTTTCCTGCCACACGCTCCGGCACTCGTTCGCGACGCATTTGCTGGAAGCCGGTTACGATATCCGGACGGTTCAGGAACTTCTCGGTCACAGCGACGTCAGCACCACCATGATCTACACCCACGTGCTCAACCGTCCCGGCGTGGCGGTGAAGAGCCCCGCCGACCTGTAAAAGAGGTGTCAAATCTTGACATTTGACATTCGGGATGCCCACCTCACCCGGTCGCACTGCATTCCCGAAGCATTCACTCAGAGCGTCCCCCCCTTCGTCCTTAGCCGGAGGTTGCTTCGCCCTTCGACTGCGCTCAGGGCTCGCAATGACGGGAAAATGGTTATCGGACAGCCTTTGAAGTTCCGCACTACAGTCCCGGAATTTCAAAAAGACATATTTATTAGCACCTGATTACTCTGATTTCTCTGAATGAGGCTAAAAAACAGGCTAATCAGAGAAATCAGGTGCAAAAAAAGTTGCCGAATAAGTTCCGGGCTATGAGAGCTGGGCGGCGAGGGCGTCGATCGACTCGGGATTCTCCACCGGAACGCAGGTAACCTCGCGATCGGTTTTTCTCATCAATCCGGTCAGGACTTTTCCCGGTCCTACTTCGACGAAGGTGTCGATCCCCTGATCGATCATGTACCGCACCGACTCCACCCACTTAACCGGTGAGTTGATCTGCTTGATCAGATTAGCCCGAATATCATCGGCTCCGGTCTCGGGCTGGGCGGTATAGTTGGCTATCACCGGAACCGAGGCATTATGTATCTCAACTCCCTCCAATTCGGGCTGAAATTTTTCCGCCACCGGGTCGAGCAGACTGGAATGGAAGGGAGCACTTACCGGCAGGGGCACGGCCCTTTTCGCCCCCTTTTCCCGGGCGATTTCCATCGCTTTATCCAGTCCGGCTTTCTCACCCGAGATGGCGGTCTGAGCGGGGGAATTGTAGTTGGCCGCCTGAACGACACCGGCCGAACTCGCCTCCCGGCAGATTTCTTCCACCTGTTGGGGGGTGAGTCCGATAATGGCGGCCATCCCCCCCTCGATGGTTTTGGTGGCGTCGTGCATCAACTGACCGCGGACTCTCACCAGTCGGACGGCGTCCTCGAAGGAGAGGGCCCCGGCGGCCACCAGGGCGCCGTATTCCCCCAGGCTGTGGCCGGCGACCAATTCCGGTTTGATCCCCTTTTCCCCGAGCAGGTTAAAGACGATTGCGCTCACGGTCAGAATGGCCGGCTGGGTGTTGTAGGTCATGGTCAGCTCTTCTTCCGGGCCTTCGAAACAGAGGCTACTGAGGGGGAAACCCAGTATCTCGTCCGCCTGAAAGAAAAGTTTTTCCCCGATCTCGGTCCGGGAAATCTCTTTCCCCATCCCGACGTATTGTGAAGCCTGGCCGGGGAAGATAAATGCTATTTTAGCCATAGTTAACCTCCTTAACTCGATGAATGTTAAGCCACTAAGGCACGAAGGCACAAAGAATAATAAATTGTTTATCGTTCCTCCCGCCAGTCGGTGGGGGGAACCGAATGAATAATATTCTTCACATCCACGCTACCACGCAGAGCGTGGTAGCGAGAAGATAACACTTGGTGTCTTAGTGCCTTGGTGGCAAAAAAGTTGCTTTGCTGAGTTCTTTATTTTTTTTCTTCTGTAATTATAGAAGGGAGTTTGTTTTTGAAATCCTGGGCTTTCTGAAGAAGTTCCAGCAGGCGGTCCTCGATCATTCCGGTATCGGTGCCCTCGCGGGGGCGGGAAGCGTACGCTTTTGTCAGAGAATTGATCAATTTATCGGCGTGCCGGCCCAGTTTCTCGGCGATCTGTTCCGCCGTGGGCTTCTTGCTCTTGAGTCCGATCCGGGGCCCCCGGTAAAAACCCATCTTTTCCATTTCCGCTTCATCTCCCGCCGGGACTCCCCCCAGGTTTTCCGGCATCGGGAAAATATCGAATCTGGAGTCCTGCTCAAGCCATTGGAGCAGTTTGCCCACTGGGGGGATCGGGAAGGAGAGCCCTTTTTCCAGTTCGTTCCGGAGCTTTTTCAGGGGAATGAAAAAATTATCGGAGCCCCCGATCCGCTCCTCCATCCAATCGAGAATTTTGTTTTTTTGATCTTCTTCCGCCATTACAATTTCAGGAACTATGTAACCGCAGATTAACGCGGATAAACGCGGATTGTTCCTCTGCCCCGGCCCCCTTTTTTTAACCACTAATCTACGCTAATCTTCACTAATCTTTGCCACGACCTCGACCCCTTTATATGAACTTCGAATTACGCGAATTCTACTAATTTATGATCCGGTTCTTTATTACCTGTTTTTAGTTTAAATCGTCCTGCCGATAAATCGTCCTGTCAGCTTATTTATCCAAAATTCTGAAAGCTTCCAGGGCGGTTTCGATAGCTTTCTCCGGTCCGATTCCGGGGATGATCGGTTTACCCGCCCAGGTCTGTCCGATGACGGCCAGGATTGAACCCACCCGGACTTTGCGGAGGGAGCCGAGGACGAAGAGGGCGGCTTCCTCCATCGAGGTTGCGATCACGTTGGCGCGCATCCAGGTATTCCAGCGCATCTGGTTGAGCTCTTCCTGGGCGCTGAAGCCTTTCTCCTCGGAGTAGAAAGCGTCCTTGCAGTGGGTGATTCCCAGGTGATGGGGGTATTTTAACTTACGGGTGGCCTCGCGGAGGGCGAAGAGGACGTCAGGATGGGCGACGGCGGGATATTCGATCGGCACGTACTGAAGCGTGGTGCCTTCCTCCCGGATCGCCCCGGTGGCGATCGCCAGGTCTCCCGGCTCGACTTTTTCCTGGAGCGACCCGGCGGTACCCACCCGGATGAAGGTCTCAGCTCCCACCTTGATCAGCTCCTCCAGGGCGATCGCCGCGGAGGGACAGCCGACCCCGGTTGAAGTCACCGAGACCCGGATCCCGTCCACGGTTCCGGTGAAGGTCCGAAACTCCCGCTTGAAGGCGATCTCCTCAGGGTTTTCGAAATACTGGGCGATTTTTTCCGCCCGTCCGGGATCGCCGGGCAGGAGCACGTATTTGCCCACCTCCCCCGGAGCAACGTCGATGTGGTATTCCTTTTCAGCCATAAAAATTTCTCCTTTTAAAATTTTTGCCTTCGCAAAAATTTTAATGTTACTTATGCCGGTGATATATTTTCCAGATTTGTTATTCAAGTATGTCACGGATTAGTGTATCCGGACAAGTGAATATTCGTCGGCGCGGCGGCGGCGGTGAGATAGTTTTCAGTCATAGCCCCGCCTCCAAACCGGACTCGCAAAGAGTCAAGATCCCAGCCTTATCGCGGTTTAAAACCGCTCCCACATTTAACTTATCGCGGTTTAAAACCGCTCCCACATAAAATTATTCCGCAGAAATAATTTTAAGGTTGTGCCGCAGTTCCGGATTATCCGGGTCGAGGCGGAGGGCCTTCTGCCAGTATTCTCTTGCCCGGGCCGGGTCTCCGAGCCGGTAGTAGCAGTAGCCGATGCCGGTGAGGGCGAGAAAAGAGTTGGAGTCCCGCCGAAGGGCCTGCCGGTAAGCGTTGATCGCTTGATGGTACATACCTTGGTTGATATAGATCTCTCCCAGGTTGAGGTAACCTTCCGGATCGAAGGGCCGGGCGGCGATGTATTTATCGATCTCCGCCAGGGCCTGGGAGATGTTCCCCGTTCGCAGGTAAAGGGTGCTCAGGTTCATCATCACCAGGGGGTCGCCCGGGTTTTTCCGGGCACTGATTTGGAACTGGGCCAGGGCTTCCTCAAACCTTCCCATTTCACCGTAAACAACGCCCAGGCTGTTGAAGTAAAGGGGATCCCGGGAGAAAATCGAAATCGCCTTTTTTAATTCTTCCGCCGCTTTATTCAGCCGGCCCATTCGGAAATACTCGTTACCCAGGCCGTGATGGGCCCGGGAGCTTCGGGGGCTCGCTTCCACCGCCCGGAAAAAATGGGTGAGATTGTTTCTCCAGACACGATTCTGGCTGATCGTTCCCACCCCCCAGAAAATGATGACAAGACCAACGGAGGCTATAATCGCCTTCGATGAAATATTTTCAGCAGGGCTCCCTTCGACTTCACTCAGGGTCTTCGATAAGCCCCGCACTACGGGTGGGCGAAAGTTCAGCAAGCGGTTAAAAACATCGGCTGCCCAGAGACAGAAGCCGAGGATGGGAAGGTAGAGGAAACGTTCCGCTCCCAGGCGGGCGGCCGGTATGATATTGAGGACGGGAAGAAGGGCCAGGAAGAGAAAGGCGATGCCGAATTTAGCCGCGCTCCCTTTAGGTGATCTGATCCAGGCGGCCAGGATAAATCCAACCGTCAAGAAGGCGGCCGGTATCAGGTAGTTACTCCAGGCCAGAGGCGGGAGGGGATCGGGATATTCCACCGTAAGTTTGAGAGGGAAAAATAAAAGCTTTCCGTAGAGTCCGACCCCCTTGAATACGATGAGGATCCTGGTCAGGAGATTCCCAAACTCCGGCGCGGCCGGCAGGCTCCGGCGCTGGTAGAGGAGAAACAGGCGGGCCAGCGCGTAGATAGCGGCGATGGCGAAGAAGGAAAGAACCGGGGGGCGGAAAAGAACTTTCAGCTTGCGCCTCCGGATGATGATTTCATAAGCGATGATAACCAGGGGAAAACTCACCGCCATCTCCTTGGAAAGCAGGGCGAGCGCGAAAGATAATATCGAAAGGGATAGAAATATTTTATTTTTTCTTTCGCTTTTGATGTAAAGCAAAAGCGAAAGGAAAAAGAAAAAGGCGCAGAGCAGATCTTCCCGAAAGGAGATACCGGCGACGGCTTCAACCTGGG
>Ga0272441_10013029_pt1 | contig 12032 bp, 8 predicted proteins | sample SSMProp6N_FD_193582 | JGI IMG/M metagenome (GOLD analysis project Ga0272441, IMG submission 193582) | Marine sediment archaeal communities from Little Sippewissett salt marsh, Falmouth, MA, United States - SSM-Prop-6N | ecosystem: Environmental > Aquatic > Marine > Wetlands > Sediment ...
TGCGGGCCGCCATAGACGAACTGCTGTCCGAATAGTACGACGCAAGGCCGGGCCGGCGCGCCCGACCTGCGAACCCGCCGATTGTCCCTTACGCCCGCGGGTTGCAACCCGCGGGCGCCGTCTAACGAAGCATGTCGGGCGAATGAACCCAACTTAATTGAACCAGCAAAGGGCAAACTCATGAACATGAACAATCAAGAGCAGTCTCCCGTCGAAGATCACCAGTCGCTGCCCAGCGGCGCGTGCTGCCCGGTAGTCTCTGCCGCCCGCGGATTCAGCGCAAAGTCGGTGCTTCTGGGCCTGGCCGCGGGCGTGCTGCTCACGGCCGCCTCGGGCTGGGCGCTCATGCCCGGGATGATGATCAAAAACGACGAAAGCCGCCTCGGCTTCGACGAAACCGTTGCGGCGATCCAGGAGAAGGTAACCGAGCAGGGCTGGGTGGTCTCGGGCGTCCGCGACTTCCAGAAGTCCGTCACGGCGCAAGGCGGCAAACTCGACCATCGCGTCAAGCTCGTGGAGATCTGTCACCCGAAGTACGCCTCCAGCGTGCTGAACAGCGACCGTCACCTGGCCACGCTCATGCCCTGCGCCCTGGCCGTCTACGAAGACGACGAGGGGCGAGTCCACGTCTCCCGCATGAACGTGGGGCTGATGGGCCGCATGTTCGGCGGAAACGTCTCGCACGTCATGGCTGGCCAGGTCGCCCCGGACGAAGAAGCCATCCTCGCCGGAATATTGACGGAGTAATGCACTAACATGGTCTGGCCGCGAGTGGCCCGGCTTGCTTTCCGCCGCTCGTCGGGATTGCAACTCAAGCTCAGGCAAGGACAATAGGAAGCGGTAGGCGCACGGGAAAGGGAATCGCGCATGAGGATGGGCAAGCGAATCGTCGAAGGATCGATCAACCGCTACCGGATGATGGCCGTCATCACGGCCACAGTGACACTCATCATCGCCGCGCTGGCGGCGCTGCCGTCGCTGCTGCCCGACGGACTCGGTCCGCTGCATACGATCACCGTCGATACCGACCCGGAGAACATGCTGCCCGCCGACGAGCCCGTCCGCGTCTACCACGACCGGATGAAGGAGCGGCTGAACCTGCACGACATGGTCGTGGTCGGCGTGGTCAACACCGACCACCCCCAGGGCGTGTTCAACCCCGACTCGCTCGCTCGCGTCCATGAGCTGACCGAGTACGCCAAGACACTCACCGGACCGGCCATCGGCCGCGAGCCCGGCGAAGGCGTGATCTCGGCGGAGATCATCGCCCCCTCCACCGTGGACAACATCATCCCCGGCGAGGCGACCATCTCCTTCAGTTGGATGATGCCTTCGCCCCCGGTCTCGCCGCAGGCCGCACAGGACATCCTCCGCGACGCCCGCCGCATCCCCTTCCTCGAAGGGACCATGGTCCCCGAGCCCGGCCGCGGCGACGAGGCCCTGGCGATCTACCTGCCGATCACCTCCAAGGACATCAGTTACCCGGTGTACTCGAAACTTCGCGAGAAGGTCGCCACGTTCGAGGGCAGCGACCAGTACCACATCACCGGCCTGCCCGTCGCCGAGGACACCTTCGGCGTGGAGATGTTCATCCAGATGGCGATCTCCGCCCCGGCTGCCATGGCGGTGATCTTCGTGCTCATGCTGCTGTTCTTCCGCAAGCTGATCGTCGTGGTCTCGCCGATGATCGTGGCGATGGTCTCGGTGATCGTCACGATGGGCGCGCTGATCATCGCGGGCTTCCCCATCCACATCATGTCCAGCATGATCCCCATCTTCATCATGCCCATCGCCGTGCTGGACTCGATCCACATCATCAGCGAGTTCTTCGAGAAGTACCAGGCCACCCACGACCGCCGCGCAACCCTGCTGGCCGTCATGGACGACCTGTTCATGCCAATGCTGTACACCTCGCTGACCTCGGCGGCCGGCTTCGCCTCGCTGGCGCTGACGCCGATCCCGCCGGTGCAAACCTTCGGGCTGTTCGTGGGGATGGGAATCATGGTCGCCTGGGTGCTGACGGTGACGTTCATCCCCGCCTTCGTGATGTTTATCCCGCCGCGGATGCTGGAAGGCTTCGGCGCCCGCCACGTCGCCGGCGAGCATGCCCACGATACCGCCCTCACCCGCTCGCTGCGCTGGATCGGCCGGGCTACGTTCCGCTACGCCAAGCCCATCATCGCCGCGGCCGCCGTCGTCCTCGTCGTCGCGGGCTGGGGCATCTCGAAGATCAACATCAACGACAACCCGATCAAGTGGTTCAGTTCCTCGCATCCGATCCGCCAGGCCGACCGCATTATGAACGGCTACCTCGGCGGAACATACATGGCCTACCTCGCGGTGGAGTACGAGCCGGACGCGTTCGAGCCGGCTGCGTATGCCCAGCGCCTGGGCGAAGCCGCCGACGCGCGGGCCGACGCGATCAGCGACGTGGTCAACCGCATCCCCGATCTCGCCGGCGAAATCGCGGCCGAGTCGAATACCCTCGAAGAGTTCTACGACAACCTGGAACAGCGACTCCGCCCGGACCCGGACGCCGCAACCGACGAAGCCCAGGCCGCGTTCAGCGCCGTCAAGGGCTTCCTCGACGCCTCGTGGGACCCGTTCGCCGAGAGCCCCGCCGATTTCGACGTCGCCGTATATGCCAGTGAGCTTTACACCCGGGCGATGCAGTTTGCCGACGCGGCCCGCGCTTCGCTGACCGCCCTCGGCGAGAGCGCCGTCGCCACCGCCGGGGACGGCTCGTTCGACACCCGCGACGCGCTGCTGGACGCTCTCGCCACCGCCCTGCCCGCCGACGCGCACGCCGCGGTCCGGCAGATCCTGGCCGAGCAGCGCCAGACCGGCGAGGTGTTTAAGCGCCCGGAGGTGCTGGAATACCTCCAGCAGGTGCAGACCGAACTGGACGCGCTGGACGTGGTGGGCAAGAGCAACTCGCTGGTGCAGATCGTCACGACGATCAACCGCGACCTCCATGGCGGGCGGGAAGACTACGCCGCCGTCCCGGCCAGCGTCGGTGGCGTCGCGCAGGCGATCACGCAGTTCGAGTCCGGCCACCGCCCCGGCGACCTGTACCACTTCGTCACGCCGAACTACCAAGCCGCCAGCATCTGGGTGCAGCTCCGCAGCGGAGATAACCAGGACATGCGCCGCGTCGTGCGGCACATGAACGCCTTCTTCGAACGGACCCACGCGCCCGTCTCGCTGCGGCCGGAATGGTTCGGCCTGACGTACATCAACGTCGTCTGGCAGGAGAAGATGGTCGGCGGAATGCTCAAGGCGTTCGGCGGAAGCTTCCTGGTGGTGTTCGTGCTGATGACGATCCTGTTCCGCAGCCCGCTGTGGGGACTGCTGAGCATGATCCCGCTGACGGTGACCATCGCGGCGATCTACGGGGCGATCGGAATCATCGGCAAGGACTATGACATGCCGGTGGCGGTGCTCAGCAGCCTGACGCTCGGGCTGGCGGTGGACTTCGCGATTCACTTCCTCGCCCGCAGCCGCACGATGTATGCCGCGACCGGCTCGTGGCAGGCGACCGCGCCGAATGTCTTCGGCGAGCCCGCGCGGGCAATCACGAGAAACATCATTGTCATCGCGGCGGGCTTCACGCCGTTGCTGCTGGCGCCGCTCGTGCCGTATAAGACTGTCGGCGCACTGCTGGCGACCATCCTGTTGGTCAGCGGTGTGGCGACGCTGCTGCTGATCCCCGCGATGATGCGTATGCTGGAGAGGCGGCTGTTCGCCCACTACCACGACGAGCGTGGCGTGGCGTGCAACTGCGCCGCATGCGTCGTCACCGCGACCGCCGTCGCCGCCGCCATCGTGTTGAACGTACAACCTTACGTGCCGTGGCATTGGTCTACCCTGACGTGGATCGCGCTGGCCGTCGTACCGGTCGCGGCCGCCGCGTGCAGCCTGCTGGCGCGGCGCCGCAGATGTAACCTACAGGAAATCGAGGAGCAACGAAAATGACCCGCAAGACCCTCATCCTCCATATCGCCCCCGCCCTGCTGGCGACGCTGTGCTGGCAGGCGACCGCGACCGGGCAGAACTTCAACCGCGCCAAGGACCTCGCCCGCGAGGTCGTCGGCCAGGCCCAGGGCGGCCAGCAGGCCGATGCGCCCGCCGAACCGCAACACCAAGCCGCCCCGGCCGAGACGCCGCAGGACGAAGGCCCGCTGACCGTCGAGCAGATCGTCGCCCGTACCAACTACGTCTCCTACTACCAGGGGCTCGACGGGCGGGCGCAGGTCAAGATGACCATCACCGACGCCCAGGGTCGCCAGCGCATCCGCGAGTTCACCATCCTCCGCCGCGACCAGCAGGCGCCCGACACCCAGGAGCCCGCCAAGGACAGCCAGTTCACCGGCGAGCAGAAGTTCTACCTCTACTTCCACGCCCCGGCCGACGTGAACAAGATGGTGTTCATGGTGCATAAGCACCTGGATCGCGACGACGACCGCTGGCTGTACCTGCCGGACCTGGACCTGGTCAAGCGGATCGCCGCGGCCGACAAGCGGACCAGCTTCGTCGGCTCGAACTTCCTCTACGAAGACGTCTCCGGGCGGAACATCGATGCCGACGAGCATGAGCTCGTCGAGGCCGAGAGCGACGCGGACTATTACGTCCTCAAGAACACGCCGAAGGACCCCGGCAGCGTAGAATTCGCATATTACAAGATGTGGATTCATCGCAAGACGTTCGTGGTAGTCCAGACGCGTTACTACGACAAGCAGGACCAGGAGTATCGCCGCTACGAGGCGCTGAAGGTCGACAAGAACCCGCAGTTCGGTTACTCGACCGTGACGAAGTCGAAGATGTCCGACCTGCGCGACGGCGGGCACACCGAAATGGAATATGCCAACGTGACCTACAACATGGCCCTGCCGGACGAGCTTTTCAGCGAGCGATTCCTCCGCCGCGCGCCGATGAAGTTCCTGAAATGATCCGCCCGGCCCATCGCCAACTCGAAGGCCGCCGTTGCGCGCCGCTCGGACGCATCCGCTCGACGCGGGCCGTGTTGCCAGTCTTACTGTGCGCATCGTTGCTGTCCTCACTCTCGCAAGCCCAGGCGCCGGCATTGCCGGAAGGCTTGGACGAGCAACCACCGGCCGGGCCGGCTTCGCCCACGGGCCTGGGCGGTTCGCCCGCATTGCCAGAGGGCCTCGGCGGGCCCGAAGTGCCCGAAGGGCTCCAACCCGAAACCCCCGTCGAAGAGCAGCCCCCCACCCCGCCCGCCGAGCCCGCGCCAAACGACTGGCTGGTGCTCAGCGGCTTCTGGGAGGTCCGCGGCGGCGTCCGCACCCAACGCGACCCGCATGAGCGCCAGGCGTCGCTCGGCGAGACGCGCCTCCAGCTCGAAACCGAGAAGACCTTCGAAAGCCTCACGTTCCGCTTCACCGGTGATTTCCTCTACGACGCGGCGATCAGCCAGCATTCCGTCGATCTCGACCGCGGCGAAGGATGGTTCGACCTGCGGGAGGCGTCGGTCGCAGCCACGCCGGTGGAGTTCATGGACGTCAAGCTCGGACGCCAGATTCTCACCTGGGGCACGGGCGACCTGATCTTCATCAACGACCTGTTCCCCAAGGACTATGTTTCCTTCTTCGCCGGGCGGGACGTGGAATACCTCAAGGCCCCGTCCGACGCGATCAAGTTGGGCTTCTTCAGCGACCTGGCCAACCTCGACGTCGTCTACACGCCCGCCTTCGACCCGGACCGCTTCCTCATCGGGCGGCGCATCTCGTTCTACAATCCGCAGCTCGGCCGCAGCTCGGGACGCGACGCCGTGCTCGACCCGGACATCCCCAACCAGTGGTTCCGCGACGACGAATGGGCCGCCCGCGTCTTCCGCACCGTCGGGGCCTACGAGCTCGCCGCCTACGGATACTGGGGCCGCTGGAAGAGCCCCGCCGGGTTCGACCCCGCCAGCGGCCGGGCAACCTTCCCTCGCCTCAACGTCTACGGTGCCAGCGTTCGCGGGCCTGCCGCGGGCGGCATCGCCAACCTCGAAGGCGGATACTACCAGTCCCGCGACGACGAGAACGGCGACGACCCGTTCGTCAATAACAGCCAGCTTCGCCTGCTGGCCGGATACGAGCGGGACCTGCCTGAGCTGTTCGGACATCGCGTCCGCGACCTGACCGTCGGCGTGCAGTACTACCTCGAGCACATCATGGACTACCAGGCCATGCAAGACGCCGCTCCGCCGGGCGCCAAGCTCGCCGATCAGTGCCGCCACACCGTCACCTTCCGCATCACCAAGCTGCTGATGAACCAGAATCTCAAGCTTTCCCTGTTCACCTTCTACACGCCCAGCGACAGCGACGCGTACCTGCGGCCAAACGTGAGCTACAAGATCGACGATCACTGGACGGCCGAGTTCGGCGGCAACGTCTGGATCGGCGCCCACGATCACACCTTCTGGGGCCAGTTCGAGCGAAACTCCAACGTCTACGCCTCGCTGCGGTACGGCTTCTGACGCCGCGATCCCAAACGGACCCAAACGGGCCAAAACGGTCCCAAACGATCCCAAACGGCCCAATACGGCCCGATACGGGCCAAAACGAACTGATACGGCCCGACGGCGTCTTTCCTAAGCCTTTCCCTATTAGTTTGTTATGTTCTTCGCGGCACACAACAGCATGTATGCTCCGCTTGGGAAGGGCCTTTCGCGGCCTTTTTCGGGCGGATTCCCGGATACGAAACGCTATTCGGTTGTCAAAGAGCTTCGCTGCCGGCGGCGCAGACCGCGGGCGGCGTGTCTACCCTCACCCCCCTCGGTGCCGTTTGCGCGCGCAAAACCGTCGCTTGGAAGGAAGCGCGGCCCGGCAACAACCGGCACGCAGGGCAGATATCTTTTTTGAGATCGTCGGGTGACTGCGTCCGGCCGCAGGCACTTTTGCGCGCGCAGACTCGTCGCTTAACGGCAGAACCATATTGGCGAAAGCTGCGCCAAATCCGTTCCGTCGGAAGTCGCATTGCCTGTACGAAGGCCAACAACACTTGACAAATCCAGATTTTATGGTATAGGTTGTGTGCAGTTCATGTTGGCCTAGGATTGCTCAAGATGCTTGAGAATAGCGGGTCTGAGCTGGCCCGAGGGGTTCTCTCGCTCGAACACTCGATCGAACAGGAATGGAGTTGCTCTGGACCTGCTTCTGTCGGAGCGGCAGATTTCACTGATTCGCGATAGGGCGATCTCGCTCAATTGCGGCGTTCCAGGCCGCACGACCGAGTTTTCAAACTGTTGATACTACTCGTGCATTGCAGGTGCGCACCGGCTCTTCGTGGCTCCCGTCCGGTCCAGGTGGCAAGCAAGAAGCTCAATGCGACGGCTAGCAGATGTAAGGAGCAATCCATTCGATGAACCCAAAAGAAAACGCAATGCACAAACCCTATGGCGACCAAATCAGACAGTTAGCCGCCGGGGCACCCCGGTGAAAGGAGAGACAGCATGACGTTTGCGATCAAGTGCGGGGCTGTGTCTGTAGTGACGGTCGTTGTCTTGGCTGGCGCAGCCGCATCCGCTGACACGATAACCGATGACTTCACTTCCTACGCCTCTCAGGCTCAGTTCGAAGCCGTTTATGCCGTCGACGGGTACGGGACCGCCCAGTTGGACCTGGCTGAGGATGTCGTAAGGTTCACGGCCACAGAGTCACAACGTGGCGTCCAATGCCACCGGCTCACGGAACAGTGGCAATTCGACTCGTCCCATCCGCTATCGCTCTCGTTCAGTATTGAGGAGGTCACGGAGGACGCCGGCGGACAGATCTTCCTTGGAATTCTCAACGAGTATCCCGCGGACCCGAACACAGCTGAGAGGATCGTAATGCGGATCGAGACATACGCCCCACGGGATTACCTGGGGCTGACGATGGGAAGGAATGGAGCGCCATTCTGGCAAACTGCTATCGAGGGCGACCTGGATTTCGAAGGTGACGATGAGCTCGACCAGCACTTGCTCGGGGCTGGCACGTGGACGTTAGAGTTAGATGCACTGAACTGGACGGTAAGGCGAGGCGCCACGGGGCAGACGTGGAGCGCCCCGCACGGACTGGACGTCGGCGCCTTTGCAAACGGAGCATGGGTGACAACCGGCCTTTACCTGGCTGATCTATACGCCGCTTCCGGCACGAGTACGATCGATAGCCTGTCAGTCATCGGTACACCCGTCCCCGAACCGACGACGGTGGCGCTGCTGGCGCTGGGAGCGGCCGGGATGCTGCGGCGCCGGCGCGGATAGGCAAGTGCCGGCGGGCGGTTGACTCCGCGGCGCGGTTCGACCTGTGGGCATGTGGCACATCGCTAATCGGCTTGCCCGGGCGTCGAAGCCCGGGTAGCATCGGTTCACTTCGCCACGATGTGACGGCGTTGGACTCAGTCCAATGAGCAAAGGATTATTCGCGGACGGACGGCAGGCGGCGGTGAGCCTGAGCTTCGATGATGCGCGGGCAAGCCAGGTCAAAGTGGGTCTGGACGTGCTGGCCGAGCACGATCTCAAGGCCAGCTTTTACGTCCAGCCTGGTCCCGTGGGTCAATGCATCGAAGGCTGGCGGCGGGCGATGGCGGCCGGGCACGAGATCGGCAACCATACGATCCATCACCCCTGCACGGGCAACTTCTGCTGGGCGCGGGCGCACGCGCTGGAGGACTACACCCTCGATCAGATGGAGGCCGAACTGCTGGAGGCCAACCGGCGCATCGAGCAGATACTGGGCGTCACGCCGCGCACGTTCGCCTACCCGTGCGGGCAGACGTTCGTCGGCCGGGGTGTCGCGCTGAAAAGCTACGTGCCGTTGGTGGCCGGGCATTTCCTGGCCGGGCGCGGGTACGTCGGCCAGGTGGCCAACGCTCCGGAATTCTGCGACCTGGCCCAGGTGTGTGCCTTCGGCAGCGACGGTCAATCGTTTGAATCGCTCCGGGCGCTCATTGAGGACGCGATCGCGGGCGGGACGTGGGTCATCTTCGCCGGGCACGAGATCGGCGAGGACGGGACGATGACCACTTCGGCCTCGGCGCTGCGGGAGCTGGGAGCGTATCTTCGCGGGCGGGCGGCGGACGTGTGGGTGGACACCGTCGCTGCCGTCGCCGAGCACATTCGAGATCACAGGTAACTCTGGAGCCGAGTATGTTGCGCGTGGGACAGGAAGAGATCGACGCCATCGCGGCCGTCATTCGCAGCGGCAAGCTGTTCTGCTACCAGGCCGACGCGGTCGGGGAGTGCGGGCGGTTCGAGCAGCGTTACGCCGAGTACCTGCGGGTGGCCCAGGTGGCGATGACGCGCAGCGGAACCGCGGCGCTGACGGCGGCGCTGGCTGGGCTGGGCGTGGGCCCGGGCGACGAGGTGATCGTGCCCGCCCACACGTTCCTGGCCACGCCAATCGCCGTGCTGGCGGCCGGGGCGATTCCCGTGATCGTCGATATCGACGAAAGCATCACGCTCAGTCCCAAAGCGCTGGAGGCCGCCATCGGCCCGCAGACCCGCGCGGTGATCCCGGTGCACATGTGGGGGCTGGCGTGCGAGATGGACGCGATCATGTCTGTGGCGCAGCGCCACGGGCTGTGGGTGGTGGAGGACGCCTGCCAAGGCGTGGGCGGCGCCTACAAGGGCAGGAAGCTCGGAAGCATCGGACATGCAGGCACCTTCAGCTTCAACTACTACAAGAACATGACCTGCGGTGAGGGCGGAGCGCTGGCCGTGCGCGACGACGAGGCCCTGGCGCGGCGTGCCCGATGCGCCTTGGACTGTTGCAGCTTCTTCTGGACCGGCCAGGCGAAAGACGTGCGCCCCTTCGCAATGGCCGGCGGGCGGGCGTCGGAGATCGAGGGCGCAATGATCAACGCCCAACTCGACCGCATCGACGGGCTGATCGACACCGTTCGCCGGCAGAAGCAGCGTATCCTAGCCGGAACGGCCGGCGTTGCCGGCCTGGCGCCGTGCCCGCTGCACAGCCCGGACCACGAGTGCGGAACCTACGTGCATTTCCTGCTGCCCAGCGCCGCGGCGGCGGATGAGCTGGCAGCCCGGGCGGGCGGAACGGTCTGCGGGAAGACCGGGCGGCATACCTACACCGAGTGGGACCCCATCCTGAACCACCGGGCCGGACACCACCCGGCGATGAACCCCTACACGTGGGAGGCCAACGCCCCCTGCCGCAAGGAGTACTCGCCGCAGATGTGCGCGCCCTCGCTGGATATCCTCAACCGCACCGTGATGTTCGCCACCAGCCCGGATCGCAGCGAGGCGGACGTGGAGGAGCTGATCGGGACCATTCGCCGCGCGGCCGGCGCCTGAGGGAGAAGGCGGCGGGGATCACTTCTTCCAGCGGGGTTTGGTGAGGCCCTGGATGATGATGTCGTGGATGGCCTTGGCGGCCCCGTCGGCATCGTGGTGCTCGGTGACGACATCGGCGACGGCCTTGACCTCTTCCGGGGCGTTGCCCATCGCCACGCTCACCCCGGCCCAGTGGAGCATCTCGACGTCGTTGAGCTGATCGCCGATGGCCATGGTCTGCTGGCGCGTGACGCCGAGTTCGCTGGCCACCACGCGCAGGGCCTGGGCCTTGGAGGTGGTGGCGTGGACGATCTGGAGGACCTTGCCGGCCAGGTCTGAGACGATCAGTTGCAGCGGGTATCGCGTGAGGATGGCCTCCTTGACGGGGGCGATCTGCTCGGCCGGGCCCAGCAGCGTCATGCGCGTGACGGCCTGCTTGAGGTAGCGTTCGATCCGCTCGACCTCCACGGGCCGGCCTTCGCGCCCGGTTCCGGTGAGGAAGCCCTCGTCGAGGTGATCGGTATACCAGCGGTCGAGGACCTCCACGGAGATCGACACGTCGGGGGCGAACTTCTTGGCGATGGCGACGATGCCTCGGGCCAGCGGGGCCGAGACGGGACGGTGCATGAGCACGGCGTTGGTGGTCGGGTCGAACACCAACGCCCCGTTGTAGCAGATTAGCGGGGTATCAAGGTTCAGCAGCTTGTGGAACGGGAGGATCGTCCGCGGCGGGCGGGCGCTGGCCAGCACCACCCGCACGCCGTGCTCTTCGCGGGCGGCGCGCAGGATGGCTGCGGTCGTCGCGGTGATCGCCTTGTCGGAGTTCAGCAGTGTCCCGTCCATGTCCACTGCGAGCAGGTATATCTTCATTCTTCTAATGCCTCGGGAAGCATGATAGCGATCCACCGTCGCCGCCGCCAGCGCCGTATCCTCAAACCCTGCTGCAGGCGTGCTTGCTCGGTCGGGACGCCGGGGAGTTGTCCCGCCGCCCGGCGGGCCGCGGTGCATACAATGCAGCAATGGAGACGACGACACTTATGCCCGGTAAGGCGGCTGAGGACCGTTGGTCGGCGGCGCGGGCCACGGCGGCCGGGGTCGCGCCGCTCTCGCCGGCAGCCCCGCCAGCAACCCGACCCGCGATCCAGGCGAAAGGAAGCAATCATGACTAAACGGACATGGACCGTGCTGGTACTGATCGTGGCGGCGGTGGTGGTTGTGGGCGCCTGCCTGGTCGCGCAGCACCCCGTCGCGCCGGCCGCGACGACGCAGCCCGCCGCCCCGGAGGCCGCAACCGCCACCCCAGCACGCGGGACAGGGCTGATCGGGCCGCTGGCCCTGCTGGACCAGGACGGGCAGACGGTGCGACTAGGCGATCACGCCGGCAAGATCGCCGTGCTGGAGTGGATCGACCCGGACTGTCCGTTTGTGCAGCGTCTCTACCGGGCCCAGACGCCCAAAACGCTCGCCCGCACCTACGGCGAGCGCGGCGTGGTCTGGCTGGCGATCAACTCCGCCGCGGCGGCAGCGCCGGCGATGAACAAACGCTTCTGCGAGGAGTACGAGTTGCCCTATCCGGTGCTGGCCGACCCGAGCGGACGGGCGGGCCGCGTCTACGGCGCGACGCGAACGCCGGAGGTGCGCATCTTCGCAGCCGACGGTTCGCTGGCCTACGCGGGCGCGTTCGACGACGACCCGTCCGGCAGCAAGGGGTCGCCTGTGAACTACGTCGCCCAGACGCTCGACGCCCTGC
>Ga0272441_10013030_pt1 | contig 12031 bp, 8 predicted proteins | sample SSMProp6N_FD_193582 | JGI IMG/M metagenome (GOLD analysis project Ga0272441, IMG submission 193582) | Marine sediment archaeal communities from Little Sippewissett salt marsh, Falmouth, MA, United States - SSM-Prop-6N | ecosystem: Environmental > Aquatic > Marine > Wetlands > Sediment ...
CAGCAGGAGTTCCACGATCTCCTTGTTGCCGCCCTGGGCCGCCTCGTGCAGCACGCTCATCCCGCCGGCGTCCCCCGCAATGGCGGCAATATTGGCGCCTCGGGCAAGCAGCAACTCGACAATGTCCTTATCGCCGCGGCGGGCGGCCAGATGAAGGGGACTGAGTCCTTTCAGAGGGGCATTGATCAGTTGCGGATTGTCTTCAAGGAACTGTTTGACCCGGGCAAACTGACCCGCTCTGAGCACCAGTTCGAACTGGCGCTCCGCGTGCGGACGCAGCACCTCCATGACGCTCTGGTTGTCGGCCTCCTGGGCAAGACGCAGCGGCGTAAGGCCATCGCTGTTCTTGAGATCCACGTTGGCGCCTTTGCTGACGAGGAACCTCACCATGCGCTCGTGCGCGGCCTCCGCGGCAATGTGCAAGGCCGTTACCCCGTGCGCGTCCGCGGTATCGAGGTCGGCGCCGTCGCCGATAAGAATCTGGACCGGCCCCCAGTGACCCTCCCACGCAGCGACGTGGATCGGCGTACGCCCGTTTCGGTCTTTGGCGTTGACGTCGGCCCCGTTCGCGATAAGAAGTTTGCAGAACTGGACCTCGCCCCGCTGTGCGGCCAAATGCAAGGGCGTGCGGCCGACGATATCGCGCGCATTGACCTCAGCGACCTCGACGATAAGCAATTGGCCCGTGGCTACACACCCGCGCTCCGCGGCAGCGTGCAAGGGCGTGCGCGCATTGTGGTCTGCGACGTTAATGTCGATACGCAGGGCCAGCAACCGGTCAACGATCTCGCTGGACCTCAACTGGGCGGCCAGGTGCAGAGGCGTTTGGCCGGCCTTGTCCGGCACCGTGACGTCGGCCCCTTTCTGGATCAAGAGCGTGGCGGTTTCAGCGTTACTCTTTCGCAACTCCCCAAAGAGGGGTGTGCGGCCGTTGCCGTCCTTGGCCTCGATCTGGGCGCCGCGCTTGAGGAGGTGCGCCACGAGTTCCGGTTGCCCGGACTCCGCGGCCCCGTGCAACGGGGTCGCGCCATGCCGGTTACGCACCTCGATATCGGCGCCTCTGCTGAGCAGCAGGTCCACGAGGGCGGTACGCTCTTCCATCGTGGCCTCCGAGGAAGGCCCCATCAGCGCCTCAGCGCCGGGCGGGAGTACCAGTTGCCTGGGAGCGCTTGCTTGGGCAACGCTATGGAGCGGCGTATTGCCGCGCCTGTCCGTAACCCCGATCGGGGTACCGCGGTCAAGCAGGACTCTTGCGGCTTCCGTACGTCCTTCGCGGGCCGCAATATGCAACGGCACCGCACCGGATCTATCCTTGCTGGAGATACTTGCTCCTTTGCTGACGAGCGTCTGGACCATTTCGGCGAAGCCGGCCTGCGCTGCGACATGCAGCGGCGTCAGCCCTTTTCTGTTCTGCGCATAAAGGAGCGCGCCCTTCTCGATCAGGAGATCTACCATCCCTTTGTTGTTTGCGGCCACGGCAACGTGCAAGGGGGTCGAGCCCTCGTCGTTCTTTCCATTGATGTCGGCGCCCAGAGAGAGCAGAAGGTCGACCAGCGTGGCATCGCCGCACCGTGCCTTCATATGAAGCACACTCTCCCGGCCGGGGAGCCGCTGGTCGACGTTCACGCCCTTAGCGACCATAAGTATCACGATATCCTCTCGGTTATTCATTGCGGCGTTAGAGAACGGCGTGCGGCCCGAGAGATTCAGCATATCCGCCGAGGCCCCTTGATCCATCAGGAATTCCACAATGTCCTTGTGGCCAAACCGGGCGGCTGTGTGCAAGGGCGTGTCCTGAGATATGTTGAGCTCCATGAGCAACCTCGGGTCTTTCTCGATCAACTCCTTCACGGCCCGCAAGTCCCCATAGGCTGCCGCGTGGTGAATCGAGCAATGGCCCCCGTAGGCCCGCAACATCGCGGACGCTTCCCATTGACGCGACTGGAACGCAAGGATCAATGGCGTCGAAAAAACACCTGGGTCGGCACTGACGTTGGGGTTTGCTCCGTAGTCCAGCAGCACCTCAAGCACGTCCAGTTGCCCGGCTTGGACCGCATGATGCAGCGCGGTAAAGCCCTCCTCATATTGTGCATCGAGGTCTTCACCGCGAAGGATGTGGTTCTCGACATCGGCGGCATCTCCCGCCTTGACGGCGGCGAAAAGGGATGGGTACTGCGGCGGCGGCAGGTCCGGCGGCGGCGTCTCCGGCACGACCTTCTTCGGGGGCGGCAATGGTTCCTCCTCGGCAAAACCGGAAGGCCCTGGCATCGGCATCATCCCTGGGGCTCCAGGCATGAGCCCCGGCGTCATCCCAGGGGGGACCACCATAGGCGGCGGCATGCCTTCTGTCACAGGCATGGCGCCAGGCGGGGCCATCTGGATCTCGGTCACCCCGCTTTGGGACAGGAGTCCGGTAAGGTCAGCCGGCAGCCCGGGCGGCAGTCCGGGTTTGGAAGGTTCGCCTTGAGCGGCATCCGGGGCCACAACCGCGGGTTGAAGCACGGGGGTCGTCGCCGTGGCCGGCTCGGCCTGTGTGGCTTTCAATTGCGTCATGAACTCCGCGAAACCAGGCGGCGCTTCCGCCGCGGATAGGGGGGGCGCCGCCGTGGCCGGCTCGGCCTGTGTGGCTTTCAATTGCGTCATGAATTCCGCGAAACCAGGCGGCGCTTCCGCCGCGGATAGGGGGGGCGCTGGCGACCCCGGGTCCGCCGAGGCGGATTCGGGCGGGGCCGCTTCGTTTGCCGTTTGCTCTGCCGCCGCGGCCTCCTGTTGCGGCACCGTGTCCTGCTCGCCAACGACGATGAGGCTCGACGCAACCAGCAATGCGAACGCGCACCATTTGACTGTATTCATAAGGCCATCCTTTGTCAACTCACCGATTCCTCTGAATCACTCCATATCTGAACGTAACCAGCAGCCGAAGTGCTGACGCCGGCGCGTATGCGCCCTCTGTCCGGCCCGGCGTGTTTCAGCCGCTCCCATGCCGGGTTCGCGTCCATGACCGAGGCAACGTGCAACACGAAATTCGCTGCCCGTCCGACAACCCCGTCGGAGCGGGGAACTTGTTGGAGTGGACGCCGCAGCTCTCTGTGTTCTTGACAGAAGCGCCGAATCGTGTCAAGCGAATACCCGGTCCTCTTAAGGCAGGCTTCAAACTCGTCCTTGCACCTCGTCTTCGCATCCCCGAGTGCCATCAGGACGCGGCTGTATGCGTTGATATCGCCGTCGCCGGAGGTCTCAACGGGGACGAAATTGATGTCCGGGTATCGGGCGCGCACCGCGGCCTGAGCCCCGTCGGATTGCGTCGAGGGCAGGCAGCCAAAGGGCTTGAGGCTCAGTATCATGTGCGCGAGATGATTCATCGAGTAGTAAATGGTCTTGGCGACCTCGAGATAGCCCTCCCCGCCGGCAATTCGGTAATCGAAATAGGGGTTGGCAAGGCGCCGCAATTCCGCAGGCGCGAGTTGGGGATGGGCCAGACCGCCAAGCGCCAGGCGCATGCGCTCGTATTCGCGGTTCAGCGTCTTCGCGATAAGCGCCAGCCCGGCCAGGCGTTTCTGACGCGCCAGCCTTTGCCTTGCCCTGGACACAAACGCGCCGCACGTCCGCGGCCCCGGATGCTCGGCGCGCCCTTTCTCGTCCATGAGCGTGCACTGCGCCACGTCCAGCAGATAATTGGCCCACGTCATGATCGTGGGCGCATGCGCCTCCGCCCCCTGGGTTTCAAGAAACGAGAACATATTGAAGTTTCCGTCGCCCTCCGTCATCTGGGCCCAGAACTCCCCGATCACCTTGCATATCGGCTTGGGCCGGGTGTAGTCCACTTCAATCTCCTCGTTGATCAAAGCGGCGCACTCCTCGAGGGCCGTGGTGAAGTAGGCGCCCAGAAGCTGGCGAAGCACCTTCTGAACCTGCCCTGGAGTCATGCCGGGCGCCATGCTCGCCACGAGCCTTGCCGGTATCCCAGGACGAGACGACCTGTGGCCCCACGCACAAAGTCTATCCCGCAAGCGGTCCAGGACCCGGCCAAACACGCGATCCGTTTGCCCTGGGATCCGTTCGTAAGGCCGAATCCGATTCGCCGTATCGTTGAGCAGATCGCCCAGCATGAGCGAGGTGAGTAAGGTGACGGCGAATTCGCCGTCGATGGTCAAGCCACACGTCTGGTTGGACTGCCTCACCCCGCCCTTCTGCTGGAAAGCCAAAACGCGGAAACCGTCGAACCCGCTATTGCGCAGCCCGAGCCGGAATTCAGACTCGTACATGCCAAAGCGGCAGGGCCCGGAAGACCCCGCGGTGACGAACGCGTAGTCTCTCAAGACGGCCTCGGTCGAAAGTCCTGCGTCGTCGCGCAGGCGCTTGAGGTAGTTGACAAGCGCGCCCACGGTGAAGTAGGCCGGATTGCACATCCCCGGATTGCAGTACTCCTTACCGGTCTGGAAATCGGCCTTTGTGGGCGTGGGAATCCGCGCCCCTCGGTAGCCGAGCCCCCGAAAGGCCGCAAGAATCAACGCATCGTGCCGCGCCGTCAGCCCGCCGAACAAGCAGGTGACCCGCTCCCGCTCAGCTCGTGTAAACGGGCGCTCCACGGGGCGTATGTAATGTCCGATCCCCATTCCCAGTCCCGGCAGTGGCTTTCGCTATGCTCCTTCGGCGTGTGCACCGTATCTTTCGATCATGCCACAAGCCCGAAGGTCCTCACAACTCGGCTCGGTTCTCCCGGCACGATCGACACGTTATCCAGAGCTCTTTCGTTTAGGGCGAACCACCAATGCCCGCGTTGTCCCGCACGGCCGGGCAGGGGTTTGCTTCAGATTCGGGCCTATTCTCACATCCTTCTCGCGTGGGCCTTGCTGAACGCGAACCGGCAAAGGTGTCGGACATGCAAGGTTTCTTGGGCCGCGCTCGTTTGTCGTGTTTGTATGCGAAAACCGAAGCCGACAGCGAATGACGCGCACGAAAAGAGGCCTGCGTGAAGCGTACTGGCGCCGCGGGTAGGGCGGGTATTGCGCCCAATGCCGGAGATATGCTAAACTAATTCTGATTCGCGAGGATGGTTCCGCGTGAGTGGGCGAGTGCCCACTTTTTTTCTGGTTGAGAGGTTTTTTGTGGCGCACAGAGACGTTGTCCGGCGTATTTGGCAAGACCTGGATCCGCACATCGAGGAGCAAGGCTACGAACTCGTCGAGGTCGAGTTTGGCCAAGAGGGGCGGAGCCCGGTGCTCCGTCTGTTCATTGACCGAATCGCATCCGATACGTCGCACGGCGGTATCACGCTGGAGGATTGCCGGGCGGTGTCGCAGTTGGTGAATCCACTGCTGGACGCAGCGGACAGCATTCCGGGCAGCTACACGCTGGAGGTGTCCTCTCCCGGACTGGACAGGCCCGTGCGAAAGCCCAAGGATTTTGCGCGATTCGCGGGTGAGCGCGTCAAGGTGGCCGTGCACGCGCCGGTGGCGGGACGCAAGAGGTTTACGGGAATGCTCAAGGGTTTGCAGGACGGTCTGGTTACGATCGAATGCGACGGAACGTGCCACGAAGTCCATATTGAGAATATCAAGACCGCAAAATTAGACCAATAGGGTACTTATGAAAGAGCATGCGGCAGAGCCGGATCTTCGGATGATTCTACAGCAGCTCGAGGCCGAGAAGAGCATCGACCGCGAGACGCTCCTCGAGGCCATCCGGATTGCCATCGAAAGCGCGGCCCGTAAGGGGGTTGTGCATGCCGCGAACGTGACGGTCGAGGTCGATCCGGTGACACTGGCTTTTCGCGTATTCGAAATTCGCGAAGTCGCGGAGGAAGTGTCGGACGATACGCGAGAGATTTCACTTGGTGACGCCCTGAAGCTCAACCCGGACGCGGTTGTGGGGAATCGGTTGAAAATGCCGACGGAGCCCAAGGATTTTGGCCGGATTGCGGCGCAAACGGCCAAACAGGTCATCATTCAGAAGATTAAGGACGCTGAGCGCGAGAATGTGTTCGAGGAATTCAAGCAGCGCCAGGGCGAGCTTATCACGGGCGTGGTGAAGCGGGTGAGTTACGGGAACGTGATCGTCGGTGTGGGCAAGGCCGAGGCTATCCTGCCGCGTAGCGAGCAGTCGCCGCGCGAGAACTTCAAACCAGGCGATCGGATTCGGGCGTACCTTCTCGACGTGCAGAAGGGGGCTCGGGGCGCCCAGGTGATCCTGTCGCGCACGGCGCCGGAATTGGTGCGGTCCTTATTCGAGCTTGAAGTGCCGGAGGTCTATGATGGTACCGTCGAGGTGCGGGCGGTCGCGCGAGAGCCGGGCAGCCGCACAAAGGTCGCGGTGGTTTCGCACGATGCGAATGTGGATGCGGTGGGGGCGTGTGTCGGCATGAAAGGCTCCCGGGTGCGCGCAGTGGTCGAGGAATTGTCCGGAGAAAAGATCGATATTGTACGGTGGAGCGACGACCCGGTGGAATTGTGTGCGAACGCATTGAATCCGGCGGATATTCTCGATATCTCCGTAGAAGAGGACAGTCGGGAAATCCTCGTGATCGTGCCGCACGATCAGTTGTCCCTCGCGATTGGCAAACGCGGCCAGAACGCCCGGTTGGCCTCGAAGGTCATTGGTTGGAATATTGATATTCGCAGCGACCAGGAGCTTCGGGGGGTGATCGCGGAAGCCACGGACGCGGTCGCGCCCCAAGAGGGTGACGGGGACGGGAAGGACGGCGCCCCTTCGGAGCAAGCGCATGAGGCCGGAGAGGTCGCAGAGGCGCCTGGAACGCCTGAACAGAATGCCGAGCAAGACTCGCCCGTCGATGACGAGGCAGACCCGGGAACAGACGCTGTTGGAGAGAGCCCATGAGATAATCTCACGCGCGCAGTTGCAACATTGATGTTGTGGAGGTGATTGGTAGATGCAGACAGTTGCCATCTTGGCAAGACGCTTGGACATGAGCCCGGATGAGGCCGTCGAGAGGCTCCAGTTCATGTTTTTTGACGTCAAAGACGTGGACTCGGAGATCTCGGATGAGGCGTGCGATATTCTTATCGATGTCGACGACGATCCCTCTGTAGCCGAGCGCGTTCATGAAGAGAAGCTGAAGGAACAAGAGAAAGCCCGCAAGCGCACGGAACGGCTTCAGCAGGCCGCCAAGAAGGCCGCGGCGAAGCGAAAGGCGGCAAAGGCGAAAGCCAAGGCCAAGGCCAAGGCCAAGGCCAAGGCCAAGCCCAAAGCCAAGGCTGCCGCCAAGAAGAAACCTGCGGCGAAAAAGAAGCGAAGCGCCGCGAAAAAGGACGACGCCTCTGCAGATGCGGCGGCGCCCGTAGCGGCGGAGTTGGCTGAAGAAGGGCTCCCGGAATTGGCGGGGGGTGCCGAAGAGGCCGTCAAGCCGCCGATAGCGGAGATCCTGCCTGAGGAGGAGGCCACAACGAAGCCCGTTGCTGAAATCCTACCCGAAGAGAAGGGCGAAGAGCACGGTCCGAGCATTGTGATAGGCAGCGCAATCGACCACGAGCAGGAGAATGTTGAAGTGCTTCGGGCCGACGGCACACGCGTGGACGTCCCGGAAGCAGAGGTGCTTGGACTCAGCCAGCCGCAGGTCGAGGAAGAGAAGGAAGAGGGTTTCGAGAAGCTGGCGGCCGAGGTCGAGCCCCGGGAGGAGGAGAGGCGCAAAGGCAAGGCACCTCGCCAGGACAAAGAAGAAGAAGACAAGGAGCGCAGGGCAAGGCTTAAGGAGAAGCCCCTGCCAACACCGGATCCCGCTGTCGTTGCGGAGGTGATCCGGAAGGCGGCCGAGCGAAGCCGTTTGAAGCAGCAACGAGGCGGAAAGCCGAAGCCAGAGAAACTGGAGAAACAGCAGAAACGCCTTCAGCAAAGAGTTGCGTTTCAGGGCGAATCTGGGCGACGGCAGCGCCGTGCGACAGGCAAGACTGCGCGCAAGCGCGTCAAGAAGGCCGAGAAGACCCGGGCGGAAGAAAACATGCGCCGAGAGGCGGCCCAGGCCGTGCGCGAAATCCTGGCCGGCCCTCCCTCGAAGAAGCGGCGGCGCAAACGCGCGCAAGGCGAGGAGGCGTTGGCAGGTGAACTTGAGGCGACGAATATCAACGTAATCCAGATCGAGGAGAGTATGACCGTCGAGCAACTGGCCGAAGCGATGGAAGTCGGGGTCAACGACATCATCCTGGATTTGATGGACGAGGAAATGTTGGTGACCAAGAACCAGTCCCTGAGCTTTGAGCAGAGCCGCCGGATTGTCGAGAAATACGACCTCGAGGCCCGCGCGGTCATTCCCGAGGAGGAAGAGGTGCTTGCCGAAGAGCCGGACGATCCGGCCGATCTGGTTTCCCGCGCCCCGGTGATCACGGTCATGGGCCATGTGGACCACGGCAAGACCACCTTGCTGGACCGGGTTCGGGCCGCCAACGTTGCCGCGGGCGAGGCCGGCGGCATAACGCAGCACATTGCCGCGTACGACGCAGTCATGCCCACGGGTCGCGTGGTGTTTCTGGACACGCCGGGCCACGAGGCCTTCACGCAGATGCGCGCCCGGGGCGCCAAGGCAACGGATATCGTGGTCTTGGTGGTTGCGGCGGACGACGGCGTGATGCCGCAAACCCGCGAGGCCATCGACCATGCCAAGGCCGCGGAAGTGCCGATTGTCGTGGCCATCAACAAATGCGACAAGCCCGACGCCCAGCCGGACCGTATCCGTCAGGAACTGGTGAAGTACGACCTGGTGGATGAGCAATGGGGCGGGAAGACCATCATCAAGAACATCTCCGCAACCACCGGTGACGGGGTGGACGATCTCATGGAGCACCTGGCCCTCGAATCCGAGCTCCTTGAACTCAAAGGCAACCCCAAGAAGCCGGGCCGGGGTGTTGTGATTGAATCTGAGATCACGACAGGGATGGGGCCGGTGGCCTGGGTCCTTGTGCAAACGGGTACGCTGCGCGTTGGCGACGTGTTTCTGTCTGGCGAGTGCTATGGCCACGTGCGGGCGCTTCAGAATTCCCGGGGCAAGAACGTGAAGGAGGCCGGTCCCGCGACCCCCGTGGTGGTGATCGGATTCAACGCCCCGCCGGATGCCGGGACCCCCTTCGTGGTCGTGCCCGACGAACGCGTTGCCCGCGCCATCGCGGAGAAGCGCACTGAGTTGGACAAACAGAAGGAAGGCCCGGCAGTCCGTCATATCACCTTGGAGGATTTCCATGCGCGCATGTTGGCCGGCGAGCAGCAGCAGCTTAATGTTGTGCTCAAGGCCGACGTGCAAGGCTCCGTGGACGTGCTGGAATCCAGCCTGAGCAAGTTGGGCAACGAGGAGGTCCGTGCCAATCTTGTCCACAGCGGCGTCGGGGGCATTAACGAATCCGACGTACTCCTGGCCAGCGCGAGCGACGCCGTGGTGATTGGTTTCCACGTCACGGCAAGCGGCCGCGTCAAGAAGCTCGCGGAACTCGAAGGGGTCGATATCCGCACCTACCGGGTGATTTACGAACTCACGAAGGATGTGCGCGGGGCGTTGGAGGGGATGCTCGCGCCAGAAACCAAAGAGGTCACGGTTGGCCATGCCGAGATTCGCATGGTGTTCCGCTCGTCGGCCGTCGGCAATATTGCGGGATGCTATGTGCTCGATGGCGAGGTGACGCGCGGGGGGCCGGCGCGCTTGGTCCGCGACGATGTCGTGATCCACACGGGCAAGATCGTAAGCGTACGCCGGGAGAAGGACGATGTTCGATCCGTGACCGCGGGGATGGAGTGCGGCATCAAGCTGGAAAACTACGACGATATCAAGGAAGGGGATGTCATCGAAGCCTACCGCGTGGAATCCGTCGCGCAGGTCCTAACGTAGGGAGATTCCGGATTCTCGATTCCCCTCCGGCCCTCGCCTCTTCGGCCGTCACGTCCCCGTTGTCAATCTTGAGGCACGGCCAAGCCTGAATCGCAGAGCCGGCATCTGGAAGTGGACATGACTATCGGCGTGCTTGAAATCGATTTTCGTATTCCAGGCGCTCGTTCATTGAAGGATAAGCGGCGCGTGATGCAGAGCCTCAAACACGTGATGCGGAACCGGTACAACTGCTCGGTTGCGGAGACGGACTTCGGAGATACCTGGCAGCGCGCCCGGCTCGCGGTGTGCGTGGTTTCGAATGAAAGTATGCACGCGAATCAGCAACTGAATGAGATCGTCCGCTTCGCGTCCAACAAGGCCGGCGCAGAATTGCTTGACTACCGGATTGAGATGTTATGACACAGAAACTGAGGCCCAAGCGCGTCGGCGAGCTTGTGCGCGAGGAAATCGCCCGGCTACTGACCAAAGGCATCAAGGATCCGCGCATTGGGTTTGTATCCGTGATGGGGGTGCGGATGTCCAGCGACCTGAAATACGCCAACGTCTACGTGAGTCTGTACGGCGAGGAAAACGAGAAGAAGAGTTCCCTGATCGGTTTGCGCCATGCCGCACCTTGGCTGCGCGGCGTGGTGGCGCGGAACCTCAAACTGCGCTTCGCCCCCGAGATCCGGTTCTTCCCGGATGATACCCTGGATCAGGCCTTCCATATCGAGGAGGTCTTGAGCAAACTCCACGCCGAGGAAGGGCGTTCCGCCGATGGCGAAGACTAGTCTTGCCGGCATTGCCGCGGCGTTGCGCGCGGCCGATTCGTTTCTGATCGCGTCCCACCCAAACCCGGACGGCGACGCGATCGGCAGCATACTGGCCGCGTATCACCTTCTGCGCGCGCTCGGGAAGACCGCCGTCACGTGCGTCAATGACGATCCGGTCCCGCGTATCTATCAATGGCTGCCCGGCGCGGACCAAATTGTTGCCGCCACCGAACCCATCGTCTGTCCGGACGTTGCTATTGCCTTGGACGTGACCCGGAGAGAACGCCTGGGCAAAGCGGCCGGCGGGATCAAACCCTCGACCAAAGTGATTGTCATCGATCATCACCTGGAAGACGCCTCTTTCGGCGATTGCGTGTATCAAGACGCGGGCGCCAGTGCCGTCGGGGAGATCCTCGTTGATCTGTTTCTTGAAGCGGGCGTCCCGATTTCCCGCGCGGCCGCCGAATGCGCCTACGTGGCCATCATCACGGACACGGGGGGATTCCGTTTTGGGAACACCACGCCGCACACGCACGGCACTGCCGCAAGGCTCCTGGAAACAGGCCTCAGCGTACCGGAGATCTCCTGCCGGGTGTTTGACACCATGTCGGCGCCGAAACTCGATATGCTGCGCCGTCTCCTGCAAGCGATGCAGCGCACGGCCCAGGGCCGCATTGCCTATTCAATGCTCACCTTGCGTGACATGCACGAGGCCCGGGCCCGCGAGGAGGATCTCGACGGCCTGGTCAATTTCACCCGGAACATCGAGGGGGTGCGCGTGGGCCTGTTGTTCCGCGAGGTCGATGCGACAACGACCAAGGTGAGCGCGCGGTCAAACGTCCTGGGCGATCCGCCGCGAACCTTGAACTGCGCCGAATTACTGAGCCCGTTCGGCGGGGGCGGCCATAGGGGGGCCGCGGGCGCTGTCCTCGACATGCCGTTGGAGGCCGCACGCAGCCGCGTTCTACAGCATGTCCAACCGCTATTGGAGGCGACCCCATGAATGGCATCCTGCTTGTCGACAAACCAACCGGGCTCACGTCGCACGATGTCGTGGACAAGATCCGCCGTGCCGCAGGCATACGCCGGGTAGGGCATACCGGCACACTCGATCCGGGCGCGACGGGCTTGCTGATTCTGTGCCTGGGCCCGGCGACGCGGCTGTCGGAACATCTGACCAACCTGGACAAGACCTACGAGGGCACGATGCGCCTCGGCATCGTGACGGACAGCTATGACCTGGAAGGCAAGACCCTCGAAGAGCGCCCGGCCCCGGCGTTGGATGTGGCGGCCTTGCAGCGCGCCTGCGAGCCGTTTACCGGGGACATTATGCAGGTGCCCCCCATGCTGAGCGCGGTCAAGGTGGGCGGCAGGCGGCTCTACAAGATGGCCCGAAAGGGCGAGGACGTCGAGCGGCCCGCACGCCCCGTTACGGTGCGTTAGTTCCGGGTGC
>Ga0272441_10013031_pt1 | contig 12030 bp, 6 predicted proteins | sample SSMProp6N_FD_193582 | JGI IMG/M metagenome (GOLD analysis project Ga0272441, IMG submission 193582) | Marine sediment archaeal communities from Little Sippewissett salt marsh, Falmouth, MA, United States - SSM-Prop-6N | ecosystem: Environmental > Aquatic > Marine > Wetlands > Sediment ...
GCGGCCGCTGCTTTCTTCTGCGCGTGTGAATACGATGTGGCTGAACCGCCCTGGGAGCAGGACCATACCAATCCCCCGACACCGGTTATCACATCTGTCGAGCCGGCTGATGTGGCTCCCGCAGGGATTAACACGATTACCATTTATGGTGAAAATTTTGCGGAAAGTGCCGAGGACAACCTTGTGTATTTCAATAATGTCAAGGCGGACATTATCAGCGCCGGTTCAACAGAGATTACTGTTTATCGTCCCAATCTTGTGGCTGATTCAGCAGAGATAAAAGTAGTCAGTAACGATGCGCTTGTCGTTGCCAAAATGGGCCCCTACAAATTAAACCCGGTGATGGAACGGTTCGGCAGTTTTGTGGACAACAATGAACTGGCTGCCATCGTTGTGGATACAGATGAAAATGTTTATGCGATTCAATTTTCCCCTCTGATTGTCTATAAGGTAACACCTGAAGGGGATAAAACCATATTAAATGATATGGGCGGCATCCCCTATGGAGCGGTTATGGGGCCCGGTGACAATATTGTTATCTTTCAGAACAAGAAGCAGATATTTCAGATGAACACTGCAACCGGTGACTCATCTGTCTTTGCAGAAGTCGACAAGAATGTGCGTTTTGGTGATTTTGACGAATACGGCAACCTGTATACAGCCGGTCAGCGAAGCGACCTTTTTGTTGTCACATCAGGGAATACTACCGGTGATCCCATTGATGTGTATTCAAGAGATACTATTTTTTGGATCCGTATTTTTAATGGATATGTGTATTTGCTTGTGGATATCAGAAGTCCGGATGCGGACAATCCTGAACTGGCCATATGGCGTCATGAGATTCTGGATGCAACCGGCAGTCTGGGAAACAGGGAGCTGGTTCTGAACTGGACGGAAACCGAGCCTTATCTGGAAATGGAAGCGGAACCCGCCTCATTTACATTCTCCGCAGATGGGTCCCTTTACGTGGGTTCGGATTATACATCTCCTGTTCTTATGGTCAGTGCGGATGGATCACAGTCGCCGTTATACAAAGATATACTGCCATCGGCCGCCTCAGATTTGGTTTGGGGCAATATGAATTATATGTACATGATCCTGGACAGCGATTCTGAATACAACCTGATCAGGATTGATATGGGTGCGGAGGGAGCGCCTTATTACGGCCGATAATACATATCCTGAATAGTCCTTATTGATTTCTCTTCAAAACAGCCCCCGTTTGTCCTGTCGGGGGCTGTTTTTTTACCGGTAAAAACCATCCTGAAATTTTATCAATCAAATTATTTACAGTTAAATTATGTGACATCATGCTTTTCAGGGTAATTCATACAAGCCACCGCCTCAAGCGGTGGTAGTTGACCCATCTTTTCAGACAAAAAAAATTACAAAAAGGCCAATATTCAGATATTCGTTTTTCACGCATGAAATATTTCACCATTTAGAATTTAACCATTGATCTTGTGATGAAGTATTGCTATAATATCTGATATCCACTCTATCAAACCGGAACGAAAAGGAAACATATCATGTCATCAAAAAATCACTGTTTAAAAGGAGTTTTGCTTATTGTGCTGCTTGCCTTTTCTCCATTACAGGCAAATCAGCCGAAGCATTCCTCTTCCCTGAAAAATGTCAGTCAAAATTTATTTAATATCGGTACCGCGGTCGGCATCCACACATTCAGGTTTCAGGACACCCTGACACTTAATTTAATAAAAAATCAATTCAATACCATCACACCTGAAAACAGCTTGAAATGGGAAAAAATTCATCCAGGGCCGGGTGTATACCGGTTTGAACCGGCTGATACGATTATTCATTTTGCCCTGGAAAACAGTATGGAAATTATTGGACATACCCTTGTATGGCACAGCCAGACACCCCGCTGGGTTTTTCAGGACACAAGCGGCAATCCCATCACCCGGGACGGACTGCTTGAACGCCTGCGTGATCATATTCATACTGTTGTCGGCCGATATAAAGGCAAAATCCATGGATGGGACGTGGTCAATGAGGCCGTGGACAGCAGGGGCCTCAGAATGTCACCCTGGAAGAAAATTATTGGTGAGGATTATATCGAGATAGCATTTGAATACGCGCATGAGGCCGATCCTGAAGCGGAGCTGTATTATAACGATTACAATATGTATGAGCCAAAAAAAGTCAAGGCCGTCATTCAAATGGTGAAACATCTTCAAAAAAAGGGAATTCCCATACACGGTATCGGCCTGCAGGCGCACTGGGGTCTGGACAATCCGGACCCGGATACTTTGGAAGCCTGCATTAAAGCCTACAGCGGTACAGGATTGAAATTAATGTTTACCGAGATGGATGTTTCTGTCCTGCCATTTCCATCCTGGGGAATGGGCGCTGACATCGCAAACCGCGCTGAATATCAAGCCCGAATGAATCCCTATTCAGGCGGATTGCCGGATTCTGTTCAGCAGGTTCATTCAAAGATGTACTCAGAATTTTTCAGAATTTTTACCAAACATCATCACCAAATTTCACGTATTACTTTCTGGGGAGCGCATGACGGACTTTCGTGGAAAAACAACTGGCCCATAAGAGGCAGAACCGATTATCCGCTCCTTTTCGACCGTCAAAGGCTTCCCAAACCTCCATATGATGCGGTTATCAAAACCATTCTGGAAAACAAACATAAATGACGCAGACAGGTTGACTTGCGGATTATTCACAAATGAATTCAGTTGTTATATCCTGCGTCCTTTGATTCTTATGTAACAAGAGAGTTATCAACCAATTTATTATTAATATAAGTTAATTAGGGATATCTATTTATTCAGGAGGAATAAATCATGATCCAGTTCAACACCATTAAGATCAAAACCGTTTTTTTTCTATTTTACCTTTCAATTATTATCCTTGGCGGTTGTGCGGGAGATCCCTATACAGCCGAAGACAGAATCCCTCCGGTTCCGGAAAAAATTCCTGAAACACTGACTGTACACAACGATACCAGAATTGACAATTATTTCTGGCTCAATCAGCGGGACAATCCGAAAGTACTGACCTATCTTGAAGCAGAGAATCATTACCGGGATGCCATGTTGTATCCCGTTCAAAAACTTGAAAATAAAATATACAAGGAAATTGTCAGCCGGATCAAACAGGATGAACAATCCGTTCCATACCGGGAAAACGGATATTTTTATTCCTGGCGATATGAAAAGGGAAAAGAATATCCCATATACAGCCGGAAAAAGGATGCCCGGGACGCTGAACAGAAAATTATGCTGAATGTCCCTGAAATGGCAGAGGGGTATTCCTATTATGATGTCAGAGGGCTGCAGGTAAGCCCTGATAACCGCTATCTTGCTTTTGGCGTGGACACAGTCAGCCGCAGAAAATACACCATCTATTTCAAGGATCTGGAAACCGGCGAATTGTTGTCCGATCAAATTCCCAATACAACCGGAACAGCCATCTGGGCCAATGACAACCGCACACTCTTTTATACGGTTAAAGACAGTACACTGCGTCCGTATAAAGTGATAAAACACCGTCTTGGAACGGATGCGTCACAAGACGAAGAAATATTCCTTGAAAAAGACAATACATTTTCCGTTTATGCATTCAAGACGCGATCCAGAAAATATATTATATTGGCTTCCTATCATACTTTGTCTACAGAAATGAGACTCATTGATGCGGACCATCCTGACAGACCCTATACTGTTTTTCAAAAACGCCAGAAAAATCATGAGTATCATATTTTTCATCACTCGGACCGCTTTTTTATTCTGACAAATTATAAAGCCACCAATTTCCGCCTGATGGAAACACCGGAAAACAGTACCACAAAACGTCACTGGAAAGAAATCATTCCGCATCGTGAGACTGTTCTTCTGGAAGACGTGGATGTATTTAAAAACTTTGTGGTTTTATCCGAGCGAAAAGATGGATTAAGGCAAATCAGGGTTATTCATCTGAAAGATCAGAATTCCGATCATTATATAGAATTTCCGGAAGATACATATGTTGCCTATCCATCAGGAAATTATGAATTTGACAGCAATATGCTGCGCTACCGTTACACTTCCCTGACCACACCGATTTCCACGTACGACTATCATATGATCTCCAGAGAAATTACCTTTTTGAAACGGGAGGAAGTCGGCGGCAAATTTCAGCGTGATGATTATCAGAGCGAAAGACTCTGGATCAAGGCCCGGGACAACACAATGGTACCGGTTTCCCTTGTATATAAAAAGGGGATGATAAAAAACAGTAAAAATCCGCTTCTTCTATATGGATACGGCTCCTATGGTTACAGTATGGATCCCTATTTTTCCTCTGCCCGGTTGAGTCTTCTTGACCGCGGTTTTATCTATGCCCTGGCCCATGTCCGCGGTGGTTCCGAAATGGGAAGGGCGTGGTATGATCACGGCAAACTGCTTGAAAAGAAAAACAGCTTTACGGATTTCATTGACTGTGCTGAAGCCCTTATTGAGCATAAATATACCGATTCAGGAAACCTTTTTGCCATGGGCGGAAGTGCGGGCGGACTGCTTGTCGGCACCGTGGTGAATATGCGTCCGGATCTGTTTAAGGGGATAGTTGCACAGGTACCCTGGGTGGATGTGGTCACCACCATGCTGGATGAAAGCATCCCGCTGACCACGAGTGAATTTGACGAATGGGGCAATCCAAAAAAGAAAAAATATTATGAGTACATGCTTTCCTACTCACCCTATGACAACGTACAGAAAAAAGCCTATCCGGCCATGTATGTCACAACCGGTCTGCATGATTCACAGGTTCAGTATTTTGAACCGGCCAAATGGGTTGCCAAGCTTCGGGACATGAAAACAGATGACCACGCCATTATACTGGATGTGGACATGGCTTCGGGACACGGCGGTGCATCAGGCCGTTTTAAACGGTATAAAAGAACAGCCCGGGAATATGCTTTTATGTTTCAGCTCCTGGGAATTCAAAAATAAGTTTTAATGTAAATTGCTTTCACAATTTTGTATAAATTTCAGTAAAACATATAGATTTTGGAGGAGACATGGACCGCAAAACAATATTAATTTATCTTTTTTTAACGGCTTTGTCGACCACGTTGATCGCAGGCGGTACCCGGCTGCTCCGCAGCCCTGATATCAGCGAGGATAATTTGACCTTTGTCTATGCCAATGATATCTGGCTGCATAACCTGTCAACCAAAGTTACGGTTCGTCTGACCACATTCCCGGGCGCTGAGTTTGAGCCTCATTTTTCACCGGACGGAAAAACAATTGCCTTTACCGGTGAATATGACGGCAATCAGGATGTTTATACCCTGCCAGTTGAAGGCGGCGAGCCGGTTCGCGTTACCTGGCACCCGGGCCAGGATGTGGTCCGCGGATGGACACCAGACGGCAGTAAAATACTATTTGCATCTGGCCGGACCAGTGTTCCCTCCGCTCATCTGAAATTATGGACAGTATCACCGGATGGCGGCTTTCCGGAACCGCTGCCCGTTCCGCGGGCAAGAGACGGTAAAATGTCTCCGGACGGCAGCAGACTGGTATACCGCAAAATTGACCCGTGGGAAAGTGAGTTCCGCTATTACCGCGGCGGGCAGAATAATCCGATACGCATCATTGATCTGACAACATATGATGTTGAAACACTTCCCTGGGACGGTGCCAATGATAAAAATCCGGTCTGGGTGGATGATACGATCTATTTTTTATCGGATCGGGACTATGTGATGAACATCTGGGCCTATCATACAATATCCGGCGAACTGAAACAGGTGACTTTTTTCAAGGTCCATGACTGTAAAAATCTCGAAATGGACGGAAAGAGTCTTGTTTTCGAAAATGAAGGTTATTTGTACCTTTTAAGTCTTCCGGATGGTGAACCGATACAATTATCCATAGACGTTGAAGGAGATTTTCCCTGGGCCAGACCCCACTGGGTAAAAGCGGATGATCTCATCATGAATTTCAATATTTCCCCAACAGGAAAACGGGCGCTGTTTTCAGCAAGGGGCGATATTTTCACAGTTCCGGCAGAAAAAGGAGACACACGCAATCTCACAAACAGTTCAGACGCAGCCGACCGTGCTCCTGCCTGGTCCCCGGACGGAGATAAAATTTGCTGGTTCTCTGATCAAAAAGGAGAATATGAACTGATCATCGCCGATCAGTTTGGAAAACAGCAGCAGGTTTTCCCATTCAAAAATCCCACATTCTACTATTCAACCATCTGGTCGCCGGATTCCAAAATGATTGCTTTTACGGATAATGACCGGAATCTGCTGGTACTGGACTGTGAATCAGGAGACGTCACAGTCGTTGATGATGAAGGCTTCGCCCATCCCCATCGCTTCATCAGTCCGGTGTGGTCCCCTGATTCCAAATGGATCACCTATACAAAAAGACTGACCAATCAGTTCAATGCTGTATTTATCTATTCAATTGAATCCGGAAAGACCATTCAACTGACTGACGGGATGTCCGATTGCATCTCACCTGCATGGGACAAAGAGGGTAAAACTATCTATTTTCTTGCAAGTACAGAGTTCGGACCCGATGTGGGTTGGCTGGATCTGAGTTCCCTGGACCGTCCGCCTGTGAACCGTTCGATATACATGGCCATACTGAAAGAAGGCGAACCATCCCCCCTGCTTCCGGAAAGCGACGAAGAAGCAGCCGGTGAAGACAAAGAAGACAAGGATGAAAAGAAAGAAGATAGCAAGGATGACAAAGATGAGACGCCTGCGGTTGAAATTGATTTTAAAAACATCGATCAACGCATCATCTCTCTGGGTCTTCCTGAAGGCCTCTACCAGTGGATCACCGCAGGAGAAGCCGGTGTGATCTATTATACGGAAAAACCCCTGAAAGATGATGGATTTAAACTGCACCGGTACACCCTGAAAGAACGTGAATCCAAGGAACTCGCATCCGGACTGTCCGGTTTCAGAATCTCTTATGACGGCAAAAAAGTGCTTTACCGGGCCGGCAAAACCTGGGGCATTGTGGATGGTTCCGGTGAATTTAAATCAGGTGACGGCAAGATAGCCACGGAATCCATGTCCATGAAAGTGATACCTTCTCAGGAATGGCAGCAGATTTTCCGCGAAGCCTGGCGCTACCAGCGGGATTATTTTTATGTGGATAATGTGCACGGTCTGGATATGGATTGGACCTTCAGCACTTACAAACCATGGGTCTCCCATGTACGTCACCGGAACGATCTGACCTATATTCTCGACATACTCGGCGGTGAAACATCAATCGGACATTCCTTTACCGGTGGCGGTGATGAACCGGATGTAGAAAAAATCCCTGTCGGCCTGCTGGGTGCGGATCTGAAAATTCACAAAAACAGGTACAAAATTGAAAAAATCTACACCGGTGAAAACTGGAACCCGGATCTGCGCGCGCCCCTGAGTGAACCGGGTGTGGATGTCAAAACAGGCGATTATATTCTGGCCGTCAACGGAAAGCCATTATACGCCGCGCAAAATCCATACAGCCTTTTTGATCAAACCGTGGACAGGCAAACCGTTCTAACGGTCAATGACAATCCCGATACGGATGGAGCCAGAGAAATTACCGTGGTTCCGGTCAGAAGCGAATACAGTCTCAGACAGCTCGACTGGATCAATACAAATCAAAAAAAAGTGGACAAGCTCTCCGGAGGCAAGCTTGCCTATGTCTGGCTGCCGAATACGGGTGGAGGGGGTTATTCCAACTTCGTCCGGTATTTCTTTGCTCAACAGCATAAAAAGGGTGCCATAATTGATGAACGGTTCAATACGGGCGGATTGATTGCGGATTATGTGGTGGACATGCTGTCCCGTGATTTAATGGGGTATTTTAACAATCCGGTCGGCAACCGGCAGCCTTTTACGGCTCCGAACGCAGCTATCTGGGGGCCCAAAGTCCTGATCATCAATGAGTCAGCCGGCTCCGGCGGGGATATGCTGCCCTACATGTTCCGCCGGAAAAATATTGGTCCCCTTGTCGGAACCCGCACCTGGGGCGGTCTTGTCGGGATATGGGACGTTCCGCAATTAATTGACGGCGGTTACATTACGGCACCCCGGGGCGGTTTTTATAATACCGACGGAGAGTGGGATGTGGAGAACAAAGGCGTTGAACCGGATATTGTGGTGGAACAGGATCCCAAACTGGTTAATCAGGGACATGATCCTCAGCTTGAAAAAGCGGTTGAAGTGGCCATGGAGCTGCTGAAGGAGCATGAAGTTCAAATCCTGCCGCAGCCCCCGGATCCGGTCCGGATCATGCGTCCATTGCCGAAGAAAGAAAATGATTAAATCCCGGTTCGACTGATGATGTGAACGGAATCACTATGAAAAAATACAACGTCTACCTTGGCAGTTGTCCTGAATATAATCCGGACACCGTCGCCGGTTTGATAGAGACGGCCATTCCGAAATTGAATTTAAAAAAATCCATTTCCGGCCGGATTGTAATCAAACCGAATCTCGTCATGGCCCATCCCAAAGTGGCAACGGAAGGTTATACCCGGGCCGAAGTGGTGGAAGGTCTGATCCGGTTTTTGAAGAAAGATGGAATGACTCCCGGATCCATCCGAATTGTCGAAAAATCCGGTCTCGGTGTGACCACAGCCGCCGCGTTCAGGTATGCCGGATACAAAAAACTGGCCAGGAAATTCGGTATTAAACTAATCGCCATGGAAGAGAGCCGGCAAAGGCGTGTTGAATTGAAAAGTGGCCGAATTCATAACATCCTGCATATTGCGGCAGAACTGGCTGACAGAGATTTTTTAATTTTCATGCCTAAATTAAAAACCAATGTGCTGGCCCATGGTTTCACCGGTGCGCTGAAACTGAATATCGGCACTGTGGACAGCAGGGAGCGGATGTACAAACACAATATCGACCTGCCCGTAAAAATTGTGGATATTCTCGAGGCGGCCAATCCGGATTTAATCATCACAGACGGCATCCGCTTTTCATTTGGAGGCAACCAGATGACCCAGGGCGCTATACCGCTTGGTGTATTGGCCATTGCCGACAATGCCGTGGCCCACGATATGATCTGCTCAGAACTGATTGGGCTGGATCCGTTTGGTATCGAACATATCCGTGAAGCCGTAGACCGCGGATACGGGCCGGCATCCATGGCGGAAATTCAGGTTCACGGTGAAATTGATCCCGAAGCCATTAAAAATCAGGTCAAGGATCTGGATTTCGGATTTTATCCGGTTCAGCAATTTCCTGAAAAGCATCCCTGCCGGTTAAAAATCATTTCAGGGGAACCTTACTGCACGGGCGGCTGTCAGGGTATTTTCCTGGACTGGCTGCATATGATCAAAGACAGAAAGCCTCATCTGTTGAAACGATTCCCTGATATGACTGTTCTGGTTTCAAAAACCGATGAAGCGGTAAGCGCAAGGCGTATTTTGCTTGTTGGCGACTGCGCCATCCAATCACCCCATGTCAAAGCAAGACGCAAAATCCGTATCCGCGGCTGTCCCCCGACCCATAAACGCATTGTCTGGGATATGATGGTCAATCTGGCCCTGCTCGCGCCTCTGGTACGTCCCTCGTTGATATGGGACGGATTTGTGGCCTATCCCCTGAAAAAAGTGAAGGGTTTCATCATACGCCTTTTCTGCAGGCCTTAACAGATTATTATGCTGGTCACATATTAAATCAACTGAATAAGGAACATATGATCAGACACACACTCAATTCTTTCAATCCGTCTACGGAAAATCTTGTCGGACAGATTAAAGCGACTCCCCCCCGCCAGGTTCATGAAATAGTCAAAGAGGCCAGGCTGGGATTTTTTGAATGGCGCGAGCACACACTGGAGGAACGCGCCGGCATATTAAAAAAAGCCCAGCAGCTTCTCATAGAACGAAGCAGGGATATTGCTGAGATGATTACCCTTGAGATGGGTCGTCCCTTTACCGAATCCTTTGCTGTTGAAGTTGAAGCCGGTGTGGATTTAATCGGATATTATGCAAAAAGGGCCGACAAATTTCTGAAGGATCGGAAGGTCCCTTTGCACAATCTGTTCTTTATCAGGCGAACAAGTTACATCCATTTTCAGCCTCTTGGTGTCATGGGTATTATTACCCCGTGGAACTGGTCACTGCTGATCCCGCTGGGTGGTATTGTTCCGGCCCTTCTGTCAGGTAATGCTGTTGTATTCAAACCTTCTGAATATGCACCCCTGGTTGGTGAAAAGATACATGATTTGTTTCTTGATGCCGGTGTGCCGCCCGACGCGTTTCAGATTATACAGGGTGACGGCCGTGTCGGAAAAGCACTGGTCCAGTCCAATGTGGATAAATTATTTTTTACCGGCAGCACGAATATAGGGCAGAAAATACTTCATGAATCCGCTGTTTCTTTCACCAAAGCGGTTCTCGAAATGGGAGGCAGTGATGCTGCCGTTGTATGTGAGGATGTAAATCTTGATATCACATGCAGCGGTATTGTTTGGGGCGGATTCAACAATTGCGGTCAGAACTGCAACAGTATTGAACGTGTTTTTGTTCACGAAAAAATCATTGATGCGTTTCTCGAATGCATTGTTGAGAAAGTGAAAAAACTCCGTGTCGGAGACGGTATGGATCCGGATACGGATATTGGCCCTCTCGCGTCAAGGGCTCAGCTGGATAAAATCAGACAAATTATAAATAAAGCCAGGCGGCAAGGGGTGAAGGTTAAAACAGGCGGCCGTCCCATCACAAATCGCAAGGGATATTTCTTTGAGCCCACGGTCCTGTATGCCGGAAAACCCCTGAATATTCTATTCGAGGAGGAGCTGTTCGGCCCGCTTATTCTGGTTGTCCCCTTCAAAAATGATGAACAGGCCATTACGTATGCCAATCATTCAGCTTTCGGATTGACAGCAACCATATGGACCAAAAATAAAAAACGCGGACTTCAAATAGCGGAAAAAATGGAGAGCGGTTCAGTCATGGTCAATGACAGTGTTGTTTCATTCGGTATGACCGAAGCCGGATGGACAGGCATCAAAAAGAGCGGTATCGGATGGGTTCACGGCGAAAAGGGACTGGATGAAATGGTGAACATTCAGTATATCAATTATGATCCACAGCATTCCATACAGAATTACTGGTGGTTCCCCTACTCATCAGCCATGATTGAAGGGATGAAGGCCGGAATACAGTTTTTGTTCAGCAAAAATCTCTGGAAGCGGCTCATCGTGATCCCGACTGTTTTGAAACATTTCGCGGCCTATCTTCTATTTAATTCAACCAGGAAGAATAAATTGTAATCTGTGGGTCAAATGTCCCGATATAATTAACGCCCGGGATGGATATCCCGAGCGATCAGGACAATCAGTATCTTTTCCTTTTGTCATTCCCGCGCAGGCGGGAATCCAGCAACTAAAAACAACAAGAAAAAATACAAACAAAATACTTAACCCTGCCTGGACTCCTGCTTTCGCAGGAGTGACAATATACCGTACATGCCAGTTTATAATACACTATTTTCTATCTGTTCTTCAATCCTTTGTATGAGCTGTTCCGCAATTATCCGCATCCCCCGCCTGACTTTGTCTGAATCAGGACTGCCTGTCAGTTCCGCCACATACCTTTCATTTCTCAAAATGATTCGTTCAGCTGTCTCAAATTGCATTGAATCAGCTTTCACCTGATTCACTTCAGCCAATTTTTCGAATACAGCAGCACTGTTTTCCTCAGATCCAAGATCAAATACAGTGGCTGTAAAAGACGTATCTTCGGGACTTCCCCAAAAATAAACCACACGGGCCGTTTCCTCTAATCCCTGATTTATATAAATCCCGGCTTCCTCCGGGTATACATCCGTTAAATCCTCCGGTTGAATAATTTCAGGCATTCCTTTCCAGCTCCAGCCTTTTTCAAATCCCGGACCTGGAAAGACCTGCTCTATTCTTTTTTCATCAGAATCACAGGCAGCACATAATAACACGAGTATAACTGCAATATTTTTAATCCGCATGGTCCATGTACCCCAGTTAAATTTTATACGCTGATTTTATTCGCCATTCA
>Ga0272441_10013032_pt1 | contig 12029 bp, 7 predicted proteins | sample SSMProp6N_FD_193582 | JGI IMG/M metagenome (GOLD analysis project Ga0272441, IMG submission 193582) | Marine sediment archaeal communities from Little Sippewissett salt marsh, Falmouth, MA, United States - SSM-Prop-6N | ecosystem: Environmental > Aquatic > Marine > Wetlands > Sediment ...
GGGGCGGCCGTTCGGCCTGCCGCTCGTGGCACCCAACGCACGACGCCACCTCGCCCGGCATGGCGGTGTACCAGGACCGCATAATCTGCAACGCGTTGCCGTCGGCGTCGAGCGGCTCCAGGACGATCGGCCGGTTGGCCGGCACCCGGAACATCGCCGACCCATCCTCGTACACCGGCACGGTGCCCAGGATACGCTTGACGTCCCAGGGCCCGTCGATACCGATGCGAATGTGTCCGCCCATGCCGCGATACCCGTAGTGATTCGTAAAGACTCGCAGCGCCTTAACGGTGCCGTGCGGCACGCCCTTCAGGCCGTCGCCCTTGTACACGTTCGCCATGTAGACGACGGCGTCGGTGCGTGTCGGGTCGACGCGGTCGGGCAGCACGGGCGGCACGGGTTTCTTCTGAAGGGGCACGGGTTCCAGGAGGGCGTAACCCGGCTCGGACCGCAACAGGACCATGTTGTCGAAGACGTCTACCAGGTACAGCCCCCAGGGGCTCTTGGCATCCATCTGGCAGGCCACGAGGAAGTACTTGTCGCTCAGGGGCCAGGGATGCAGGAACCGGGGCCAACTCTTGCTGACCAGTTGGTCCTGGATGATCGGTTCCACCTTCTGGCCGTAGCCGGGTATCCGTTGGACCACGCCGTCGGCCTCGTGCTTGCCTTTGGAGGGGTCGAGGATCAGCAGTTCGCCCATGCGGGGCACGCCGTGGTGGCCCGAGACGATGGTGACGATTTTCGTGGGATGGCCCGGAATCGGCCGCGTGAAGAACATCGAGTTCGGCCAGTACGAGTTGCTGCCGTAGAGTTCGAACTGGCTCGTGCCGTCCGGGTTCATCTCGAAGAGAATCCGCGTGAAGTAGTGCGGCGTATCGCTGTACTCCCACCGGGTATAGATGACGCGGCCGGTGGGCATGACCGTGGGGCACCAGGAGTGGTCCTGGTCGAACGTGAGTCGGCGCACGGCCGTGCCGTCGGCGTTGGCGATGCAGAGGTTGCCAACCGCGCTGCCGCCGCCGACGCACGGCACGCCCTGGTAGCCCATGGTGGAGCAGTAGATGATGCGTCCGTCGGGCAGGTAGCACCCGTCGTAGTTGTCGATGTCCACGTGGTCCCCGGAGGTGATTTGGCGGAGGCCCTTGCCGTCGGTGCCGATTTCCCACACCTGCCACGGGCCCTTGTCCTGGGGCATGGAGAAGAGGAAGCGGTCGGCGTTCCAATGGAGTTCCACGTCGCCCACGAAGACGTCCTTCTCGGGGCGGTACACGGTGCGCGTGGCTCCGGCGGGGTCGGCCACGTCGAGGACGGCAATCTCGTTGTCGTGCCCGCTTCTGGAGATGTTCGAGTTGCCCTGCCAGTTCTGCGGCAGGCCCATCTTGCTGGACCGGGCGCTGCGGCGGATAAACATCAGGTCGCCAAACCCGAGCAGCGGGTTCGCGAGCAGGGCCTCGCGACGAAACGCCAGCAGATCCTCGGTGACCTTCAGGAGTTGGTCCTTGGCGTCCGCGTCGCCCTTGTCGGCCGCCTTCTGTACCTCGAGAAGCTGTTTCTGGAACCCGTCAAGACGCTGGAGATACTCGCGGCCCTTCGGGTACTTCGGCCCGAACGTGTCAACGAGGTCGGCGATGGCCAGCCCCAGGGCCTGCACGTTCAGGTTCTTGCCGCGCGCCAGAACCTCTTCCAGGCCGCGCGACTGGTAATAGACCTCCCGGAGAGCCTTGAGATCCTCGGGCTTGGCAACGGTGGCGGCCTTGGCCTTCGCCTGCTCCTGGAGCTTCGGCATGCGGGTGGCCCGGACGTACCGTTTGGCCAGGTCCTGGAGGTCGCCCGGCTTCCAGTCTTTGCTCCAGATACCGTCGTCGCGTTCCCACTTGATGTGGCGGCGGTCGTCGCCGACGGTAAACGCCTTCAGGACAAGGTCCCAGAGGCCGTCGCGTCGGTCGCGGGCCGGGTTACTCTTGCGGGACCGCTCGGTTAACGAAAAGTAGAAGCCGTGCCCGCCGCCGTTGTTGTGAATCTTCAGGAGCAGCGCGTTCTCGCCCTTCGAGAACCGCAGTTTCACCTTCTCCTGGTTGGGCCCCGGCCCCCGCGGCACGTCGTGCGAGATGATCTCCTTGCCGTTTAGCCACGCTTTCATCCCGTCGTCGCTACCGAAGTACGCGGTGGCCACGACGTTGCCCCTGCTGGTAACCGTCCGGTACAGGTAGGTGGAGCCGTTGGCGCCGGCCTTCAGGTTGTGCACCTGGCCGTCGCTAAACTGCGGGCGAGCCTGCCACCGCTCCTTGCCCATCGGCTTCGTGAGGTCCACGCCTTGCTCGGGCGGAAAGGCGTGGTTGAAACCCTTCTTGTTGCCGTCCAGGTAGAATGGGCCGGCAACATGCCACGGGCCGAGCGACAGGCCTCTGTGAGCGTTCTCCTCCGGCTCAGCCGCCTGCTCGGCCTCGTACGTCAAGAGGGCTTCGCGGCTGGCACGGACGCTCTCTTGCCACGTGTCTTTCTTGACGAAATACGGCGCGGCGGCCTGGCAAACCACGGCCACCACCGCCACAACGAGCGCTGCCGCAAGAACGCGTCCCATATCCCTGCTCAACCGCATGGAAAGTCCTCCGTTGCCCGGTCGTACCAGCACGATTGTGGGGGCGGCCTCGAAAGGCCGCCCCGGTCATCCACTATAACCCGTTACCTGCCGTCAGGGGTCGCATGATATGGCGCCCTGAGCCGGGTCAGCGTGTGGCGCCGGTCACGTTCACGCGAACCGCCCACAGACTCTTACGGGCCGTGATGAAAAACGTCTTGCCGTTGGGTCCGCCGAAGCAGCAGTTCGCCGCCCCCTGTGGCGTTCGGATTTTGCCGATGAGTTTTCCCGCGGTGCTGAACACCTGGACGCCGTCGCCCGCGGACACGTAGAGGCGTCCGTCGGCATCGCACCGGATGCCGTCCGGGCCACCCGGGCGGATCGTGCAAAAGACCTCGCCGCCCGCCAGCGTGTTATCCTTCTGGACGCGAAACCGCCGGACGTGGGCCGCCTCGCGGTCGCTGTTCGCCACGTACAGGTGCTTCTCGTCCGGCGAGAAGGCAATGCCGTTGGGCCGCGTGAAATCCGGCGCCACAACCACCGGGTCCTTCGCGCCGGCATCCAACCGGAACACGTAGCACCCGGGCAATTCGGCCTTCTGGCCCCGCAGGCCGTACGGTGGGTCGGTGAACCAGATCGTGCCGTCGCGTTTGACGGCCACGTCGTTCGGCGAGTTCAAGCGTTTGCCCTGATACCGTGCGCACAGGATCTGGACGGCCCCGTCCTTGGCCGTCCGCGTCACGCGCCGGGTGGTGTGCTCGCACGAGACCAGCCTGCCCTGGGCGTCGGTCGTGTTGCCGTTGGTATTGTGCGACGGGGTTCGCCAGACCTTCAGGCCCCCCTCGTCGGTCCACGCGTAGATGCGGTCGGCGGGGATGTCGCTGAACAGCAGACACGCCCCCGCGGCAAACCACGTGGGCCCCTCCGTAAACTGCAGGTTGGTGGCCAACTGGCGGACCGTGGCCCCCTCGTCCACAACCTGCTTGAAGGCGTCGTCGAGCATCTCGACCCGGGCGCCCGGCTCGGCGGCCGCGACGACGCCCGCCGCCGTCGCCAGAACGAGCCCTGCCGCGAGGACAGCGATACAGAGGGTCAACCGTTTCGTACGCATCGTTCGGCCTCCTTCGCACGTGAACACCGCGCGGCCCACAAGTGAGCCGGCGAACACAGCGTTTTCCACACGCATCACGGCTTGCTCGAACCGTCGGCCTACAGCGCTGCCAGCATACCCCCATCCACGTACAGAATCTGGCCACTGACAAAATCCGAGGCGGCCGACGCCAGAAACACCGCCGGGCCGACGAGATCCTGCGGGTCGCCCCACCGGCCGGCGGGCGTCCGGCCGCGAACCCAGGCGTCGAAGGCCGCGTCCTCGACCAGCGGGCGCGTCATCTTCGTGGCAAAGTACCCCGGACCGATGGCATTGACCTGCACCCCCCTGCCTGCCCATTCCACCGCCATGGCACGGGTCAGCATCTTCAGGCCGCCCTTGGCGGCGGCATAGTTGCCGGTGGTGGGCCGGGCCACCTCGCTCATGAGGGAGCAGATATTGATGATCTTGCCCCGGTGCGCCGCCAGCATGCCGCCCACCACGCGCCGGGCCACCAGGAACGCCGCCGTCAGATTGGTCTCGATGACCGCGCGCCAGGCGTCGTCGGTGAGTTCGTCGAGGGGTGCCCGGCGCTGAATGCCGGCGTTGTTGACGAGCACGTCGACCGCCACGCCGCCCGATTCCAGTTCGCCGACGGCCCGGTCGATGTCGGCGGCATCCGTGACGTCGAAGGCCGCGCCGCGGACGGCGAGCCCCTCGGCCTGGAGGTCGGCCACCGCCGCCTCCAGGGTGGCCGTCTGTCGGCCGTTCAGGACGAGTGCCGCCCCGGCCCGGCCCAGGCCACGGGCCATGCAGAGGCCCAGGCCGCGGCTCGAACCGGTCACGAGGGCCGTGCGGCCCGAGAGGTCGAACAAATCGGTGCTCATGGCGTCCCCGCGTCTTTTACCTCTTTGGTTGACACCACTACGCCGGTTGCGTAGTGTACCCGCTCGGGGAGCCCGGAGAAAGACACAATGGATTATCGCCGCATCGTGCCGTGCCTCGACGTCAAGGACGGGCACTTGGTCAAGGGCGTCCACTTCGTGGACCTGAAAGAGATGGGCGACCCGGCGGAAGCGGCTGCCGCCTACAACGAGGCGGGCGCCGACGAACTCGTCTTTCTCGACATCACCGCCACGGTCGAGAAGCGGAAGACCCTCGTCGAGGCCGTCAAACGCACGGCCCGGCGCATCACGGTTCCCCTGACCGTCGGTGGCGGTATCCGTACGACCGAGGACATCCAGACCCTCCTGGCCGCCGGCGCCACGAAGGTCTCGATCAACACGGCCGCTGTCAAGAACCCCGACCTCCTGACCCAGGGGGCCGACGAATTCGGAAGCGAGTGCATCACGGTGGCCATCGACACCCGCTCCAGCGCCGACCTGCCTTCCGGGTTCGAGGTCATGATCAAGGGAGGCCGCGAGGGTACCGGCCTCGACGCCGTCGAATGGGCCAGGAAAACGGAGGACCTTGGCGCCGGCGCCATCCTGCCCACCAGCATGGACGCCGACGGCACCCAGGCCGGCTACGACCTGCCCATGACCCGGGCCATCGCCGACGCCGTCAGCGTGCCGGTCATCGCCTCGGGGGGCGCCGGGGCACTGGAGGACCTGTACGACGCCGTTACCGAGGGCCACGCCGACGCCGTTCTCGTGGCCTCGATCGCCCACTTCGGCACGTTCACGATCCGCGAGATGAAAGAGTACCTGGCCAGCCGGGGCATTCCGGTTCGGCTGTAAGAACACGCACTGGTTCGACCATGCCGGCCGGCGCGAGAGCCCCGGCCATCCGCTGAAGCGCCGGGACGCCGTCCCGGCCTACGGGCTGCCGTACGGGGAACCCTCCCGTGACCGATCTTCCCTCCGCTACCGCCATCCAGCAGGCCCGTGCGATCCTGGCCGGCGCGCGCCGCGTGGCTATCCTCACGGGAGCAGGCATCTCGGCCGAGAGCGGCGTTCCCACGTACCGCGGGGTCAGCGGTGTTTGGAAGGCGTTCAGCGCCAAGGACATGGCCAGCCCCGAAGGCTTTGCCCGCGACCCGGAGCGGGTCTGGGCATGGCACAACGACCGGCGGCTGGCCCTGGCCAGCATCGCCCCGAACGCCGGCCACCGCGCCCTCGCGGACCTCGAACGCCTTCTCGCGGATCGCGGCGACCGTTTCGACCTGGCCACCCAGAACATCGACGGCCTGCACCAGGCCGCCGGCAGCCGAAACGTCCACGAACTGCACGGCACGATTCTCGCCATCTACTGCGTGGTGTGCGGCAAGCGGCGGTGGCTCGGCTTCGACCCGGTGGACGGCCTGCCTCGGTGCGAATCGTGCGGGGGCCTGCTGCGGCCGGCGATCGTCTGGTTCGGCGAGGTGCTCCCGCGCGACGTCTGGCTCGCCGCCGCCAACGCCGCCACCTCCTCAGACGTTTTCATGACCATCGGCACCAGCGCGGTCGTGTACCCGGCGGCGGGGCTGGTCGAGATGGCCATCGGCGCCGGCGCCCGCACCATCGAGGTAAACCTGGAGCCGACCCCCGCCAGCACCCTCGTGGACGTGGCCCTGCACGGCCCCGCGGGCAACATCCTGCCACGCCTCGTCCCTGAGGCCTGAGCCAACCGCAGAGCCACGAGGCACGCCGTGCGCGGCGGGTACGGAGACCCGCCGGGCGACAAGGTAGGCGGTGCGTTCCCGCGTCAAAAGAGACCGGGCGACCCACGATGGAGCCGCCCGGTTCGTTTGTCTTGTCATCCGCCCGGCGTTTTACTTGTTGCGCGAGCGGCGAAGCAGTACACCCAGACCGCCAAGCCCCAGCAGGGCCAGCGTGGCGGGTTCCGGCACGTACTCGTACCGGACGGTGACCTTACCTTCCGTCTGGCCGGCCGTCGGCTGCGTCAGGCCCGTGCCGCCGGTCGTCGACACGAACGTCTCAACGATGGACGAGATGTCGACGTTGAACGTGCCGGTGCCGATGTACGGCGTGAAGAGGGCGTGATTGGTCAGCGTGTCGCTGTCGCTGTCCGTGCCCGTGCCGCCGCTTACCGTGAACGAATCGGCGCCTGCGTAATCGGGGTCGGGCACCTCGCCGGCGAGATCGGCCACGATGCCTAAGCCAGTGCCCATCTGGAGCGGCACAGCCACCAGGGTCAAGGCCGACGGCCCCGTGGCGCTCACCTCGGCCCCAATGCCCAGCGTCACGTCGGTCAGCACCGCCGACTCGTTATCCCACACGATCGTACCGGCAGAGGCCGTCGATTCGAGCGTCAGCGTCACGCTCAGGAGCGTGCCGAGGGTCGTCTCGTCGAACTGCGGCAGCGTCACAAACTGGCCGGGGTCGGGAACGACTGTGGGGCCGTACGTAACGTGGTAGTCCTGAAACACCGATGCCGCCGCCGGCGATGCCAAGGCCACACCCAAGAGAACTGCCAATACGAAGGAAATGCCGTGCCTGTACATGATATCTCTCCTGTCCTGCCATTTGGGTTGAGGGAGCGTCCTTGCACGCGCCGCTCGACAGGGGGAGGCTTGGCCCGGCAGACGTGCACCGTCCACCATGCTACCAGTGTGTATCAGCCGTCCCCACGGGTACGGAGGAAGTGTACCCACAAACGTACGGATGTCAAACCCCGTCAAGCCGAAATGTGACGCTCGGGGCGTTGTTCAGGCGAAACAGGCCGCGATGCCGAGAGACCACTGGAAACACGTAAGTGACTTCAAGGAAATGGCTTACACTCAAAGAGCCGCGGCTCGCCCAGGCCGTTTGACCCACACAACCCGCACAACAAGGATTTCTTTCTCATTTTCACACGGCCCGGCAGTTGGCACAGCCGCGTTTGCAGCGTCGTATGGCAGGGAGGGTGCCTCTGGCAGTCAAAAAACGTGCGCTTCACAGCACCCTACGACCGCCCGGAGACAACCTCTCCGGCGCACCGTCGAGCCTCGCACGCCATGCCATGCGGGTCCGCCCCATCCCAACAATACGTGCAGAGTTTCTCTTTCGGTAGACCGACCGCTTCAACAAGGTCGTCCAGGCGCTGATACAGCAGAGTCGTCAGGTTCAGGCGGGTTCGGATGCCTTCCACCATGCGACCGTACTTCTCGGAATCCGGGTCGTCGTATCCGATGGGGGAGGCGTCGACGGCGCCTTCGAGTTCGGCAATGGCCTGCCGGGCCGCCAGATCGAGTTCGCTCTTGGAGCGCGAGAAGTTCAGGAACGGGCACCCGTAGATGAGGGGCGGACACGCCGGCCGCATATGCACTTCCTTGGCCCCCGCCTTGAACAGCCGCTGAATCGTGTCCTTGAGTTGGGTGCCGCGGACGATGGAGTCGTCGCAGAACAGCAGCCGCTTATCCCGAATGAGGTCGCCGATGAGGATGAGTTTCATCCGGGCCACGAGGTCGCGCGTGCCCTGATCCTGCGGCATGAAACTGCGCGGCCAGGTGGGCGTGTACTTGACGAACGGCCGGCCCAAGGGCGTGCCGGCGGCATTGGCGTACCCGAGGGCATGGCCCGTGCCGGAATCCGGGATACCCGCCACAAGGTCGACCTGGGCGGCGTCGCGCCGGGCAATGGCGGCCCCACACCGGTACCGCACCGTTTCCACGTTGATGCCTTCGTAACTGGAGGCCGGGTATCCGTAGTAAACCCAGAGGAAGGTGCAGATTTGAAGGGCATCGTGCGGCGGGGCCATCTGCTCGACGCCGTCCGTGGTCAGGCGGACGATCTCGCCCGGCCCCAGGTACCGGTCCAGCGTATACCCGAGGTTCGGCAGGGCGCACGTTTCGAGTGTGGCGGCCCAGGCGCCCGGCTTGCGGCCGAGGGCAATGGGGGTCCGGCCGTATTTGTCGCGGGCGGCGTACAGGCCGTCGGCCGTCAACAGGAGCATGGAGCACGACCCGCGAATCGCCTCCTGGGCCCGCCGGATGCCGTCCGTAAACGTCTTGCCCTGACTGATGAGTGTGGCAACGACTTCGGTGGGGTTCATTTCGCCGCCGGCCATCTCGGCGAAGTGCACGTTCCGTTCGGTGCACGCCTGGCGTGCCAGGGCCTCGACATTCTGAATTAAGCCGACCGTAACGATGGAGAACACGCCCAGCTGCGATCCGATGATGAGCGGTTGGTCCTCGTAGTCGCTGATGACGCCAATGCCCCGCCGGCCGCGCATCCGCGGCAGGTCGTCGCTGAACTTCGACCGGAACTGGGCGTTCGTAATGTCGTGGATGTGCCGGATGAACCCGCCATTGTCGGTGGCCAAGCCGCCGCGCCGCGTCCCGAGATGGCTGTGATAGTCCGTTCCGTAGAACAGGTCCTGGATGCACTCTTCCTCTGAAACGACGCCGAAGAAGCCGCCCATAGGCGTGTAACCCTCCGCGTGCATGGTGCCCGACTCTTGGCCGCGCCCTTCTGCCCTGCCCCCGGCACGACCCGCCACCGGCATCATACGCCCATCGGCGGCCCGCTTCAAGGGTGCCCCGGCCGGGGGTGCGGCACCATTGGCTCGGCGTCCACGCGTACGGCCTCACAGTGCTGGAGGTCGAGGACCGGCCGGCGCCCCGATTCGGGCTCCGGCGTTTGGCGGACGCCGGTCACGGCGCCCCCGTGGAGGTGCCGCCCGCACATCGCCGACCGGTCGAACGCCTTGACCGCCTCGGGCGCGACCGAGAGCGTCAGGCCGTCCAGCCGAAGGTTCCGGACGTGGGCCAGCGTTACGTACGCTGGGAGGCGGGCGAACTCGGTGTCGCGCTGGTTGCCGAGGGTGCGGCGTCCGCCCACCGGCTTGTGCCGCTTGGCATAGTCGTCGGGCCGCTCCACGTGAAAACGGATGTTGGTCAGGACGAGGTCGCGGATCGGGCTCTCGGGCATGCCCTGGATCAGCACGCCGGAGCCGGACCGGATGGCAACGTCGTCGAACACCACGTCGCGTATCGTGCCAACCTTCGAGTCTTTGTGCCGCCGCTCGATATCCATGAAGATAGGCGTCACGGTGCGGACGGTCTCGGGGCACGAGTCGATGCGGATGCCCTGGAACCGGACGCGCTCCATCGTGCCGCCGTCCTTCAGGTAAAACCCGATGCCCGTGAACGAGTTGCGGATGGTGCATCGCGCAAAGCGGATGTTGCGGAAGTCGCCGTGCGACTCGGTGCCGAGTTTGATCGCCGACGCCGCCGACTCCAGCACGCAGTCCGTTACCTCAACGTCCTGGCACGGCTCGGCCTCGGTGGCCTTCAGGACGATGCAATCGTCGCCGGCCACGATGTTGCAGCCGGTGATGCGGACGTTGCGGCACATGTTGGGGTCAATGCCGTCGGAGTTAAGGCGCCGATAGTTGTTGCGGATGGTCACGCCGTCAACGCGCACGTTCTCGCACCGCTTGAAGTGCAGGGTCCAGGAGTCGGAGTACCGGATCGTGACGCCGCGCACCGCCACGTCCTTGCACCGGTGAAACAGGAGGATGCCGGTTCGGAAGGCCGGCCGCTTGGGCTGGCCCCAGCGGTCGCCGTAGTCGCCGGTGGCCTGGCCGTTGATTTCGCCCTCGCCCTCCACGGTCACGTTGGCGGCGTCCTCGGCGTTCAGCACTTTGCTGGACCCCTTGTAGTGGGCCGGGTTGGTGCTGGCCCAGAGGGTAGCGCCCTTGGCAACATGGAGCGTTACGCCGCTTCTCAGACGGAGGTTGCCGGAGAGGTAATCGCCCGCCGGCAGCCGGACCACGCCGCCGCCTGCCTTCGCGCAGGCATCGAGGGCGGCCTGGATGGCGGCCGTGTCGACGGTCTGCTTGTCGCCCTTGGCGCCGAAGTCGCGGACGTTGAACATCCGGGCCTCGCCGGCCCGGCCCGCGGCGGCCGCGGCCAGGACCATGGACACGGCTAGCACGAGCGCGCGGCGACACATGGGCGGCTCCTTGGGCTGAACGGCATTGCGGCTGCATGCTCCGCGGGATACAGTGACGTTTCGTAGGCCCTTTATCGCGACGGGAACCGCCCCAGGCAAGACGAAACCGGCACCCGCCCGGCCGCGCGTCGCGCCTTTGGATGGGCAGCCGACTCCTGGCGCCGGCCATGAACCGCAGAAGGAGATGCTGCCATGCGTCGCACCGCCACCGCATTGGCTCTGGTGCTCGGCCTGGTCGCCCTGGCGTCGGCCGCCCAGAAGCCCGTTGAACTCCGCGGCGCCTGGACCCACCCCACGTCGTGGAAAACCCGGGCCGACGCCGACCGGATGCTCGCCCGGGCCGATCGGATGAACCTGAACGCCCTGTTCATGCTGGTGTACTACTACGGCGGGCAGGTGGCGTACCGGACCGACATGGCCCCCATGCTGGAAGGCGTTGCGGAAGGCTTCGACCCGCTCGGCTACGCGCTGGCCGAGGGCCGCAAACGCGGCATCGAGGTCCACGCCTGGTTCGTCAACGGTCCCGGCCGCACCCACAAGGGCCGGGGCCCGCTCGAACGCCACCCCGAGTGGAAAGCCATGGGCATCGGCGGCCGACGCATCGACTGGTTCGACCTTTGCAACCCCGAGGTGCGTGCCTACCAGGCCCGGCTCATGATCGACTGCCTGAAACGGTACCCGGTGGCCAGCCTGCACTTCGACTACATCCGGTTCGGCCAGAAGACGGTCTGCGTATGCCCGGTCTGCTGCAAACGGTGCAAGGCCGACACGGGCGTCGACCTCCAGAGGCTGTGCTACGCCCATCTGCCCGCCATGGGCAACTTCAGCGGCAACCCCCTGGCCCAACGGACCACCGCCAAGGTCCTGATGCACTTCGAGAACGACGAACCCGCCCTGGCCGTCAACACCCTCGGCAAGGGCCGGACCATCGTCTTCAACTGGAAAGCCGACCGCTGGTGTCCGGTGGCGGTGACCGAGTGTACGCACCGGCTCCTTGCCTCATGCGGCGTCGAGCCCGGCGCCCAGGTCCTGGTCCTCAACACCGAAACCAACGGCAGCCGCCGCTGGGACCGATACACCGCCGGCCGCGACTGGATTCAGGGCCTCGGGTACAAGGTCCGGCGGATTACAGACAAGGACCTTTCCGACCTGCCGGCCGGCGCCGCCGTCGTCATGCAGGGCTTTTACGACATGCCGCCCGCGGCCGCCAGCCATCTGGCCACGCACGTCGAGGCCGGGGGAGTAGCGGTGTTCGTCGATGGCCCCGTCCACGCGGTCCGCGAGCACGAGTCGGCCCGTCGCCTTGTGGGGTTCGCGCGGCCGGGCAAGTACTTCAGTGGCCAGAAGGTGGTCCGCGCCACGAAGCCGGTTTCGCCCATGGTGCCCAGCAGTGACCGCACCCTCGACATCGAGGCCGAGCAGACGGCCCGAGCCACGTGGCATCAGTGGCGCAAGGACCAGGTCACAGACCTGGTGCGGAGCG
>Ga0272441_10013033_pt1 | contig 12029 bp, 10 predicted proteins | sample SSMProp6N_FD_193582 | JGI IMG/M metagenome (GOLD analysis project Ga0272441, IMG submission 193582) | Marine sediment archaeal communities from Little Sippewissett salt marsh, Falmouth, MA, United States - SSM-Prop-6N | ecosystem: Environmental > Aquatic > Marine > Wetlands > Sediment ...
GTATTACAAAACGACTACTGAATACAACTGCGGAATCGATCTGCACTCGCGCCAGATGTACGTGTGCCTGATGGACAAGGCGGCCGATATCAAGGTGTGGTGCAACGTCAAAGGGAACGATTTCGATTTCTTCCTGCGTCGGGTCGAACCGTATCGGCATGACCTGACGGTGACCTGCGAATCGACATTCAATTGGTACTGGCTCGCAGATGCTTGCATGGACGCGAACATCGAATTCGTCCTCGGGCACGCGCTGTACCTCAACTCCGTGCGGGGCGGAAAGCACAAGAACGACAAGGAGGACTCCAAGGAGTTGGCCGACTGCCTGCGGTCGAACCGTTTGCCGCCCGGGTATACCTATCCTCGTGAAAAGCGGCCGGCGCGGATGCTGATGAGGCGCAGGCTGAAGTACGTGTGGAAACGATCGGGGCTTCTGGCGCACAGCACCAACGGGTTGATGGTCGAGGGCCTGGATCCGGTTGACTGCGGACAGCGCAGTCGGGACCGCTGGCGCGATGCTTTGAAGGAGCGCCACAACAATGAGCACTGGCGGCTTTCGGTCGACTGCGATGCGCATATGGTCAAGGAATACGATCGTTGCATTGGGAGATTTGAGCGCGCGATCATGGCCTACGCCAAGCAGCATATGGGCCAGGGCCTGTGCCTGTTGCGCTCTGTGCCGGGTATTGGCGATGTGTTGGCCATGACGATCCTGTACGAAATCGATACGGTTGAGCGCTTTGCCACGCCGGAGCATTTCTCGAGTTACAGCCGTCTGGTCAAAGGCTCTGTCGCTTCTGCCGGTCAGATCAAGGGACTGAAGGGCGGCAAGCTCGGCAACCCCTATCTGAAGTGGGCTCTGATGGAGGCGGTTGTGATCATGAAGCGTAATGCGCAGGTCAGAAAGATAAGCGATCGACTCGAAGCCAAGTATGGCAAGCAGGTCGGCAATGCTATCTTGGCCAATCGTCTGGCCAGGGCCATCTACAGCATGTTGTCTCGCAACCATCCTTTCGATCTTGATCGGTTCGTGACCAGAAGGAGCAAATAGCAGCGATGACGGTGACAGGCCGTACTGCAGAACTGAATACCGGATGTGGAGAAACTCGCTTCCGTGATGCCGGACAAATTGCGGCATGACTGCCTATTCGCATCACTTCAGACACTCCCGGCGACGCGTGCGCCGCCACCGGAAATCGTCTTGGGTTTTGATTGGGCCGTCACCGTCGTCTTACATAGCTTGTTGACGGAGGTATCCTCCCCCGACGCAAGCCCGCAACGAACTGAGGGTCCCGGGAGCCGGGACGAATCATGGCTTTTGAGTGGGAAGCGTGTTGCTCGGTCAACCACCGAGTCTCGGGGCGAATCGCAGATGTTTCTGTCGCGCTGCCTGACTCCGATCGGCAGCTAAAGGCCGCACCGGGGCAACCCGCCGTGGCCCGATGACGCATAATGGGTGTTTGGGCGGATATCCGACCCGCAAAACCAAGAAACCTGGCAGGAACCTGCCGCCAGCAAGTGCAGCAGCGCAGTATCGAACGTGCCATCCGACGTTCGAAAACAAAAACTGCGATGGAGGGAGTTTTTGTCTTTACTCACTGGGGCTTAATGGGTGTTCTGCTGTCTCACAACTCGTCGCCACGGTCCGGTGGGACATCGGGGACTCTGGACATGATGTCCTCAAAGTCCTTGCGCGATCCCTTGGCCGCACGTTGTTTGAGATAGCTCTCGGTAGCGAGCGCAGAGATCTTCTCTGCCACGGCCGTGGAGATGAGATGGTTGATCGAGACGTGCTCTTTCTTGGCGAGTTTCCTCGCCATGTCGTGCAGCGAGTCCGGCAATCTCAGGCTGAGTGTGCTCATTTCAGTTCCCCTATTCTGATCAGGAAGTTCCGTGGCCGTATCGCCTCGACCGCAAAGCGGTCTGCACCGGCGAAATCATTCACATTGAACGTCACAATGTAGCGGCATTGGCCGTTGACCGCAGCCTCCAGAACCATGTCATCCTTCTGGTCCCTCAGGAAAGGACGCCACAGAAAATGGACCATGCGGCATTCGCTCACAGAGCAGAAGTAGTCCAGGTATCTCCGCACCTCCGCCGCTGTGAACGGCACGCCGACGCGTGGTTCACGCAGCGTCTTTTCGTACTCCACTACCAGCGGAACCGTCACGACCGACGTGAAGCCCTTGCGCCCCAGCATCGACAGCACACGGTAGGATGCACCAGCGCGCGAGCGCAGTCCCGAGGCGACCACATTCGTATCGATCACGACCCGAACCGGCTTCATGGTGATACTGTAGGCGGTATCACGCGGAATGTCAAGTCTTCATGCAGAACGTTCACACTGAGCATTTTGCGCGTAAGAGCAAATATGCTCCAGTGAATTGTTCGGATTCCTCCATCAATTGAGGAGGAATCCGACAAGTGCAAGCACACAGCCGGCCACTCCACACCAGTATTGCGTGACAACTGCTCCCCGGAGATCTGCCAGTCTGGGATCAAGAGACGTCCATTCTGGTCTCGAGAAGATGAGTCGCCTAAGCAGGCGGTCCCGAGAGAGCGATCCTGTCAGCCAAGAAGACCCAGTTGGTCGGCAGAAGTATCCCGAGGGGGAACCGAGGGCGTTCCATGTATCCACAAACTCATCGTACAAGAGAGATACAATTCTGTTCGTGCGAATGATCAGCAGAATCTGTGTGACTATGACACAAGCGAATCCTGCGCCCGCTATCATGATGCTGAACAATTTCATTCTTCCATGATCCGAACGTCGTGAATGACCCGCTTGAGAAAACGCGCGCGTTTTCTCAAGTCGTGGTCGATTCAATTGTTGGCGTCACTTTTCTCTATTTGATCTGCGAATCCTGCGGGAGTCGTTCCTGATGCCCCCCATTCATGTTCCGTTATGACAATGGCTTCTGTTCTGCCATTCTGCCATGTGATATCAAGTTTGTAGGTTTGGCCCTCGAGTGAGTTGACCAGAGACGGATAAACCCACACGACACGGGCCGCATTCTGCAATCGACTGATATCTTCGGACTCCCGGATGTGCAAGCACTTGTCTAGAAAAACCGAATTGGTGGCTGTCTGGTCCCGCTCACGCCAGGAAACGTCGATCTGGCTGATGTCTCCTGACAGCGGGAACGTGGGAAAGGCTCCGAAGACGAACCAGAGCAGAACAACCACACCACAAACCATCAAGATTAGTTTTTTCATTATGCTGACGCCAACGTCCGACATGACGTGCAGGTGGCAGCGCGTTCGCGCGCTGTCAGCTGTCGCGTCGAGTGTCTTGTTGGCCTCCGTTCTGCTTCGTCCTTCCCGGTGTGAGTACACCAATGGGCTTGCCACGTCGAGTGATGACGACTTCGTCCTGCGGGGGAAGGGGAAACGGGTCGGGTTCGTCGGGCGAGTCCACGCCGGTGATGCGAGGTGGTCCCGGAGGGCGCCGCGTGCCGCCTCCTTGGGGTCGCGGCTTCTCTTCCCGAGGAACCTGTTCTTGTGTCTCGCTCATTCGTTCTCCTGGCCAACGATCAGCCTTGAGGCGCGGTGTCAACCGTCGCCTCGAAGGCTTGGTTGGGTTCCTTTCTTGCCCATGGAGTGCTCATCTCCGACGCCGCCGTAGCCAGAGAGCTAAGCCCGAAGCTGCGACTGCCACGGACAGATGAAACAGGGGGGGGGATCTCAAAGGGGAGAAGTGGACGGCCCATCGGATGGCTGAGAACGAACGTGTTGAAGAGTGCGATGGCGGCCAGAGTCCAGAGAACGGTTTGCCATCGCTCAGCTCTTGAGTTGCGAGAGAAGAATGCATACGCGGCGACCAACGTGCCGGGTATCGCAACTATCCAACAGATCTTCATGGCGGTCAGTACCCAGTCTGTTTCCGATTCTGTCATCCTCTTCTCAGCAACCCAACGTCCGCGCTCTCCCTCACCTTGCCCGTCCGCGGGCAAGGTGTAGGTGAGCAGCGTGTTGTTCGGCCATTGTCTCTCATTGCTGTGCGCGCAGGCCATCCCGCAGTTTCTCCTCAATCCGGTCCCGCAGGCTCTTCGGGGCGAGCACCTTCACCTCCGGCATCCAGGACAGGATCCACCGCACCAGTTCCTTGCGTCCCGTGGTTTCCAGCCGCATCTCGACACGGCCGTCCGCACGCGTTCGGAACTCCTGGCTACGGTGCCACTGCCGCTCGGTGATGTAGACGGCCAGCTTCGGCTCGAACAGCAGCCTGACCTTGATCGGCTTCTCCCCGCCCACGATGCCGAACGCCTGCCGGGCGTAGGTTTCGGGGCTGAAGTCCGCAGGGCGGCTGAAGATCTCTCCAGTCCCCTCCACGCGCTTGAACCGCGACAAGGCAAACGTCGCCACGCGGTTCTTCTCCACGTTCCGCGCCATCAGATACCAGTTCCCGTGGTAGGCGAGCAGATGGTATGGGTGCAGTTCGTATTCGGATACGCGCCCGTCGAAAGTCTGGTACGTGGCTCCGATCGCCTCGCGGTGCTCGATGAAGCCTGCCAGTTGCGCCCAGAGCTCCGGGTCGATCTTGACGCAGTCTTCCGGCATGACGCCAACATGTTCGCTCAGCCAATTCGGCTCGATGGTGATGTCGCCTTCCAGCGACTCGGCGATTTTGTCCAACACCGAGCGCATGTCCAGGTGCAGGGGCGTGCCTTCGTAGTGGGCCAAGAGTTTGCGGGCGAGTGCGAAACTGAACGCCTCCTTGCGGCTGATCTGCACCGCCGGCAGCGTGTAGGTCTCGTCGCTGAGGCGAAAGCCATGCTGCGCATCATCATACTCCAGCGGCGCACGCTCCTCGTCGCGCAGGAAGTCCAAGTCGCGCGCCACGGTGCGGCGCGAGACGCCGAACTCAGCCATGAAATCCTTGCTGTTGCACAGATAGCCGCTCTCAGCGCCCTCGCGCACCATCTGCACCATGCGCCGGATTCGGTAGTATTGCGGCCTCGAACCCGCCTTCATTTTTCTCGAACTTTCTTCAGGGGTGTGCCGTTAGATGACACACCCTCTTTTCTACACTGGACTGCATGGTGGCGCAAGTCTATCGTCCGCGCAGGCCCAGGGAATCGCCCTTGTGGCAGTGCATTTCCCGGCATTTCGACACATTCCTGAATCTCTACGAGGAGCGCTATCAACCTCGTTATGGATTTCTCCGCCCAATCATCCCGGAGGTCGTGAACAAGTTCCTGGATTGCGGCGATCTCGAACGCGGGTTCGCGCGCGTGCGTTGCGACCACTGCAACCACGAGTACCTTCTGGCCTTCTCCTGCAAGGGGCGCTGGTTCTGCCCCTCGTGCCACCAGAAGAAGGTCCAACTCTTCGGTGCACTGCTTGCCGAGACAATCCTCTACCCCGTGCCCCACCGCCACTTCACCTTCGGCATCCCAAAAATGCTGCGCCCGTATTTCCGCTTCGACCGGGACTTGCTCAAGGACCTGTGCCGGATCGCGCACGAGTGCCTGCTTCAATACCTACGCACCACGCTCGATCTGCCCGAGGGCATTCCCGGCATCGTCATGACTATCCACACCTTCGGCGAGTATCTCGATTGGCACCCCCACCTGCATGCCCTGGTCGCAGACGGCCTGTTCGTACGCACCGGTCTGTTCTACGTGCTGCCGGATGTCAGCCTCAAGCCGCTCGAAGAGCTGTTCCGAACACGGCTCATCACCTTCCTGGTGGAGAAGGGCCTCCTGCCGCCACAGCGGGCACACATGCTGCGCGGCTGGGTGCACTCGGGCTTCAATGTGCATCGCAGCCGACGAGTGTTGCCGAAGCAACGCGAGGATTTGGAGCGACTTGCTCAGTACATCATCCGCAACCCGTTTTCCGTCGAAAAGATGCAGGTGAGTCAAACTCCTCGCGGCGACGATGGGTTGGCCGCATGTCTCCGCGCCGGGCCCTCCGCAGAGCGGGAGCCCGGCCGCGGCAACGCCGCGGCCGGACCGGCGCCCTCAGACGGCGCGATCATCTACCGTTCGGCCATGAACCCCAAGATTCACCGCAACTTCGAGATCTTCACCCCCTGCGACTTCATCGCCGCCATCACCCAACATATCCCGGACAAGAGCTTCCAACTCGTGCGCTACTACGGTTGGTACTCCAACAAAATGCGCGGCCAGCGTGACAAACGCGCTGCCGAAGAGGCGAAGGCCGCCGGCAACGGTGTCGAAATCATCGATGTCTCCGAGCACAAACCCCGCCGTATACCCTCGGCCAAGTGGCGCGAGCTGATCAAGAAGGTATGGGAGGCAGATCCGCTGCTCTGCCCGAAGTGTGCCCGCGAAATGCGCATCGTGGCCTTGATTAATGAACGCGACGTGATCGAACGCATTCTTCGCCACCTGGGCCTGTGGGAACAGGGCGTGCGCGTGCTCCCCGCTCGGGCACCGCCTGAACTTGCAGAGCGGGTCATTGAGCCTTGGATCCATGACCCATTCCCAGATTACGACACCGAACCGGTCTACTTGTCCTCCGAAGCCTTGGCGTAGGAGGATGAGCTACGCGAACGGCTGAGCGCCCGCGGCCGGCCCCGTCTGCATCCTGCCACCCGCCTCAGGGCTCTTCGGTCCCCAAATTGGCGTCCCGGCCGCTGCCGACTACCACCATATCCCCCGGCGAGCCCTCTCCCGCCTTTCTTCTTGCCCAAGCGACCCCTTTGTGGTATTTCCTCCCCATGATACGGGCTTCGAAGGCGGCCTTCAACAGGCTGGCCGCAAACGGACCAGAAAGCGATTTCTTATCAGTCCCATGATACGGGCTTCGAAGGCGGCCTTCAACAGGCTGGCCGCAAACGGACCAGAAAGCGATTTCTTATCAGTTTCTTATCAGTCGGCTCCAGCGCGTATTTGGCCCAGAACGTCAGCACCTTGCCCTGGCCGCGCCCGACAGGGTCGTCTACGATTGCGGCGTTGCGCTTGTCGAAGCCCGTGCCCCGGCACGCGATCCCCATTCTTCCGCTCGTGATTTTCGGGTGGGCCCCGAAATCGGCCTTCCAGTCGTTCTTGCCCGAAAGTGCAAGATCCTTGCCGGCAAGACATCCGTGTTTCAGGTCCGGATCGTCCTTGATGATCCTGCAATCCCGCTCGAACCCGGACTGGAACCACATCATTTGCGCATCCGTCGCCGTCGCCCAGACGGCCAGTGCAACTGCCGCAAGCGTCCATTCCAGGGGAAACGTGTTCCTCATTTCTGTTCCTCCAAGTTTCAGTCTCGCGCACGCCGCCGGATATGGCTCGGGGCTCCTACGCGGTTCCGCGCAGTTTCTCCCGGTGCTCGGACGGCCGGCAGCCATAGTGCTGCCGGAACAACCGATCGAAATGACTCACATCCGTGAAGCCCCACCGCAACGCGATGGTCTTGACCTCGTCGTCGTCGGCAACCAGCTCCGACACCGCGTTGCGCAGCCTGTACTGCAGCGCGAACTTCGCGAAGCTCATGCCCGTGATCTTCCTGAACAAGCCGTCCAACGTAACTCTCGACATCTCGCAGGCGCGCGCCGCGCGGCAGGCGGGAATAAAGCGGCGTGACTCGAACACCATCCGAATGGCCGGGCGCACGCGTCGGAACACGCCCGCATCCCGCATGTCCGTCTCAGGCACTGCCCGCCAGTCTCTGTGCAACACCGCCAGCAGCTCCATGAACAGCGCCACGAGTCGCAGCCCGTTGTGGGAATGCCAGCCGGTGAACACATCGGACACTTGCCCCCACGGATACCGGAATTCTTCCGAGTGGTCCGTCACCAGCCGTCGGATCCGCGCAGCGACCGCCAGGACCTCCTTGCGATTGCCGTCGGTCGTGCGCGGGCGATCCGCTGCCGGTACCGAGAACGGGCTCAGCAACCGTACGCCCGGGGACGTGACAAACGGCCAGTCCGGCAGGGCTTCCGGCAGGAACTGGATCATGATCGATGTGCAGCTTCGACTCAGGATTTCCGCACGGTGCGCTTCCAGCATGCCCGTCAGCCAGACGTCGCCACGGCCAGCCTCCCTCGCCCCGGATGCAGAGGTGTGCCGTAGGGCGCCGCGCAGAACAACACCCAGTTCCAACGCGTAGTGCATGTGCCAACCGGAATCCCACGGGCGTTGCCGGCGCACACTACAGACGATCGGGCTTTCTGCCGTGAGTCCGGCCCATCGATAGATCGTTACTCCTTCGTCACTCTTCATTGCATTCATATAATACTGTAGACAGCCAGAAAATACAATACAATTTCCCCGGTCTCGATCGGTGTGCGATCGATGCATTGAGGCAAGATAGCAGGAAGAAAGAGGTGTAGGCAGCATCAGAATTCTTCTCAATAGTTTATAAATTGCGACCGGCTTGGGAGATAGGTGCCGCGCGTTGCCGTCGTTCGCCCGTCCTCTACAGTCAAAGGTGGATTTCCGGCGAAGCTCGGCTGTCACGTACTAAAATATACAGTACTTTGTTAGAGACTACAGTCCAAACAAGTTGGTAAGATCATCGGCGTTTGCCAGAATAAGGTGAGGCACGTCATGCCGTCCGACCGACAATCCTCGCCTTGGCAGGACAGCAGGCATTCCTGCCTGCGGTTTTGCGTCGAGCGTACCAACAGTCTGTTGCGCAGAGCCAGATAGGAGCCAGCCGTGAAACGAACAGCGATTCTGCCCGCCTGCCTGTGCCTACTCGCGATGCTGTCCGACACCCGAGCGAAGTTGCGGCTGAGCCCCCAGGAAGTCGCCGCGTATGAAGCGGGTGGCGTTGTGAGCCCGCGCTACTGGGACATGTTCCACCAGAAGAAGGACCGGCTCTATCTCAGTGGCATGTGGAAGTACAGGCCGGTCAGGAACCACATGACACCGGCGTTTCTCAAAGAGCATCTTCGGCCCGGCGGCGAAGGTTGGCAGGCGGGCCGCGGCGGTGTCTCGCGCAGTACCGTGCCGGGCTACACGGATCTTGAAGACGACGCGGGCCTGCGCGCGCGCTATTTCGCGGCCGATCATGAGGATAGCGGGTGGATGGATCTCCTGGTTCCTTCGAGCTGGCTGACTATCATGCCGTGGCAGGAGCCCGCGGAGCGTGTCGACCTGACCAGGCAGGGCCGCGGCACCTGGTACAGCGGGCTCGGCTACTACCGGCGGTCCTTCAAGATCCCGGCGGAAAAGCGCGGGCAGCGCGCGTTCGTTCACTTCATGAACGTGGACACCCATGCGCGGGTCTGGTTGAACGGGCAGCTGCTTTCAAAGCGGGACCACATTAACATCTCGGACGCGACCCTGAAGCGGGTGACCGGGGCATGGCTCAACGATTTCGAGTACGAGCTCCCCGCCCAGTGGCTGCGCTACGGCGTCGAACCGAACGTGTTGGCCGTACGGGTCTTCGCGTCGGGCGTGCCGGTCTACTGGGGTTGCGGGCATGGCGGAATCGACGCGCCGGTCTGGATAGAGTTCCGGAACCGGACATTCGCGAAGAATATTCTTACCCGGCCGGACTACCGTCGGCCCGGTGTCGATGTCCGCTTCGAGCTGAACGGCCCAGCCATCGACGAGGTCACCTTGGCCGTCGAGCCCTGGCACAGTCAGGACTACCGTTTTCCCGGTGTCGGCAAGTCGTACAGTTTTCGGCAGCGCGTGAGCGGGCGCACCGTGAAGGCCAGCCTCACGCTGCCCGGGGTCGGGCTGTGGAGCCCGGAGCGCCCGTGCCTGTATGCCCTGCGTGTCACGGATTCGAACGGTCGTCTGCTGGGGCTCGAGCGGTTTGGCATCTCGCAGCTGGAGGCGAAGCAGGGCAAGTTCTATCTGAACGGGCAGAACATCTTCCTCGCGGGCGCTTGCGTGAACGACCTGATCGCGACGGCGTTCGGGCCTGGCAGCTCGAGTCCCGGCGGCTTGAGCAGGGGCGCGCACTACAACGATGGGAATGCGATCCGCGAGGACATGATCCAGAGAAAGAAGGCGGGGTTGGTCTTCAACCGGCAGCATTCGGGGCCGGGCGCGCCTTGGGGCTACGCGTTGTGCGACGAGGTCGGCATCCTCGTGAGCGACGACTGGAGCGTGGACTCGAGCGAGCCGCTCGATCCCGACGACCCGGAGCGGCGTACCGAGTACATCACCAAAGTCAGATTCGGCAAGTACCTCACGTCGGACGGCGGGTTCAGCGAGTGGTATGAGCTGGCGCTGCGGAAGTGGATGCGCTTCAGCAACCGCTACCCGAGCATGCTGCTGTTCACCTCCGGCAACGAATTTCCGGAACGAGACGCGTCCTGGCAGAAGTACTACCGCCACTTCTTCCGGATCCTATCCGAGAGCGACATCCGTGGCCGGCTCATTGCGCCCAGCTCCGGGCTGCATGCCCGGCACAAGGGCACCCCGATCCCCGCGGGGCAGGGCGACAAGGTGATGCCTGCGACCTACTTCGATTTTCACATCTACGAACCGCAATCGAAGACGTCGATCCTGCACACGCGTAAATGCTTCCTCGATCGCATCCACTCCTACACGCGTGGCGTCTACGGGCATGACCGACTCCCGTTCGTGAACGGCGAGACCTGTTTCGTGGCCGGGTCCCGGTTCTGGAAGCCGATCAAAGGCCCCGCGCTCGATTATCGCAAGAGCATGAAAAAGACGGCAGTTTTCGAGTATTTCAAGGCGCCGCCCAAAGGCGTACATCCACAGGTCTGGCGCATGCAACAGCTCGGCGCCGCGCAGCAGGGCCTGCGCTCGTCCTACGATCTGGACAGCATGGTGCACGAGAATCTTGTGTGGTTCCGAAAGTTCATCGAGTTGATCCGCTACGACTTGCCGGAACTGCAGGGCTACGCCCTGTTCGGCCCGTACCTGACCCATCTTCGGCAGGTCGAAGATGGAAAATGGAGCAAGGAATACGGGCACCCCATGATGCGGCGCTGGGCCATGGCCCATGCGCCGACCCAGATCATGATCAAGGGCGTGCATGAGCCCAGTCTTTTCGCCGGCCGGACCGGTACCCAACAGCTCGCGCTCGTGAACGGTACGAGCAGATCCCTTTCGGACGTCGTTTGTACCGCGCGGCTCGACGACCGGCCGCTTGGTCGCGTGGCACTCGGAGCCGTCGCGCCGGAGGAGATCCGGGCGGTCACGATTACGCTGGCCACACCGGCGGCTGTGCGTACGGGCCGCTACGAGTTGACGCTGGCATTGACGGCCGGCGGCAGGGCACTGGCGGAGAATCGCTACGACTGCCTCGTGCTCAAGCCGGCCATGCCGCTGCGCGGCCGGGCCGCGGCGGTGCTGGTCAAAGACGGCGACACCCGCGGCGCGAAGCTCCTTGCCGCACACGGCCTGAAGACCAGCCTGTTCAAGAAGGGCCGCGCGGCGAGGCTCGCAGTCGTGATGCCCGGCGCGTTCCCCAAGCCGGACAGCCCGGCGCATCGCGCGTTGGACGGCTGGCTGCGCGCGGGAGGACGGTTGCTCGTGCTCGAACAGCCGCCGGGCACGCGCGACCCGTGGCTCGACTGCGAGGTTGTCAAGACGGCCAATCCTATGCATATCTGTTCGCCGATCGTGCCTGACGAACATGTGCTGCTGAAGGATCTGCATTTCCGCAACTACGGCTACTGGCGTGCGAAAGGCGTGGCCTACGACAGCTATCTAGACCGGCTTGACGATACCGTGCTGATGGCAGGGCCCTACGGAAAGATCGAGCGCGGCGGCAGCCGCTCGCGCGGTTGGCGCTGGCGCAGCGTTGCGGTCGAGAACCGGGTAGGGCGCGGCCGCTATATCTGGACCCAGCAGAAACTTGCAGACAACGTCGCGCTCGACGCCGCGGCCTACACGGTCCTGCGCAATCTGTTGCTGGATCTGAGCGCGAACACCCTGGGCGCGCATCGATTTGAAGGATACGAGCCGGGTCAATAGAATCCACTTGCCATACCGTCACATGTCCGGTAGAGACGTTGCGCTGTGCTTTCGGCGCGATAGCGACGATAAGCACCAGCGTTTTGTTCTGCTCCGATCCTTATGGCGTGGACGGCGCTGCCCGACCGCGTCGGTTCAGATCCAACACCCAACAGCCAACAT
>Ga0272441_10013034_pt1 | contig 12027 bp, 9 predicted proteins | sample SSMProp6N_FD_193582 | JGI IMG/M metagenome (GOLD analysis project Ga0272441, IMG submission 193582) | Marine sediment archaeal communities from Little Sippewissett salt marsh, Falmouth, MA, United States - SSM-Prop-6N | ecosystem: Environmental > Aquatic > Marine > Wetlands > Sediment ...
AGGAATCGGAGCAAAAAGAGAAAATGACGGCAGAACAGGCAAAAATGCTTCTCGATTCGCTGAAAGATGAGGAACTATCCCAACTGCGAAAAAAGCGCGATAGAGGATCGTTCCCACAAGTGCTGAGGGATTGGTAAACTAGTTTTCAGTAATCAGTGATCAGTGATCAGTAATCCGCTTGTTTCGAGGGTAGGTTCTTCGCGAACGTGTTGTGTAGAGGGCATAGGCATCAAGCTAAGGACATTCCCCCTTAAAAAAGGGGGATTAAGGGGGTTGTTTCCTACTGGTTTTCAAATCCGGTGCTTGACCCGTCTTAACCGACAATTAAGTGGTTAATCTCCCTAAGTCATTGCCATTCGGGTAGGGGGGATTTGATGGAGAAATCCATGATTTTCAGAACTCAAAGACATTTCGTAATACCATTTATTCTCCTGCTAATCCTGGTGTGTAAATCCTCTGCTGAAGATATATCCGTCTCCGCATCAGTCGATAATAGGATCGTGTCGGTGGGAAATATTATCACCTTAGCAATCAAAGTTGGAGGAACGCAGTCGGCAGGTGCACCAAGACTGCCAAACATCGAGGGATTCCAGGGCCAGTATGTTGGTCCTCGCACACAAGTGTCCATCGTGAACAACCAATCTTCGTTATCCATATCCCATCGTTACTATCTGAAGGCCACGAAAACGGGTAAATTTACCATACCGTCTATGGTGCTTAATTATAAAGGCACAAAGTATAAGACGGATCCCATCGAGGTTGAGGTTGTTAAAGGAGATGGTCAGTGGCGGAGCAAGGCTATGACGCCGGAAGATTTGAAACAGTTTATACGGCTTGCCATCCAGACGCGGAAAACCACAGCCTACCTTAACGAGGGAGTCCTCCTGCTTATACGCCTGTATATAAGATCCGGTGTGGAAGTTCGGGACATCCGATATCCCACGTTCCCATCCGCTGGATTCTCAGTGCTTCCTTTCGGAGAGGCTACACAGCGTCAAACAACAATCGAGGGCGTCCGTTTTCGAGCCGTAGATTTTATGACCACCGTGTATCCGGTTACAGACGGCGAAATGGCTCTGGGGCCTGCCGAACTGGACTGTAATGTTCTGCTCACTCCCTCAGGCACCAGCAATTCTTTATTCGACCGACGGGCGAGATATGAACTGACTATCAAATCTGATCCGCATACCATTACCGTCAAGCCCCTGCCGACGGAGGGAAAGCCAAAGAACTTCAGCGGAGCAGTTGGACAGTATGATTTCGACGTTGTAGCTAAACCAACCAGCCTCAAAGTCGGCGAACCTATTACGCTTACCATGACCGTAAAGGGGCAGGGAAACATCGACATGGCGAATATACCCGAAATTCCCGGTCTGGATCAATTCAAAGTCTATGATCCACAGATCGACGTGAAAAAAGGCGGTAATACCGGTGAGAAGACCTTCGAGCAGGTGCTTATCCCTACATCGGATAGTGTTAAGGCTATTCCGAAGATTCAGTTCAGCTATTTTGACCCGGAACAGGAAAGCTATATCACAAAAACCGGCGGAGGAACTCCTATTCAGGTCGCACCGTCCGATGAGGCAGAGCCGCTGCAAATCCTTGAGATAACGGAAGGTAAAGCGGTAAAAAGGGAGGTATTGGGTAAGGATATTGTCTACATCAAGGACGAGATAGGGCCGGTGAAGCGCGGCGACGGTCATCTATATAAAAACGCAGGTTTTCTCATCCTCCAGTTTCTTCCGCTGATTGGGTTTGCAGGAATTCTGGTTTATCAGAAACGGCGAGAGAGGTTTGCCACCGACAGAACTTACGCGCGCCAGTACCACGCCCCCAGAAAGGCGAAAAAGGGATTGGATCTCGCGCAGAGTCTTATCTCATCAGGAAAGCCGCAGGAGTTCTGTTCCGCCATTTTCAAAACTGTGCAGGAGTATCTTGGCGATCGGTTTGATCTCCCGGTTGCCGGTATAACCATAGAGGTCGTGGAAAGCCTCCGATCTCGTGGCATATCTGAAGAAATACTGGAAAAGCTTACCAATTTCTTCCACTCGTGTGATATGATAAGATTTGCTGGATCTGATATGAGCGAAAATGATATGAACGCTAATCTGGAGATAGCCCGGGAGATCATCAGTCTTCTGGAGGATACGAAGTAAACCTATGAATACAGTGCGAAGTTTCCGAAACCTGATTTTCCTTTTAGATACTATAATACTTCTTGCTGTTGTTGCCTCCATCGGAGGCGCGCAGGGACATAACACTATCTTTTTCCGGGCCAATAATGCCTACCGGGAAGAGAAATATGACGCCGCTGTTCGGAATTACGAACAGCTTGTCAATTCAGGGTTTCGGAGCGCGAATATATATTACAACCTGGGCAACGCCTATCTGAGAACCGGCAACAAAGGCAAAGCTATACTCTACTATGAGCGCGCTTTCAGGATACACCCACGGGACGCGGATATCCGATCTAATCTGAACTTCGCCCGGACTCTTGTGGAAGGCAGTGCCGGAGCCTACAGAACCCAATGGTACGAAAAAGTGTTTCTGTTCCTTCGCGGATTTCTTTCCACGGACGAAATGACCGTTCTCGTGTCCTTACTCTATTTTATCATTGTGATCTTTCTTATTCTGGGCATCTTCTTTAAATCTCAGAGGAAACTCTTTTACTACTTCGCCGCTGCCTTTCTCGCCCTCTTTATCATCGTTTTGCCGTCTTTTATTGGTGGAATAAACAGAACCGGGTTCCAGCAAAAGGCTGTTATAATGGTAAAAGAAACGGAGATCAGGTTTGAACCTAACGACGATGCTACGGTGCATTTTAAGCTGCATGAAGGTGCAGTTATTCAGATCACCAGGTCGCAAAAAGATTGGCATCAAGTGAGACGATACGATGGGAAAATGGGTTGGATAAAAGGGGATGTTTTTACAGTTATCTAAATATCCGGGCAAAAAAGGCCTGACAACCCGATCTCAAAAAGTGTGTGCATACAAGGTTTCTTACACTGATTACTGTTTACTAATCACTGAACTAGCTCTATGCGCCTTTACCAGATTGAAGAACTCCATAGCATAGCTGATGGAAGACACACCTGTAAACACCATAGCTACCGTCAAAGAGTGACTCTTGTATGGTATTTTAAAAGCATAGGCTATGATGGAGAGAGACTGGAAAATAGACGTGGCCTTACCCCATATGTTGGAGGAGGTAATTACAGTCCATCGTCCCACCATAAGCAGCCCTCCGGTAATAATACTTATGTCCCGAAGGATTATGAATCCCATAGCCCACCAGGGATAGTCGCGCAAAAGGGTAACTGCAATTGCAACAACGCCGATGGAGACCTTATCTCCTACAGGATCAAGAATCTTACCCAGAGCAGATACCTCACCAAGCCGCCTGGCCAGATAGCCATCCAGAACATCAGTTATTATAGCTATCGTTATCGCTGTGATGGTGAATATTGTGTAGGACGTTGTTCTCTTCGTCAAGCCAAATACGATTAAAGGTAGGAGAAAGATTCGGGAAATTGAGAGGATGTTTGATATGTAGAAGAATTCCTTTGTATTTATGGAAACTCTCAGCCTCTCCGTTGCCATCTCTGTTTAATCCTTTCAGTGCGAATTTGTCTCTTTCGGGTTTGGTATAGTTTAACACAGTTGATACTCAAAGTCAATTGATTTGCTCAACTTTGAGTAACTGTTTCAAATCAATGGTTGGTATATGCGGAAGGGGAGAAAACAGCCACGGATTAACACAGATTGTCACGGACAATCAGCTATCAGCACTCAGCCATCAGCCTTCAGTATAGTCCGCTGATTGCTGAAAGCTGACCGCTGAAAGCCATCCATCAGTGTTTATCCGTGCCAATCAGTGGCTAATTTTCAGGTTCTTCCGACTTGTCAGCCTTTATCCGCGGGAATCCGCCAAATCCGCGTCATCCGCGTTCTATCTCCTGTCGTTCCCACACTTAGCTCTGAAGAACCATTTTTCTTTCACCCAGTAGATTGAGACAGCCTCCAACTTTGAAAATCACTGGATCGTGAAGTGAAAAACTGGTAAGATTACTTAAATCGAGTCTCAGGAGCTAAAAGCACAAAAGGAGAAACTGAATATGAGCGCGCTCACACTCTCTTCCCTGCCCCATGATAAACTGCCCTCAGATTGGCAGTTTGTCAATGGTTCATGGCAGCGTAAATACCTCATTCGTCCTCAGCGCAATGAAAACGCAATAGCTGCGGTCAGATCAGAGCGGCATGTAGCATTTCCGGGTATCTGCATGACCAAATCGGGTGCGCTAATCGTTGTCTACCGCGAGGGATACAGCCATGCCAGCGGCAACCCGGATGACGGACGCATAATGCTCGTGAGATCCACCGATAAGGGTCGAACATGGAGTGACCCTGAACTTGCATACGACGATCCTACCATAGACGACCGCAACGCTGCTGTTGCGTGTATGGACGATGGTACGCTCTGTCTGATATGGGACAAGTATCTACACGGCAAGCATCATTGGGCGTGGATGAGTCTCAGCACCGACGAGGGCCATACATGGTGCGAACCTATGAAAATCAGCAGAGATGAAGACGTACATACCCGCAGCCGGGCCATGGATTTGGGCAATGGAAAATGGCTGATCCCTTATGCGGAATCCACTCACGGGCAAACTACTGCCACATTCTTCAGCATCTATGATCCCAAAACAAAAGATTTCCAGGAGATCCTGGCTACACCGCGAGGTAAAAGGAATATGGCGGATGAAGTTGCCGTTACCCGCGCGCCCAACGGCGATCTGGTGGCGCTGATCCGCTCACAATCAGATCCGGCGTTCTGGCAGATCGTCTCCAGGGACAATGGGCAAACATGGTCATCCCCTGAACTTAGCGATATTCCGTCCCAGTTTACCCCGGCGGATCTTATCACACTTGACAATGGGTGGCTGCTTTGTAGCTTTTCTTTCCGGGAACGCCGGAATGAGCGTCTGGTTGTTTCACGCGACAACGGCGCGACCTGGGACGTTGAGAACAGCGTGGATGTCTTCATGGGTACAGCGCATATAGGCGGAGATCGCTCCTATCCAGCCAGCGTTCAGCTTGACCACGAAAGCATTGGGACAGTTCTCTATGAGACAGTTACGCCGCCAAAAGGTGGGCATATCTGGTTTGTGACTACTAAGATCGATGATCTGAGCGCGCCAAAGGAGAACGTTCTTTATCAAGGTGATCCAAAAGCCGATGCCGCATTCGCCCTTTGGTCTGATGATTTTAGCGGGGATAAAGTGGAGTTCTCTTATCGGTTCACCGGATTATTTGGGCCGCCGCCGAACGTGGTTGGATTACTGTTGGACTTCCAGGATCCAGAGAATTATACAGCTTTTGAATATCAGATGGGTGTAGCCCCAGACCGACAATCTATCCCGTATAACTATGTCAAGCTCGTGCAGTGCTCCAGTGGAAAGGTAAAAGTATCCAGAGGTCAAGCGGCCCAGGGAGGCTGGTTCGATCACGGCAACATCTGCCGTCTTGGAGCGCGTCGGAGTGGTGATCAATGGATTATGACTATTGACGGCGTCGACCAGTTTCCAGTTCCAGCGTCGATGGGAAAGCCATGTGGAATCGTTGTCAGGCGCGCAGCAGTTGCCGTCTATGAGGTTAACTGGCAGTAATATTGCGAAAGGTAATAGAATGCACACTAGCGTTGTGAAAAAGAAGCTTCAGTCCGACCAATCTGTAATTTGCCTAAAAACGAACCTGCATGATCCAGCCGTCGTCGAGTTGTTTGGGTATCTGGGTTTTGACTGCGTATGGCTTGATATGGAGCATACCCCTATCAATTGGCAAAGTATAGCAAACCAGATCCGGGCAGCCAAAATGACCGGGATGGATTCCATGGTGCGGGTTGCCAAAGGATGCTATTCAGATTTTATCCGTCCTCTGGAAGCGGACGCCACCGGAATTATGGTTCCACACATAATGAGTCCCGATGAACTAGAAAAAGTCGTTAAGAGCGTTTGGTTCCATCCCAAAGGACTACGCCCAATGGACAGCGGCAATTCCGACGGCCCCTTCTGTATGCAGCCGGTAGATCAGTATATCAAATACTGTAATGAACAGAAGTTTCTCCTGGTTCAGATTGAAGATCGGGAGGCAGTTGATGCGATGGATGAGATCGTCTCAATTGACGGGGTGGACATATTCTTCATCGGTCCAGCCGACCTGAGCCACAGCTACGGAGTACCGGGGGAATTCGATAATCCAAAAGTTCAGGAAGCTGTGGAAAAACTGGCTAACCTATGCGGAAAATATGGGCGCAATTGGGGAATACCTGCTTCCACAGAGAGTATCGTAAGGTATAGGGAAATGGGGGCCAGATTCCTTACCGCCGGCTCTGACGTTTCAGCCTTGAGGCGCAGTTTCAAAGAAATGAGAGATAATTTCCTGGAATACGGGTTTGAACTCAGGGAATGCTTAATGTGAGGAGCGAATCATGTACTGGCTATTCCGGCGATGAATTGCCGGAATAGCCTTATCTGTCCTGAAGAACAAAGACAGATTTTATGATTTTTTGGCCTTTTCAGATTGGCGGATTATCTTAACTATTCCCGCATCTACCTTGCGATTATGTTTCTCTATCTCATCATCCCGCTCATCTTTGACCAATTCGAATACCTTTTCAAGCAGTTCCACGTCCGCCGGGGTCTGTGTGACTATCCTGCGCCCCATAACTCTCTCTGCCGTCGCGATCAAAGTCCTGGGTCTGAAACCCTTGCTGAGCTTGTCTTCTCTATAGAAGCAGAAGGATGGTATGAGCTGAGGCGGTATGCTACCTGAAGAAAGAACGTTGGTCATAATGCCCACCACAGTTCCAGTGGTCAACAGCGCGCCGATGCCTAACTTGCTGTGATCGCCGATTGAACATCCAACCTTCAGATCACCCGTATCGAACAGCTTTCCTTTCACCGGTACTTTCACATCTGTCAGATCGTTCTTTAGGTCACTGTTTGTAGCCATCGCGCCTATGTTAACCCACTCACCCACGTAAGCGTGCCCCAGAAATCCCGAGTGATGTTTGTTCGAGTATCCCTGGACGACAGACTCTTCCAATTCGCCGCCCACTCTACAGACGGGACCCAGCGTTGTGCCTTCCCTTATTTTTGCACCGTCAATGATGGTAACTTTCTTGGATGTACCCTCGTTGTCCATCATGCAGCACGGGCCATCAATAAGCGTCGGGGGACGGACGTCGGTATAAGCGCCGATATATATAGGCCCGCCGGTAATATCCAGTGTCACATTCGGATGTATCCGTGCCTCTTCGCCAAGGTAAAGCGGCAGTTTCCCGGCCAGCATAAGCTTTGTCGCTTCCTCAGCGCCAAGGGATCTAACTTTATCGCCATCACTGACTCGAACGAATGCGCCGTTTTCTATGGTTCCCTTGGATTCCTTCGGATTAGCGTAAAACTCAAAATCAGCCTCGATGGTTTCTCCGTTATTGCTTATAATTTCCCAGAGATAGTCTACCAGCTTTATTCCCTGTAATTCCTTCTTGGGCACATCCAGGGAGGCGAGTTTATCAGCAAAGCTATCCGGATCGTCCGCCAGACCGGCCATTTCGCCAGCCTTCAGGCGAGCGTAGATTATTACGCCGTCCTGAACACCCATCTCGCTCTCACCATCCACCGGCGGAAGTTCAGAGAACGTCGCCAATACCTTACCGTTTATAAATAGGGCGCTCTCAAGGCCGTCCAGGTCATTGATTTTTGCATCGACCTTTTGCTGAAATACAGCCTTCAGATAGTCTCTACAGATAAAACCCACTTCCGCATCCGAATAGAAGCGATTTACTATATTATCCCTGAGAGACGCCATTCCACATATAAGTTCAAATACGGGCCTCGTGAGAGCTAGTGGATTAAAATTGCTGGCCGCGCTATCTTCAAAGATGATCACATTCTTCCCGGACATACACTCGTCCTCCTTAACTTTACATATCTAAATCCCGTTTGACGAAACCATAACACACCTGATGACTTGATCATTTCATACCTCAAATAGCCCTGTAATTATATCATTTGTCATCTGATAGGTCAATGAAAGTTTTCCGCGCACCTCTCTTGAGATTTCTGATCATTTGTGCTAACATTCATCGAAAGTGCATTGGAGAGCAAGGGGATGGATTAATTGCTGGTTATCAAAACTCAGTTAGGAGGCGGGAAAATCAAAGATAAAATGAAATTAGCATGTATAGACATAGGAACGAATTCATTGAAACTCGTGGTCGCCGATGTGGAGAATCAACAGATAACGGATGTAGTGTATCAAGGTGCGGCAGTTACGCGCATCGGGCAAGGAGTTGATAAAAATCGCAAACTCCTGCCGGAAGCTATGGATAGAACTCTGAACGTTATCAAAACCTCTATACAGGAGGCTGAGCGCATCGGCGCGCAGAAAATTACTATTGTTGCCACCAGCGCGGTGCGCGATGCTCAGAATCGGGATGAGTTTGCTCAAAAAGTTACGGACAGGACAGGGCTGGAACTGTTGGTGCTTTCCGGCGATGAGGAAGCGAAACTTACATACACTGGTACATGCAGCTATCCCGAACTACGCTCAGGAAAGATAATCCTGGTGGATGTTGGCGGTGGCAGTTCAGATTTCGTCGTGGGACAAAATGGTGAGATGGAAGACGCATTTAGTATAGACACAGGATTTATACGCCTGACTGAAGAATTTATGCGTTCTGATCCGGTTGCCCCTGACGAATTGCAGAGCACTGTAGATCACGTAAAATCCATGCTTCAGAACCGGCTTGCGGCAATCTCTATGGATGGAAGACACTTGGTAGGCGTAGGCGGTACTATTTCGTGTCTGGCAAATATGTATCAGGCCATCTATCAAAGGATGGGCATCCGATGGGATAACATACACGGGTTTGTCCTGCAAAGGAAAGAGATCACCGGAATGCTCAGAAAATTAAGCCAGATGAAGCTGGAAGACCGGCAGAAAATGCCCGGTTTGCCTCCTAACAGAGCAGACGTAATAGTCGCCGGCACTGCCATATTCTCCGTAATCATGGAGATACTGGACGCGAAAGAAATAACTGTAAGCGGACGCGGAATGAGATTTGGCGTTCTTTTAAGCATGAAAGAGTTGGTATAAGAGTTTATCTGCTCGGAGGCCTCAAATTTTACATAATCGTCACCGCTATACCAATATGCACTATCATATTTATAACAGTAAGCAGCATAGGCACTAAAAAGACCGATTATGAATAATCCAACACATATTAAACCAGCTATTGAAATGTTTCTGATCCTAATATCCATCATTGTTGTAATCCTCCTTTAGAAATCTTCAATTGGTACATATTAGAGAATCGCTTGATTTACCTGATTATATCTTCATTATTATCACCTCTTTGCATGTTGGATCTGTTAAGGGAAGGGTCCAGAGAATTTTTGAATGATCTTATTTCTTATTCTTGAACCTGTTTGACCCAACCCCATGAAGCTATCCCTTTGCCAGCAGGAAAAACAGCATAAGGGATGGTGGGATTCCATGCTGGCTCATAGTCCAAACCAGCATGGTTTGTGAGCCTGCGGAGGTTATTGCCTTCAGGACCCATTATGTAGATTTCCGGAACTCCATAATCCCTCTTGGACACAAAAGCAATCCTTCGACCGTCAGGCGACCAGGACGGACTATATTCACGGCTGATGGCTTCTTTGGCAACCCGGTGGCAATTGCTTCCATCAGCATCTATCACATAAATTTGTGGTTTGCCGTCAATATTGCTGGTAAACGCAAGTTTTTTCCCATCTGGCGACCAAGCCGGCTCATTGTCTGAACCGGGAAAATTCTTGGTAATTCTGCGCATGTTGTTTCCGTCAGCATCCATCACATATATTTCACCGTCCGCATCCTCATCCCTTATAGAACTGAAGGCTATCTTCCCTCCATTTGGAGACCAATCTGGACAAGAATCGTTCGGGTGGAAAGTCAGACGCTCCACATTCTTTCCTTTTGTATCTATCACATATATCCCATTTTCAACCCCAGAGCGAACGAAAGCGATCTTTTTGCCGTCAGACGACCAAGCTGGGTGGCCAAATCTCCCTCCTTCCATGTCCTCCGTCAAGCAGTGTTGATTTCTACCGTCAGAATCCATCGAGTATATTTCATGATTTCCATCTCGGAGAGTAGCAAAGGCTATTTTATTACCATCAGGCGACCAAGAAGGTGCATAATTCGCCCCGGAGGCTTTTGTCAGGTTACGCAAATTCTCTCCATTGGCGTCCATTATGTATATATCATTACCACCTCCACGGGTACTGGAAAAAGCGATCTGGGCTAGCTGTGGTTCAATCGCCCCGGTGTTTATCAGCAAAACTCCGTTTAATAGCAGAAACACTAATGCCAATATAACGAAGACGATCTCTGAAAACTTGACTCTATTCATCTCGTATTCCCCCTATTTCTGTATTTAGATATCTAGTACACTGACAACTTAGTTTTTCATAGTACCATTTGTCGTCAAAAAGATGAGTGATTCGTAGAACGAGGCTGCCAGCCCGTTTCTGAACAAGCCGGCGGCATGTTCTACGGAAAAGCCATCCAATTATTGCCACGAAATCGGGTCAAACCCTTGATTTTGCTGCTCTTCTGATGATATTAAGAATTAAGTTGTCAGTGCTCTAGTATTCAATTCCAAATCTTGTGGATAGTTAATTTCCCATATTCTTGCCAAGTATTTACTTGCTGGCGCTGATTGCAGGGGGTATATAGGACGGAAAAATTCAGAATACTCATTCAATAGGTAAAGCCTTATTGCCAGACTATTCCCAGCCGATTGAGAGAGGTATAAGACTGTCCAGTCAAAAGGATCTTCCGAATCAGCGCTGACAAGTAGTGTGCATGGGATCACATCTCCCTGATTTTCTATTAGTTTATCACGGAAATAGACACATTTTGGTGGTTTCCGAATTATATGGTCCCCATATCTTAACTCTAAGAGAGTGTCTGAAAAGTTGATACAGTTGGATAAATGATGTATATTACTGGGCTATGGAAAGAGGAGAAAGGAAAACATATCCCAGTGATCTGAACGATGCCGAATGGCAGATTCTTGAGCCGTTGATACCACCAGCAAAGCCTGGTGGAAGACCACGAGAAGTGGATATGTGCGAGATACTCAACGGCATTTTCTATGAAATACGCAGCGGTTGTGCCTGGCGAATGCTCCCACATGACTTGCCACCCTGGCAAACAGTCTATCACTACTTCCGTCAATGGAAAGGAGACGGAACTTGGGAACGCATGAACCAGGAACTGCGCACAAGACTTCGAGTTGCAGATGGTCGAAAAGAGCAGCCATCGGCAGCAATAATTGACAGTCAGTCGGTGAAAACCACTAAAGTCAAAGGGACACGCGGTTACGACGCAGGTAAGAAGGTTAAAGGACGCAAGCGTCACATTCTGGTGGATACTATGGGCTTGCTCCTGATGGTGTTGGTTCATGCTGCCAATATCCAGGACAGAGATGGAGCTAAGTTTCTTCTGAATAAAGCCAAGGGTTGTTTCACTCGTCTTCGATTGATCTGGGCAGATGGTGGCTATAAAGGCAAACTGGTGGATTGGGTTCTTGAGACTCATAGCTGGATACTGGAGATCGTCAAGCGAGATAAGGAAGTCAAAGGGTTTCAAGTTCTACCTTGTCGTTGGGTTGTGGAACGCACATTTGCTTGGCTCAGTTTCTACAGACGATTGAGCAAAGACTATGAAGTTTTGACTGAGACCAGTGAAGCAGTGATCTATGCTGCTATGGTTCACTTGATGGTTCGTCGTTTGGCGCTTAATAATCAACCTGCTGGACCATGAATCAGACTTTTCAGACACTCTCTTAGTGGTTTGATCGTCAAATGATTTATGTTATAATATGCTCCTGAGAATAGACTCAAGTCAGGAGGAGACAATGTCACGAGTATTGCGACTACGAGAAGTATCCGAAGAAGAAGCAGAGCAAGT
>Ga0272441_10013035_pt1 | contig 12027 bp, 14 predicted proteins | sample SSMProp6N_FD_193582 | JGI IMG/M metagenome (GOLD analysis project Ga0272441, IMG submission 193582) | Marine sediment archaeal communities from Little Sippewissett salt marsh, Falmouth, MA, United States - SSM-Prop-6N | ecosystem: Environmental > Aquatic > Marine > Wetlands > Sediment ...
CGCTAGCCTCTAAAGTTTCTCCAAACGCTGCCTCTGTTTTTTCATAAAATCAATCGTATCCCCAACCGAGGACTCCTTATGTTTTCCCGATTTTATAAAGGATTGAAAAAATTGGGCGAATCCCTGCGGCGCTCGACTCTGAGTCTGCGAGCGTTCCAGCTCTATGGAGTCCAGGGTTTCCTGATTTCTGATTTCGGAAATTAACGAAATACTGCCCTCGGCCGCTCCTACCAGGAAAACTTGTTTACCTAATTCTACGAGGTGTAAAGAGCGGTTTCCCGCCAGATTTCGGGTGCCTAAGAGTCGAATCAAATCATTCTGGGGAAGCTGCCGACGAAACCCGCGCTTGAGCATCCAGAAGATGAGATAGATCACCCCAACAACCGCGGCCAGGATCAGCACCATACGGACGAAATCCCAGGAAGAAACCAGCGGACCCGCCTGCACTTGGTCTGATTCCGCGGCTTCACTCTCCTCACCGCTGTCCAGGATCAGAAGCGATTCCTCAAGCGGCCGCTTGGTTTCCGGTTGCGGGCTTTCTGAGCTCTGCTGCGCATGCGAGACCGGGTTCGCTGCGAAGAGAAATAACAATAGGCAGACAGAAAAAAAGTATGTGGATCTCACGTTCCCCTCCCAAAAAACGCGGACGATATCTAACGTACTATTGTATGTTAAATCCGCATTTAAGTCAAATCACTCATCCGCTGCATGGGGGATACGATCTCGGTTACGCGCACCCCGAAATTCTCGTCGATTACCACGACCTCCCCTTTGGCGATCAATTTGTGATTCACCAGGATGTCCACCGGTTCCCCGGCGAGCTTGTCCAGCTCGATAATGGTTCCCTCACCGATTCCTAAGATTTCGCGTATCAGTTTGCGAGTCCGTCCCAGTTCGACGGTCAGCTCCATGTACACGTCCATGAGCAGACCTATGTTGCCCTGCTCCCCCTGGGCGCCGGCGCCCTGGAGATTGGCGAACTGCACCGGCTGGACGTTCGGAGGAACCTGGCTGGTACCCATGCCGAGGCCCTGGGCGCCGCCGAACGATTGCCCGAACGTTTGAGCGATTCCCACCTGGGGCGCCGATGACGGCGGCGAACCGGCAGCGGCCGCTGCGCCGGCTCCGGTCGCTGCTCCCGCAGCGGCCGCTGCTGCCTCGACCGGGGCGGCTGAAATTGAGCTAATGATCTCCTTGGTCAGCGACAGCGAGTACAACTCGATCAGCTTGGCGGGATTCTCCCCCTCGATCATCAGAGGATATTCCAGCTTGACCACAACCTCACCCTGAGGCAGCCGCACCTTGTCCTTGGTAACCATCTGAAAATCAGGCGGGGCGTTCTGTACGGTCTTTGCACTCTGATTCCCGATTTCGGTGGCAACCGGCCCGCTGATCTGGGAGAGCGCTTCCGCCACGGCGGATAGGGCCGCGTCATCCAACTCCACACCACCCTGGCCCATCATCAAACCCGCGATGGCCTTCGCCGTATCCGCGTCGACCAGGTACGAGTGCTCTCCTGAAAGCGCGTCGGTGAAATCGATCTTCACATCCACCAACTCGTCGGGCAGCTGTTCGATTACCTGCTCTCCCATCACCAGCTCGAGGGTGGGTTTCTCCAGGTTGACGTTCTTTCGAGTCAATATCGACAGATTCGAGGCTTGGGAATCGATAATTCCCTCCAGCAGGGCCGAGAAGCGTCCCTTTTCCTCTTCCGACAACGGCTCGCTTGCGCCTCCGAATCCTGTATCGATCTCCAAACTTTCGGTTTCCTGCAGCAATGCATCAATTTCGTCTTGGGACAGTGATCCGTCACTCATACCTCTTCCTCCCCACTGGTGGTAAGTTCCTCGAAATCCGCCTGATCGATATCTTCCAACTTCTTAATCACTTGTACAGCCATTTTATTGCCCAGCACACCCGGGCGGCATAGGAACTTCCTGCGTTCGCTGATCCGAACGCTCATCGGATCGTTGACTCTCACCGAGTCCAGTCGAATGATATCTCCCACACGCAAGGCCAGTACATCGCGAACTTTGATATCCATACTGCCGATCTCGGCCATCAGTGTTACGGTTACCGAAGCCAGGCGATCCCTCAAAATATTCAAATTTTCGGTGGTGGTACCGCGCCGTGTCGAGGCGTACCAGTACTGGGCCGAAAGCTTCGATATAATCGGCTCTATGGTCAGATAGGGAATGCAGAGATTCATCATCCCCTCCACTTCCCCTACTTTGGTTTCCAACGTAATCAGAATCACCATCTCGGATGGCGGCACGATCTGGGCGAATTGCGGATTGGTCTCGATTCCCCCGAGGCGGGGGCGCAGATCGATCACCGTGCTCCAGCTCTCCCTCAGGTTCCCCAGTATCCGTACGATAATTCCCTCCATGACGGCCTGCTCGATATCCGTTAAATCCCGCGAAAACTTTGCCCCCTCGCCCTGGCCTCCAAACAGCCTGTCGATCACCGAGAAGGTGATGGCCGGATCGATCTCCAGGATGGCCGATCCCTTGAGCGGATCCATATCGATAACCGCCAGGGTCGTGGGATTGGGAATCGAGCGGATAAACTCCTCGTAAGTCAGCTGATCCACCGAGGCTACGTGGACGTGCACCAGTGAACGCAGCTGCGCCGACATGGAGGTCGTGGTCAGCCGCGCGAAAGTTTCATGCATGATCGAAACGGTGCGAATTTGATCTTTGGAGAATTTGTCCGGACGCTTGAAGTCATAGATCTTGATTTTTCGCTGATCCCGCGGCTGGTGGATTTCCTCTGTGGAGATCTCACCGGCCGAGATGGCAGAGAGAAGTTGATCGATTTCGTCCTGGGACAATACTTCCGCCATAATCCTATTATCTCCTACTGCGTCACTACAAAATCCCGAAATACCACCGCTTCGATCTGCCCCTCCCTGAGCCGCCGATTGATTTGATCACGCAGTTCCTCCTGAATCTGCTCGTAGTGCTCGGGGCGCAGCTGATCGCTTCTCTTGTTACTCAGATACAGCAGCGCAATATTGCCGATCTCCCGCTTGCGCGCCGCGATTTCGATCGCAAGCTGCTGCTTGCCCGGTTCGTAACCCAGACTGATCCGCGCGCTGAATATGGCGGGAACTTCATCGGAAGTCACCCCCCGGAGTTCCTCCAGGGTATCGTCGTAGTTCAACGGCTCCGGGCGTGCACTGTACTCGGGTGAAATTTCCCTCACCTCGGAGCCGGCACGTCCCCGGTTAACCAGATTGAAGGTCACGACAGTGGTGGTCACGCCCAAGATCACGAAACCAAGCCCGATTGCCACCCACTTGAGCGCACGCACCAGAAAAGTGGGCAGGAACCCCGCTTTTCTGCCCGCCGGGGCCAGTTCCTCGGATCCCGCTCCTACATCCTCTAAGCTCAATCCTTCTTCATCGGACATGAACAGCTCCTAATTCCTCAAGCATTCGATTGCTCTCACAGATGTCCCTCGGCCAACAGAACGATATCCACCCGGCGATTGTAGGCTCTGCCTTCGCGGGTATCGTTCGAAGCCAGGGGAACTGTATCGGCGAAACCCGCCACCTGGCACTGCCGCTCTTCGACACCGAAATCAACCAGGTAGTGCAGCACGTTCACCGCCCTGTCGGCGGAAAGCTCCCAGTTGGTTTCCCAACTCCCCCCCGGATCCGTGGGGATATTGTCCGTGTGCCCCTCAATGCGAAACTTGCGCCCCTGCATCTCCGGAGAGCTCATCAGGGTGGCAACCTTCTGCAGCACGCGGCGGGATTCCTCGATGTTGATCTCGGCGCTGGCCGGTTCGAAAAACGAATCCGCAGCCAGGGAAATGATCAAACCCCGCTCATCCTCCTTGATCCGCACCTTCTTGGTATTCAGCTCCGGCTGAAACTGCGAAATCGCGGTGCGCCGGGCCTTGTCCAGCGCCTTGCCCGCCTCCCGGGAAGGCAACCCCATGATCGTGTGTCCCAGCTCCGCCAGCTTCCCTACCTGCAGGGTGTTGCCTCCGCGAAGGGATCCCAGACCCTGAAAAGCAGCCAGGATCATGCGCAGCTCCGCGCCGTCGATCTCCGCTGTGGTGAACATCAGGATAAAGAAAGTCAGCAGCAGGGTGGTCATATCCCCGTAGGTGACCATCCACTGCGGAGATCCCTCCTCGACCTTCTTCTCTTTCTTCTTCGGATTGGGCATGACAGCTTCCGCTCTACTCCCTCACCGCTTCCTGCCGGACCGCTTCCCTGCGCAGGGGCGGCAGAAAGGCAAGAAGTTTCTCCTCCAAGATACGCGGATTATCTCCGGACTGTATGGACAGAATTCCTTCGATCATGATCTCTTTGACCAAACTCTCGGCGTTGTCCCTGTCCTCGAGCTTGCGCTTCACCGGCATGAACACCAGATAGGCAAGGACGGCGCCGTACAGGGTCGTGATCAGGGCGGTGGACATTCCGATGCCGATGGCCGATTTGTCCTCGATCTGGGCCAGCATTGTGATCAACCCGACCAGGGTACCGATCATACCGAAAGCCGGCGCAATCTTGCTCCAGTCATCGAACAATGCGATGCCGATGGCGTGACGCGACTGGATCTGGTTCAACTCGTTGTAGAGAATATTCTTGATGATATCCGGATCGGTGCCGTCCACCACCAGTTGGATTCCCTTTCTTAGGAATTCATCCTCCACCTCCTCCAGGTCGTCCTCCAATGCCAACAGGCCCTCACGTCGAGCCTTTTCCGAAAAAGTCACCAACTGGCTGATGATCCGCTCCTCCTCGTAGTTGGGAATGCGCAAGGTCAAGCGGAAATAACGCATGATGCCCAGCACACGGCTCAAAGGGTTGGCCACCATCAACGCACAGAAGGAACCGATGATGGTGATAAATATTGAGGATAGACTGACAAATCGCATCGGGGATCCGCCCGCCCAGAAAATACCAATGACGATGGCGGCGAATCCCGCCAACAGGCCGACTACCGTCGCTAGATCCACACGCTACTCCTCGTTCTTAAACGCCCCGATGAGCCTGCGATAGCTCACGATGTTCTCATAAATTTGGTCAAACGACTCGCGTACCACGAGCCGTTTACCGGAAAGCATGACCAGCGTCGTATCGGGATTGGTCTCGATGTACTCGATCTGGTGAGGATTCACATGGTAGGTTCTCCCGTCAAGCCTGGTCACCTCTATCATCTATTCCATCTAATTCTTTTAGCGTTTCAGTGTCAACAGTTCCTGGATCATCTGGTCGGAGGTGGTGATGGTGCGGGAATTGGCCTGAAAACCTCTCTGGGTCACGATCATATCTGTGAACTGCTCGGCCAAATCCACATTGCTCATCTCCAGGGCTCCGGCAATGATCTTACCCTTCCCGGCGATACCGGCCGCATCGATGCGCGCCTCCCCGGAGTTGTTCGATACCTCGTAGGTGTTCTCCCCCGCCTTTTCCAGGCCGCCCGGGTTGGTAAAGCCGGCGAGCGCCACCTGTCCGATCTCGCGGTTGGTCCCGTTGGAGTACACGCCGGTGATTACGCCGTTCTGATCGATTTTGAAGCTGTCGAGATATCCCATGGGGTAGCCGTCCTGCGTAATCGCCTTTGTCGAACTCTTTTCGGCGAACTGGGTCACGGCACTTCGATAGCTGCCCACCTCCCCAAGATTGAGGGTGAACAACTGCCGCACGGCCGCCTCACCGGCCGGAATGGTGGCTTCCGGAACGTCGAAAGCGACATCAACCTGCAGAGTTCCCTCGGCGATCGTATCGCCCTGGGCGTCCAGCACGGCGGTCAGGGATCCCAGGTTGTCAAAATCTATGAAAAACAGATTGTCGGCGTTGTTGGCCGCCCCGATCTCCACCAGGGTGTTGGCCGGTACTTCGGCATCCGGATCCACGATTACCTCGGCCTGCCAGCGGTTGGCGATTCCCACCACCTTGGTGAAGTTCACCTGCAGCTGATGTACGTTGCCGAAAGAGTCGTAGATATCGAAGGTCGTTGACCAGGTCCCGTCGCGTACGGTCTGAGCGGTCGCGCCCGCCGGAATCTCCGGAGTACGCTTGTCCAGGTTACAGGCCAGCTCGACCTCGGTGGTGGCCGCAGCCGGGTCCTTGTCTCCGACGGGAATGATCAGATCGGTGATAGCCGAAGCGTTGTTGATGGTGGTGACTCCGTCTATGGTCACAGCCTGCCAGCCTTGAACCCGCAATCCATTGGAAGGATCCACCAGCAGACCGTCCCTGTCGATTCCGAAGGAACCATCGCGGGTGAAGAAGCGTTTCTCGCCATCCTGGAGGATGAAAAAACCCTCGCCCTGCACGGCCAGGTCGGTCATCACACCGGTGGTCTGAAGCGAACCTTGGGTGTGGATCGTGTCGATGGAAGCGATCATCATCCCCAAACCGACTTGTTTGGGATTGACCCCGCCAACCTCATCGGTGGGTTTGGCGGCGCCGGAAAGGGTCTGGGAGAGCATATCCTGAAAATTGACCCGCCCCTTCTTGAAACCGGTGGTATTGATATTGGAGATGTTGTTGCCCAGAACATCCATTCGTATCTGGTGGTTCTGGAGACCGGAAACTCCGGAATAAAGCGAACGCATCATGGTCTTGTCTCTCCTTGCTATTCCTTGACGCTCAACACTTGCGATACGTCGTAGTAGCGGCCCTGTACCAGTATTTGCGGAAACTCGCTACCTGCGATTTCCTCAACCCTCCCAGATACTCTGCTGTCTCCCTGCGCAATCTCGACGGTTTTTCCCAACAGGCCGATCGCCTGGTTCCTGGCCATGAGCCCAAAAACTTTGCCCATATCGCTGCTCATGTTCGTCATCTGCTCCAAAGTAGAGAATTGGGCCATCTGAGCCACGAATTCCTTGTCCTCCAGCGGTGCCGTTGGATCTTGATGGGTCAATTGGGTCAGGAGGATGCGCAGAAAATCGTCCTTCCCCAGGGTTTGGCCCTGCTCGGCGGCTTCCGCCGGATTCAGGCCCCTGTTATAATTTTCCACCTGTCTTGTCAGCTTGGTGAGATCGTCGGCGGATAATAATGAAGTTATATCCATAGCTACTCTTTCCTTATCTATCCGGGCGCTTCCGCTAGGCAAAAACGTTTATCAGCCCGTCATTCAGCCTCAGGTCCATCCACAGCGGTACCGCTTTCTCGAACTCTTCGGGTCCGTTCGTCATTCGTTCCACCGTTGGAACTTCCACCGGCTCCTGTCCGCTGTCGCTCCTGCGCTGTCCGACCGACACTTCCAGACTCGTCGTCTGATATCCCTCCATACGCAGGGCATTTTTCAAATTGTCCAGGCTGGACTCAACCATTTCCTTGACACTATTATTGTCGACAACTATGCGCCCCTCTAAACTGCTTTCGCTCAAGGTCAAGCGAATGCGAACACTCCCGAGATTCTCCGGTTTCAATACCAGCCGAATCTCGCCGTTGCCGCCTTCTTTGAGGATGATGCCGGTTTGTTTGACGAACTCCGGAATGAATCGCTGTTCGAAGTGCGTCGCGGCTCGGGTCATGCGCACAGCCGCCTCGGGGGCCGGAGTCGCCGCCCGGTCCAGCGACTGTGTCCTGAACAGCAGCGCAACCTCCCGATCCTGTACATCCGCGCTTCGTTCCGCACCCGCGGATTGAAAAGGCTTTCCCTCCGCGGAAGGCTCCGCAGATACCTTTTCCATCGAGTCGTGTTTCCGCAGATCGAGCACCACAACTTTGGCCTTGCTCTCCCGCCCGGACCGCTGTCCCTCACGCTCCGCTTTATGCGCGGAGCGCCCTGCGGTTTCCGGTGTCGCAGCCGTTTTCCGGCCCACGACCGTGCCGACGGATGAAATCCCTTCCGATTCTTTGGCAAGCAACTTGACCAAACGGGCGAACACAGCGGCCGGGGAGCCCCTTCCTCCCTCGACGGTTCCGAGGCTCTGCTTCGGATCGAAGCCGGTTGCCTCAAGCGCATCAACGGCTCCGGACTCGCCGAGAACCTCGGCGAAGCGAAACAGATCCTCGGGACTGAGCTGCATCAATACGGCGAGCAGCTCCTGCTCGTCCAATCCCTCCAGCCACTGCCTCAGCTTCTGCTGCCTCGGATGCTCCTGCAGTTTCAGCAGCTCCTGCAGCTCCTGCCGCTCCTGCTGAGAATCGGCACCCTCACTTGTCGGGATCCGCGTTTCTGAGGTTTCGGCCGCCCCGGTATTTGCTTTAGCCGCGGTTTTGCTGTCTTCAGCCGCGGCGGTTCCCGCTCCAGCAATCGGCCTTTCCCCGAGGTCCCGGGCTTTTTCGAGATTCCGTGCGAATCCCCCGGCGGCCTCTTCCACCTTGCCGCTTCTACTCAGAGCCTGAGCTGCGGGAGAGGGAATGCAATCCATTGAACGATCGGATTTGACCGGCTGGAAAAAGGTGAAATCCGATAGAGAGTGAAACAAGGAATCAACCTCCTGTTTTTCGCGACATCTTCCGCTGCAAAACCGCGGCCCGTTCCGCAGGCATCAGGGACAGCCAATAGGAAACGATACTCAGCTCCCCGGAGGTGCGGGCCTGCTCTTCGGTCATACGGAAAATATCGATTACGTCCTGATCGTCCATCTGCAACAGTATCTTTACCGCATTCTCCGGCGGCATCCCGACCAGATAGTCGGAGTTCTGCCGCAAGTTCACTCTTCTATTTTCGAAAGCCTGCAGACTTTCGTTAAATACTTTTTCTCGATCCTCGATCGCTCTCTCCCGCTCCTCCAACTGCTCCACCATCTGATTAATTTCCGCTTCTCTGTTTTCCATCTCCCTCTGGAACGCGTTCAGCTCCTCGGAACGAATCGCCAACGCTTCCAGCTGTTTGCCCAGTCTTTCCTTTTCCAGAAGCAGCGGATCTTCCGCATCCACCACCACCTTTTCTCCGCGAATGACGGTGAACACCGGAGCCAGCAATCCAGCCGCATCGATAATTCCCAGATAGTCGAACCATACCAGCCCTCCCAAGGCGAGGACCGCTACCAGGAGCAGGAGGATCACGATCCGAAAACCCGCTCCGACCGAACTGTACTGCATCACGGCTCATTCCCCCTCACAGGCGTTTTCTGATGAATCGGCTGGAGTTCAAATCGTCGGCATCCTTGAACTCTTCCAGCTTCGCCCGTGCATAGTAATCCGACTCTCTCTTCTCTTTGAGTTTTTCCAGAACTTTCTTGTCCCGCGAAACCTCTTGATACTTTTTCTGCACCTCCGTCCGCTGCCGCAGCTCCCTTTCCAGTCGTTTGCGCAATTGTGTCTGCTCCACGCCCAGCCTGTTTATGTAGTTCTCCCGGTAGGCGAGCGTGGACAGATCTAAAGCCTCACCGCGCTTGAAATCGATAAAATACGCCCCCCGGGAGGCTTCGCCGTTTTCCGCGATCTTGCGATTCAGCCGCGTGCATATTCCCGAGGCAGCCGCCAGCTTGGCAAGCCACTGCCTCTCCCGGTAAGCCCGGATCTCAAGAATTCGCTCGAGCCTGAAGTGAAACCGCTTCACTACCCAGTTCCTCCTCCGGGATGGGAATATCCGCGATGGCGCCCAGACGTCGGTAGCTGTCCTCCAGGGGATGCTGCTCATCCACCGCCTGCATCAAGAAGTCATTGATCTCCGGCATTTTTTCAATAGCCCGATCGATCTCGGGATTCGATCCCTCCACGTACGCTCCCACGTTTATCAAATCTTCGGCCTCGCGGTAGGTAGCCAGCATGCGTCTGAGCGCCCCGGCCGCCATTTTTATATTGGGCCCCGCTACCTTTTCGGCTAATCTGGATATCGACTGCAGGACATCGACCGCAGGGTAGTGGTTTTTCTGAGCGAGCGCACGGGTGAGCACAACATGCCCGTCGAGTATGCCCCGAACCGCATCGGAGATCGGTTCATCCATATCGTCTCCCTCCACCAGCACTGCATAGAATCCGGTCACCGTGCCCTCCGGAGAGGTGCCGCAGCGTTCCAGCAGCTTCGGAAGCAGGGAGAACACCGAGGGGGTGAATCCGCGATTGGCCGGTGGTTCTCCCACCGCCAATCCGATCTCCCGCTGCGCGCGGGCGAAACGCGTTACCGAGTCGAACAGCAACATGACATCCTTGCCCTGATCGCGGAAGTACTCGGCAATCGCCGTAGCTACGTAAGCTCCGCGGATCCGGGACAGAGGCGGCTTATTCGAGGAGGCAACCACGACCACCGAGCGCTCCAGGCCTTCAGGTCCCAGATCGTTTTCGATAAACTCACGCACTTCCCTCCCCCGCTCGCCGATCAGCGCGATCACGCTTATATCGGCGGTCGTGTTGCGGGCGATCATCCCGAGCAGCGTCGATTTGCCTATCCCGCTTCCCGAAAAAATGCCAACCCGCTGGCCTTTGCCGACGGTAACCAGGGAATCGATGGATCGGATACCCGTGCCGATTTTCTGATCGATCCGCGGTCGACGCAGCACGTCCGGTGGAGATTGATGGATGGGATACCACAAAGAGGATCCGATGTCCCCCTTCCCGTCGATAGGCTTTCCCATTCCGTCGAGCACTCTGCCCAGCAATCTGTCGGAGACCGGAATGGAGAGCTGCTCGCCCATGGCGATAACCTTGCAGCCCACCGTAATACCCTCCATCTCGTCGTATGGCATGATCTGCACGGTCTTGTCGTGCAAACCCACAACCTCCGCCCAGATGATGCGCCTGCTATCCGGAAGCACGATCTGGCACAACTCTCCCACGACGGCGCGTGGGCCTTTGGATTCGACGATCAGACCGCCCTGAACCCGCTTCACCACACCGGTGTACTTGATGGGATCGATTCTCTCTAACGTGTACGCATATTTGTCGAATAGTCCCACTTTTTCCCCTCCCTGAAAAATGGGTTTTATATTACAAAACGACTCCGATTCGTTCCTATTCCTCTCCTTTGGAACGAATCGGCGCCAATTCTACGATCTTCTCTTCGATCTCGTGCAGCTGAGAGGAAACCCGCGCGTCGATTTGACCGAAATCGGTCTCGATGATGCATCCGCCCCGATCCACCGAGCTGTCCTCCAAAACGGTGACCGATTTGACATTCTCCACCATCTTCATGAAATCGTTGATATGCTCCGAGGTGAGCTCCACATCGGCAAGGTTTACTCGAATGACCACCTCTCCGCGGCTCTTCAGCTTGCGCAGTGCCTGCACTACGTTGTTGATAACCACGTTGCGTTGATTTTCCGAGATCACCTTGATTACCTTCTTGGCGATCAACAGCACGAGATTGATGACTTGGGTCTCGGATTCTTGAATGATCTCGTTTCGTTTGTCGATGGCCGCGGAAATGATCTTCTGCAGCATGTCCACCAGGCGTTCCACCTCCCCGCGGCCATCCTGAAAACCCTCTTCCCGACCGGCCGCGTGTCCTTTGGCAAACGACTCCTTTTCCTGCTGTTCGACCTTGGACTGGATTTCCGCCTCCAGTTGCTCCGCCTGTTTCCTGGCCTCCTCGACGATGCGCTTGGCCTCGTCCTCGGCTTCCTGACGGATCTTCTGGGCCTGATTGTTCTTCCGTTTGACTTCGTCGAAGGCGGCCCGCTCCGCTTCCTTCTTGATCGCCTCGGCCTCCTCCCGGGCTGCTTCGATCAGGCGGGTCTTTTCCTGCTCCCAGCTCGCCTTGAACTCATCAGCCTCCCTGCGCAGATCCTCAACCGTGGGTCCGGAGTATTCTTCGAGGCTTTCGACCTCTTCCAGGCTCGCTTCCTGCTCCACCTGGGGAGGTTTGATGAACACCTTCCTGGATTGATAGAGAATTTCGTCCGCTCTGAATACGTTCTTTGCCATTAAACCACCAGTTCGTCTTCCCCGGCTCGAGCGACGACTATTTCTCCCTGCTCCTCCAATTTCCGGATTATCGAAACGATCCGCTGTTGCGATTCCTCTACATCCTTCAGACGGATCGGACCCATGTAGTCCATATCCTCTTTCAACAGCGTTGCCGCCCGTTTACTCATGTTGCGAAAGATCTTGTCCTGTACTTCCGAATCCACGGCCTTCAGAGCCTTGGCCAACTCCGTGGT
>Ga0272441_10013036_pt1 | contig 12026 bp, 12 predicted proteins | sample SSMProp6N_FD_193582 | JGI IMG/M metagenome (GOLD analysis project Ga0272441, IMG submission 193582) | Marine sediment archaeal communities from Little Sippewissett salt marsh, Falmouth, MA, United States - SSM-Prop-6N | ecosystem: Environmental > Aquatic > Marine > Wetlands > Sediment ...
CCAAGGGGAAGACGGATCCGCCACTTCGTGGCTCCAGACCCCCCTTCCGTCCCCCCAGGGGGAAACCCGCGCTCTGCGCGGCAGGCGTCCGGGCGATCAGCACCAAGGGGATGCGATCACACCCGTTGCTTCACTGAACGTGACCGCGTCCGCGGGAACGGATAAATAAATCGTGAAACTACACAGACCGTTTCTGGCCGTGGCGCGCCTGGTAGGTTCGAGAAACCATCGAAAACATGGGTGATAACCAATTGTAATTAAAGCCAATACAACGGCACGCGCCACTGTGATTCGGAGATCCGACGTGGATGGCACCGTGCTTGCTCATAGAGCGGGTCATCTCATCGCGGACCCGTCGCCACGGGCGACGGAATGTGGAAGGACGCAGTCATGACCGAGCCTGACGATGACCCGGTGACGCTCGCGAAGGTAATCGACCTCGGGCAAGCCCGGGCCCGACGCGACGAAGCTGCCAAGCAAGCCGAGGATGCCCGGCAGGCCGAGGCTGCCCAGAACCATCGCGCGACGCACCCCGACGTCGACCACGCCCGCCTCGCCGCGGAGTCGCGAAGGCAGCGGGAGAACACCGCGCAGAAGCGTCGTCGTTTGGTTGAGCGCACTGCTCGAAACCGGGCCGCCGCTGCCACGCAACGTATCCAGCACCGGGTCGCAGACCGCCTGGCCCGGATCGAGGCCGAGCTGGATGCCGAGATCGCCCGACTACGCCTGGCCTACGCCCAGCAGCGGCGCCGCGGGGCAGAGGGCCTGTGGATCTGGCCCACCGTGGCGGCGTCGATTCTCGCCCTGGTGGTCGGTCTGGCGTACTTCGCGGGCACCCAGCGGACCTACGCTGCGTCCGCCGCCGTGGCGCCCCTGCGGGTGGCGGCGAAGCAGGTCTCCCGGCCAACGGTACGATCCGGGGGGGCCACCGGGCGAACCGGCGCGGGGCCTCAGCGGTCTCCGTCGGTTCCTTCTTCGGGGGGCTCCACCTCTGGCACACCATACAGGCCGGCGCTACCGGCGTCGGGTCCAGGCTGTGGCGGCACGCCATACAAGTCGATGTCCGCCGCGTCCGCTTCTATAGGAGGCACTCCATAGTCATCCACTGCGCCGGCGTCCAGCCATGGCTCACCATACATCAACACGCTGCCTGCATCGAGCTGTGGCTGGGCGTCCGGCGCAGTGGTTTCCGCGTCCCTTTGAACCGAGGCATCCGCCGTGGGGCTCGTCGAGGCGTCTGGGTCGTATCCCAGGGCGCGGTCGTCGCAGGCCATGGTCCCCAGCCCAATGGCCGCCGCCACCAGCGGCGGTGCCACGGCCCGCCCAAGCCGCCGTGCGAGGTTCTGGACGGGCGTCCGCACCCGCCCCTCGTCGATGTCCCGGATCACGTCGAGCAGAATTCGGCGAAGCTCGTAGTCACTCATCCCAGGTACTCCTAGACTGGTACTCCCAACCGGTACTCCCAACCGGTACGGTCATTCGGTCGCAACAATTGTGCCTATTCCTACCGACGTGATTTCAGAGGCTTACGCCCTCCGCCCCTCGAATTTCTGAGGTCTGCTCCCCGGAAGGTCATTGAAAACAGGTTCCTGGGGCTTTACAGACCAGCCCGATGCGTGCAGTCTCGTACGATCGGCGCCGGCGCCATTGGGAACGCAAGATGACGACTGATCCATCCCTCCGGGTGTACACCATCGGCCACAGCAACCTGCCCTTGGACGAGTTGCTGGACCTGCTGGGGCGCCACGAGGTCAGCGTTGTCGTAGACGTTCGCTCAAACCCATACAGCCGGCACAACCCGCAGTACAACCGGGAGCCCTTTGCCCAGGCTGTGGAGGCCGCCGGGATGCAGTACCGATACGATGGCAACCGGCTGGGTGGCGCTCCCACGGATCCGACCTGCTACATTCGGGTGGACACGGGCGGGTCGGCCTCCCGGGAGACCAAGCAGCTGGACTATCACCTGGTGACCGGGAAAGACTGGTTCCAGGAGGCCATCCAAACGCTCGTCGACCTGGCCGCCAGGACCCGGCTGGTCCTGCTGTGTGCCGAGGAGAACCCCGAACGCTGCCACCGGCACCACCTCCTGACACCGGCCCTAGTGGGCCGGAACGTGGAGGTCATGCACATCCGCGCCACGGGCGAGACAGAGCCAGCCAACCTCTCTGCCGAGGCGCGGCAGATGTCGTTGTTCTGATGTGGGGTGACGCATGAATGTGCACGCGAGGCCCTTGGCAATGATGATTCTGGCCACCGGGGTGGTACTCGGGGCCTGCGGCGACGAAACGGGCGGGCAGGGCGATGCGGGCGCGACGCCCGACGCCAGCGCGCCCGAAGGAGGGCTGCCGGACGCAGCGGTGGCGCCGGACGTCTACCGCCCCGAGACCTGTGGGTTCACCTACGCCCAGGACTTCGTGTATCCGAGCGCGCGTCGTGCGGCGCCCGCTCCTGCGCCGCTGCCGCAGGCGGGGCGCGTCGAGCGTCTGTCCCGGCCGGGGCCGGATCGCGTGGCCCAGGTGGAGCCTCTGCCAGGGTCCACCTGGCTGATGCGCCCGTTGAATCCCGGGCCCACCAAGGATCCGCCGGACCTGGTCATGCCGGACTACGACGACGACATGCCGCTGTTCGAGCGGGGCGCGGCGTGGACCACCCAGACGCGCTGCTACGAGCTGCCCGACGGCGCGGCTCTGCTCACCGAGGCCGAGGCCTATGCCCTGTACCGCGATGTTGCCACCCTCACCACGGGCGTCGCGTTCGATGACAGCCCCAATGTCCGCAAGGTGGTTGGAATCCGCGGCGCCTACCCCGGCACCTTCGCGCACCACGGCAACCTGCCGGATCGGTTCAACGACACCCTGGTCCTGCTGTGGATCGACGAAGGCGGCGTGGAGCACGTGCGGGAGTTCGCCGTGCACACCGACACCGGCGCCTACGACTTCGGCTACCACTCCTCGTCGTCTCTGCGACCGAACCGCCGGTATCGCCACCACAACGGCTGGCATCGCAGCACCTACAACGCCCTGCACATCTCCGAGGATGGCTACCTGGTGTGGGACGACAACAACAAGAACGGATTCTGGGACAGCGACCGCAACGGCTGGCTTCCGCCGGCGGGGGCCGACGACCACGAGCGCACCGGAGGCGGTCACAACATCCACATGGGATCGGTGAACGCGCCCCTGGGCACCGCGGTGGTGCAGTACTGGTCCGCTGGGTGCCAGGTGATCCCGGGCATGGCCAGCTGGACAGAGTTCATCTACAGCGCCTGGACCGGCGCCGACGACGAGGTGAGCTACTTCCTGGTGGACGCGCGGGACATCGATCCCCGGGTCTGGGCGGAGTGTACGCCGAACGGCAGCGAGGACTGCCCGTACCGCATCGATGGCTTCCCGTACATCCACGCAGCCGACACGAGCACGTCGAGCCACCGCCACTTCGACGCGTACAGCTGCGCCGACCAGCTCGACGAGGGCGGGCCGGAGGTGATCTATCTGTTCACGGTGGATCAGAGCGGCACGCTAACGGCCTCCCTGGACGACGTGGACGGGGACGCGGTGGACGTGGACATCCACCTGCTGGACGCCAACGATCCGAGCGCCTGCTTGGACCGAGCGCACATCTCGCTCACCCGCGCCATCGGGCCGGGCCGCTACTTCCTGGTGGCCGACACCTTCGTGGAAGGCGGCACGGAGCTCAGCGGCCCCTACACCCTCACCGTCGACTTTCAGTAGTGCGTTGTTTCTGTTACAGCGCACTGTACGCGGCGTCTAGGCGCCCAGCCCAGCCAGCCAGCCCAACCACCGCTGCAGGCCCTCCCCGGTCTTCGCCGACAGGTGGAAGGTGGGCAGGTCCGGGTTGAGGGCCCGGGCGAACCGCTCGGCGCGGTCGGCGTCGAAGTCCAGGTGGGGCAGCAGGTCGATCTTGGAAAGGACCATGGCGTCGGCCTCGTGAAAGGCCTGGGGGTACTTCTCGGGCTTGTCGTCGCCCTCGGTGACGCTGAGCACGGTCACGTCGGCGGTCTGGCCCAGGTCGAACCCTGCCGGGCAGATCAGGTTGCCCACGTTCTCCACGAAGACGAGGGCGCCGGCGGGCGGGTCCAGGTCCAGTAGGGCGTGGCCCACCTGGTGGGCGTTGAGGTGGCAGGAGGCGCCGGTGTTGATCTGCACGACGGCGACCCCCGTGGCCGCGATGCGTCGGGCATCGTTGTCGGTCTGCTGGTCCCCCTCCACGACCGCCAGGGGTCGCTCGCCACCGCGGAGCTCCCGCAAGGTCCGCTCCAGCAGGGTGGTCTTGCCCGCCCCCGGAGAGCTGATCAGGTTCACCGCCACGGCTCGCCGCTCCCGGAGCCAGTCGCGGTTGCGGGCCGCCAGGGCGTCGTTGGCCGCAAGCACGTCCCGGCGGATCTCCAACACCCGGGCCCCGGTGGCGTGGGCGTGGCTGTGGCCGTGGTCATGTGGGTGAGCAATCGAGGGCTCCGGAAACCCGCATCCACATTCGTCGCACATTGGGCCTGTCTCCCTCCGCGTCAGATCACGTCGATGGTGCGCACGCTGAGCTCCTGTCCGGCCCGGATCTCGCTGGCGAATCCGTTGCAGCGCGGGCAGGTGCTCAAAAGGTCCCGCATGGCGAACTCCCGGTCGCAGGCCCGGCACCAGCCGCGAGCATCCACGTCCTCGATGCAGAGGTCGGCGCCTTCGAGGAGCGTGCCGTCGCAGGCCATGGGGAAGCAGAACGCCAGCGAATCCGCCACCACCCCCGAAAGCGCCCCCACGTCCACGACCACCCGCGCCACCCGCGTGGCGTTGGCCTTGCGGGCCTCGGAGTCGGCCACGCCGACGATGGCCTGGGCGATGGTCAGCTCGTGCATGTTCCAGCAATAGCGCGAACCCGCGCCTTCGGGAAGCGAATCTCGAGCAAATCTCGACTCTGGCGATGCGACAGGCGGCAGTGGGCGGTGCGGTCAGATACCCGAGGACGGTGGGACGCAGACCTTGGTGTCGGTGCCGTCGATGATCACCACGTTGGAAGAGCAGTTGGCCTCGTTGTCGACGCTGCGGTGGTCGTTGCAGTCCTCTTTGTGCACACACGTCAAGAAGCAGTAGTTGGTGGCAATGTCCTCGACGCACACCGAGCCGTTCGGACAGTCTTCGTTCCCAAGGCAGCTCGCGTCGCCGCAGTAGCCGCCGGCGAACTCCGTGAGGCAGTCCAGGGGTGGGGTGTCTTCGTTGTCGTCCTCGCAGTCCGCGCTCACGACGCACTCGGCGCCGATGAGCCGGTCGTTGGCCTCGTTGCCGTCGTCCCCACAGGAGACGGCGGCAGCCAGGGTGCCTACCACGAGCAGTGGCAACACCGCAGCGAGGGCCGGGTTTCTGGTCACCATGGTTTCCTCCTTTGTCAACCCAGCGATTCTACCACGTGGTCGATGCGCGTGGGGTCGGCGGCTCCCAGGCCGAGCTTCTCGGCGGTGAGCAGGTGGACGGGGTGCTTTCTCGATTCGTTGCTCACGGCGGCTAGGCGCTCCCGGCGTTGGCGTCATTTGGGGAGTGGAAGTACTCGCTCGACTCGGCCAGCTCAGTCACCTCGCTCATGAGCATCTTCAGGCGCTGTTGGGCCGTGGCGATGACCGCGCAGTCCTCGCAGCTGGGGTCGTCACAGGGCTGGTGGGAAAACAGCCAGAACTGAACCGTCCCGGCAAGCAAGCCCGCGGCCACCTCCCAGGGATCGATGTCCTCGTCTCGATCCCCATACCCGTTCGCCAGGTCCACCACCGCCTCGGCCACCTCGTCGAACACTGCTCCGGGCTCACCGTTTCCATTCGTCATACTCTGGACTCCTCCGGCCAGACACGCGCTTCGGCTCCATCCGAGCGTCGGCCTGGGCCAATGAAGGAGTATTCGCACGGATCGGGCCGCGGTCAAGCAACCCGTTGCCTGGCCCACCGACGCGCGCTATTCTCGAGTTTCACACTTTTTCGTGGCGATTTCTGCCGTTCGCAGCAGAAAAAACGCGCAACTCGAGAATAGGCTTCGGACATGGGCAACCTCTGGCTGATGGCAATGATGGTGGCGGCCTCCTCCCTGGGAGGTGGTTGTTCGCGCCCCCCGGTCGAACCGCGGGACCCTTCTGTCCTCGTGCGCGCCTGCGAGCGGGCCCGACGCATGTGCACTCCGAAAAACTGGATGAAGTGCTCCAGCGATCGCTGGGCCTGCTACCGGCTGGGGCTGTGGCACGAGACCGGTTTCCAAGGCCGTGTGGTCAAGGACCTGGCCAAGTCGCGGCGCATCTACGAGGAGATGTGTGACCGGGTGGAGGTGGTGTCCTGCGGGGCGCTGTGTCGCAAGCACAAGGTGGCCCGGCGCTGCGTCGACAGGGACTTGCTGGCCCTCAGCGGGCAGGGCACGCCCATGGCTCGAATGGGCTATCCCATCCCCAAGAGTCGGATCCTGGCGTCCTACGCCCCGGGCTTCACCCGGGCCTGCGGCCGGGGCGACCTCGTCGCCTGTATCGTGCTCGGCATTCGCTTCGACCCGCTCCGGTCCATCACCAGTCGGCGGCTGGGCAACTGCTACGATGACAAGCAACGTTGTTTCGCCCTTGCCTGTCGCGTTGGCGCGCCCCTTGCCTGCGCGGTGTTGTGCCACCTCGGGCGCAAGGAGCAGTGCGTGGACCTGGCCGTGCTCGTGCTCGGGGACCACCGGATGCAGTCGCAGAAGTTCAAGGAGGCCGAGAAGCTGCTGGGGAACCTGTGTCGGGCCGGGCAGTTGCGGGCCTGCACCACGCTAGGCGTGGCGCTGCTCAAGGGCATGCCGTTGCTCCCGGATCGTTCCCGGGCCGTGAAGCTGCTGCAGCGCGCCTGCCAGGGCGGCTACGAGCGCGGCTGCAGCCTGCTCCGTCGGCTGCCGCCGCAGTCGCGGTGACCCACCCGCGGTGCCCCGCCCGCGGTGCCCCGCCCGCGGGCGCCTGGATTATTTCGACGCGATTGGGCATTGTCGGACCAACCACACGACCGGAGGACTCCATGCGATCGCGAGGTCTACTGCTGATGGCCGGCCTGGCCCTGTTGAGCCCGGGATGCAAAACCAAGCCGGCGGAAAAGGGCCAGCCCAGCGCCACGGCCGCGGGGATGGGCTCCATGAGCCGAGCAGTGGTCTCCATGGGGGGCGCCATGCGCCCTGCTGGCATGGCGGCGTCGCGACCGAGCGCGGCACGACCGGCGTCCAAGGGGCTCATGGCCCGCAAGGAGGCCGTGGCCCTGGCCCGGAAGTTCATCGGTTTTTTGCGCGCGGCCAAGTGGAAGGAGGCCAGGGCCTTGTACGCGCCGCAGATGCGCAAGACCTTCGGGGAGGCCAAGCTCAAGGAGGTGTGGGAGAAGCTGGTCCGGCAGTTCGGCACGTTCGAAAAGTTCGACAAGGGCGTGTGGCTTCTTCCCAAGGGCGATCTGGCCTTCGTGTTTTTGCCGAGCTGGTGGCAGAAGGGCAAGTTCGATGTCATCGTGCCGATCCAATCCACGGTGGGCGTGGCCGGGATCCGGGTCCGGTTCCACGAGCACCACGGCGACTTCCCGGCGCCGGCCTATGCCGACCAGAGCAAGTTCGTCGAGCGGCAGGTCACCATCGGCAAGGGGACGCCCTGGGAGTTGCCGGGAACCCTTACCCGCCCGAAGATCTCGAAGACCGTTGGGGCGGTGGTGGTGGTACACGGATCCGGCCCCCAGGACCGCGATGCGACCTTCGGCCCCAACAAGCCCTATCGGGACCTCGCCTGGGGCCTCGCCAGCCGCGGCATTGCGGTGGTTCGCTATGACAAGCGCACCAAGGTGCACGCCCAGCGCATGGTGAAGCTGAAAAAGAAGCTCACTCACATGCAGGAGTACGTGGACGACGCCCTGGCGGCGGTGAAGCTCCTCGCGTCGAAGAAGTCCCACCGTCCGATCTACGTGGTCGGCCACAGCGATGGGGCCTACACTGTGCCGCTGATCATGAAGCTCGCCGGCGACCAGGTGGCGGGTGGGGTGCTGCTCGCGGGGCCTTCCCGCCAGCTCTACGAAAACTACCTCGAGCAGATCCTCTTCCTGGCGAAGCTCCGCAGGGTGGCGGATCAGCCCGCGGTGAAGGCGCACATCGCCACCTTGAAGAAAGCCATCCTCAAGGCGAAGGATCCCAACCTCTCGGCGGCCACGCCCAACCGCGATCTCCCCATGGGCGCGTCGGCCCACTACTGGCTGGCCCGCCGGGCGTACAAGCACAAGCAGATCGCCAGAGCGCTCGCCGTGCCCCTGCTGGTGCTCAACGGCCAGCGAGACTACCAGGTGACGGCCACGGACTTCAGCGGCTGGAAGGCCGCGCTCCGGGGCAAGGGCAACGCATTTTTTCGCATGTATCCTGGGCTGAACCACTTCTTCATGAAGGGCCAGGGCCCTCCCAACCCGCGGGAGTACTACCGCCCGGCGCACGTGGAGGTCCGGGTCATCGAGGACATCGCGCACTTCGTGCGGAAGCAGCAGCTCAGGAAGTAGCGGTCGGGGGATTTGGGGTCGATACGCCGAGCATCACCAGGGTCGGCTCGCGTCGACCCTGGTGCGCTCAGCTCCCGGTCGAGGAAGAGAGGACGGCCACGCCGGGATTCTAATCCTGCTCCGGGCCCCTTGGCCCGAAGATCATGGTCTTGTGAGATCGTAACGTGAAAGAACGGCGCCCGCAAGGCGGATTGTGTCGCGTGTCGCTTTATTCCTGATCGGGCCCTAAGGGTTGACCTGGGTCCACCGAAGGGGTTTCACTGGTCTCCATGAGCGATGAGCCCAAGCGCACAGATCCCGAGAGGTCCTATCACATGACGTCCGGCGAGTTCCGGCGCTGGGGACACAAGGCCGTGGACTGGATCGCCGAGTACATGGAGCGGGTGGCTGAGCTTCCTGTGCGGTCCCAGGTGGCCCCCGGGGACATCCGGGCACGGCTGCCGCCCTCGCCGCCGGCCAAGGGCGAGCCCTTCGACGCCATGCTGCGGGACGTGGACGAGCACCTCCTGCCTGGTGTGACCCACTGGCAGTCGCCCAGCTTCTTCGCCTACTTCCCGGCCAACGTCTCAGGGCCCTCCATCCTCGGAGAGCTCCTGTCCGCGGGGCTCGGGGTACAAGGGATGCTCTGGGCCACAAGCCCGGCTTGCACGGAGCTGGAGACCCTCGTGCTGGACTGGCTGGTGGAGATGCTGGACCTGCCGGAGGCCTTCCTGTCCACGGGCGAAGGCGGCGGGGTGATCCAGGACTCGGCCTCCAGTGCCGCCCTCTGTGCCCTCATCGCAGCGCGGGAGCGGGCCACGGGATTCTCCACGGACTCGACGGGTTGCCGGCAGGAAGGGAAGGGCAAGCTGGTGGCGTACACGTCCACCCAGGCCCACTCCTCCATCGAGAAGGCCGTACGGATCGCCGGTCTGGGCCTGGAGAACCTGCGCTTCCTGGAGGTGGACGAGAACCACGCCTTGCGGCCGACGGCCCTGGAGGCGGCCATCCGCGAAGACAGGGAGGCCGGGCGCCGGCCGTGCTTCGTGAGCGCCACGGTGGGCACCACATCGACACACGCCCTGGACCCAATCCGGGCCATCGGTGAGATGTGCCGTCACCTGGGGATTTGGCTCCACGTGGACGCGGCGATGGCAGGCACCGCGGCCCTGTGCCCCGAGTATCGATACATCCAGGACGGGTTGGACCTGGCCGACAGCTACTGCTTCAACCCCCACAAGTGGATGTTCACCAACTTCGACTGCGACGCCTTCTGGGTGGCCGACCGAGCGGGCCTCATCAAGGCGCTCAGCGTCCTGCCCGAGTACCTGCGGAACCGGGCCACCCAGAGCGGAGCGGTGCTCGACTACCGCGACTGGCAGGTCCCGCTGGGCCGACGGTTCCGGGCCCTCAAGCTGTGGTTCGTCATCCGCCACTACGGCGTTGAAGGGCTCCGCCACCACGTGCGTCACCATGTGGGTCTGGCCCGGCGGTTCGCAGGGTGGGTAGCCCAATCCGAGGACTTCGAGATAGCGGCCCCGGTCCCCCTGAACCTCGTCTGTTTTCGTCACGTTGGAGGGGATAACCTCAACCAGATTCTGATGGAGCGCCTCAACGACTCCGGCGACCTCTACCTCACCCACACCAAGGTGGGCGGCCGCCTCTCCCTCCGCCTCTCAATCGGCCAGACCCACACCACCGCCACCCACCTGGAACAGGCCTGGAACCGTATCCAGACCACCGCCCGCGACCTGGCAGGGAGGCCATAGCCAGCTGTTCAACCACTCAACCACGACCTCTTCCAGGTTTCTCGTGACCAGGGGAACCTGGGTGGGTGGTGGTTGTCAGATACCGGCAATTTGGAGGTGCGCATGACAGGCAGTCGTATTGGCTGGGCGGGGTTGGTTTGCTTGGTTGCCTGGGCTCCGGGAGGTCACGCGGCTCCGGTGCGGTCACCGGCGGGGGTGAAAGGTGCGCTGGTCTCGAGGTTGTGGAGCGCCGCCGAGGCCCATCGCCGGGCGGGCCGTCACAAGCAGTGCGGGCGGGCATTCGAGACCCTCGCCAAACGGTTCCCCAGGCATCCCCGCGCCGACGCGATGCTCTTCAACGCCGCCGCCTGTCACGAAGGTGGCGGGGATGTCCGGGCCGCCATCCGGACCCGGAAGGGACTCCTGCAGCGGTATGCGAGGTCCCGGCTGGCGCCCACTACCCTGCACTACCTGGCCGGGTGCTATCAACGCGTGGTGCTCGTGGCCGATGCAGCCGGCGCGTACGAGCGGTTCACCTCCCGTTACCCGCGAAGAAAAGAAGCGCCCGGATCGCTGATGAGGGCCATCGGGCTGCGGGGTGGGTTGGGGCAGGCGCGCCTGGTGAAACGGAACGTGAGCCACTTCATCAAGCGGTACGGCAGACGATACCCGGCCCGGGCCGCCCGGGCCTTCTGGTTCTGGGTCGAATACTCGCGTGTCCACGGCAAGGCGGCGGCCTTCGAGACCGCGCTGGGGTCCTACCTCCGCCGGTATGCCCGTCGGGGAACGGTGGACCGGACCGTCGAGGCAATGGCCAAGCTCGGTCGGATCCACTGGAGACGCTCCTGCCGTATCCCCACGGACAACGGTATTTGTCGCCGAGCCATCCGGGTCAAGCAGCGTGGGTCCTCGAAGCGTCGGCGCACGCACAAGTACGTTGTGCGCTCCGGGGTGTCGGTCTCCACAGCGAAGCGGTACTTCAATCGCGCGCTGAAGGTCTGGGCCAAGGGCCGCGCCGTGATCAAGATCCCGAAACACGCCGCGGATCGCAGGGCGCGACTCGTAAACCTTCGCCATTTCGCGGCGTTTGCGGCCTTCATGAGGGCTGAGGTCGGCCTGGATCCCTATCTGCGTGTCGGGGCACCGACGTTCCCCCGCGTCGTCGGGGATCGGCGCAAGGCCAAGCGAAGCTACAGAAAGTACAGACAGTGGCTGGGGACCAAGAAGAAAGCCGGCAATCGGCTGGTCAAGGCGTACATGAACGTCGTCACCGGAGGACGTGGTCGCGCGCCTGGCAAGCGGAGGGGAGATCCCGAGTGGAGCATTGCGGCCGTGTATCGCACCGGAGTGATTTTCCGCTCCATCGCGCAACGGGCGAAGGAGGTACGTCTCCCCAAGGTCCGGGGGGCCGTGGGATCGCGGCTGGGTGGTCTTCCCTCGCCGATGGAGCCCGCGAAGGTCGCCGCACGGTTTCGGAAAAAGGCCCTCGGCGCGTTCGAGCTCTGTGTTCAGTTGGCCAAGAGGCTGCGTTGGCACGACAAGTGGGAGCGCCGCTGTCGCACCGGCCTACGAGAGCTCTTACCGAAGAAGCACCCCAAAGCCAAGGAACGGTTTCTCCGCCCGGGCCAGCACCGGCCCACAATCGACCGGGCCGGGTTTCGATAGTTAGTTTCCATCCCAGAAGTGGCTTCGAAGCGAAAGCGCGACAGGCGCGTCGGATGTGCACTACCAGATCTGGTGGTCGTACCGGGTGTACTACCCCAGATTTGGTGGTGTGCAGACGG
>Ga0272441_10013037_pt1 | contig 12026 bp, 8 predicted proteins | sample SSMProp6N_FD_193582 | JGI IMG/M metagenome (GOLD analysis project Ga0272441, IMG submission 193582) | Marine sediment archaeal communities from Little Sippewissett salt marsh, Falmouth, MA, United States - SSM-Prop-6N | ecosystem: Environmental > Aquatic > Marine > Wetlands > Sediment ...
TAATACCGGTACTGAACAGATACAGTGAGACTGTACCCGTGTCCGTAACAGTCACGGAGTACTGTTTTTCAGTCCAGCTGGTACCTACGGCTGTACGCGGACAGGAACTTCCGGAAGAAATAATACTGCCGGAGAAGTAATAGAACATTTCGGTGCCCGGACCGGAACCTTTCACCCAGAATGTAAGGTCATAATCACCCGGTTCAAGGTCCACACTGCTCATGATACCACCGCGACCCTCCGTTAGGCAGGTCATTTTGGCGGCATAGATACCTGACTTTGCATTTTCGCCTGTTCCGGAACCGAAAATGTACTTTCCGTCCTCCCAGGTTCCCCAGGAGCCCCAGCCCTGCAGGCCAAGCTCGAAATCGCCGTTTCCAACGACATTTCCCGGGACGGTGATGTGTGGATGCCCCGGGTCAGTATTTCTGAGCCACTCGTCGTCATTCGTGCCCCGCGTGGCGCGGAGATTGTCAACGTAGATAGTAGCTTGGTTGGTGCCGACATAAGCTGTGTCTGCTACAAAACTAATCCTGAACAGTTGCGAAGTATCAATTAGCGATGCCAGGCCTGGTATCGCATACTCGATGGTATGCTGGCCTTCTTCGATTAGGTAATACCATGACCTGTAGCTGGCAACCCAACCGGACTGGTAAAACTTGGCAGTTACGACCACGGGCGTGCCCTCGAGATAGACATCGAGCTTGATTTTGTCATAGGCGCTGACATCAATTGAACCATTTTCAAACGCAAATTCCGGCTGTGAATTCGGGCCATAATCAATCTTCAGAGAATATGTTCCATCGGTAACGTGGTCTGTGGACAATGAGTTTAAACCATTCGAATCCCACCATGTATTGAGCTCTAACGGGCTCTCGATGGAAGATATCAGCATTGATTCTTCCGCGTGGGCGGCCTGTGGGAATGAAATACAAACCAACATTACAAAAAACAGAACAGTCAGGATTTTTTCGTGTGACATCCTTCAACTCCTCAAAATGGAATTTATATGTACATTTCCTCCCATCACCGCACTATTTTATACTACGATATGAAGGCGGAAAAATCAAGAAAAATACACTAAAGCCGATGTAAGATAAGCAATTGAAAGACCTTAAGAGAAAGGCAGACTAAAGATGCCACGGGCAGCGCATAGGCTTGCTCAGCATACGATTTACCTGCTCATCATCGATACAATGCTCATTATCAGGGTCCCAGCGGATTTTGCGCTTCAGCAACATTGCAATATTTCCAAGATGACAGATCGTTGCCGAACGATGGCCTACCTCAACAGGGGCGATAGGTTCCCAGCGGGTTTTGACGCAATCAATGAAATTTCGATAGTGGTCCTTGCTTTCATATAGATGAATTTCATCAGGGCCAATCACTGAATCTTTGAGCGATTCAGGATAGGGCCTGCATTCGTACCAGCCGGCATCAATCCAGCCCTCGGTACCTTCAAAACGAGCGGCTTCACGACGAGTATTGGGCGTGCAGAGCAATTCAACGCCATTTGCATAACGAGCACGGAAATGAACCTTGCTTACCGTATTGAAAAGTGCGTCTTTTAGGGGAAACTCACTGCCCAAATCCTCGAACTCCACAGGGCCTGTGCGGTCGGTACCGTTGGCCCATTGGGCGATGTCGAAACAATGGGCGCCGGTATTTGTCGTTTCACCCCCCGAATAATCCCTGCCAAAACGGAAAGTATACAGACACCGATGTTTGTGATAAGGAGCCCACGGAGCCGGCCCCAGCCACATATCGTAGTCAAAACCATCGGGAACGGGCATTGGCTGCCAGGATTCAATCGGAAAACGCACAGGATGGCGGTCGAGGTTTACAATTATCCTCTTGAGCCTGCCGATTCGCCCGTTACGCACAAGTTCGCAGGCAAAACGAACCTGCTGAGTTGAACGATGATGCGTCCCGGTCTGCAGAATAACGCCGTATTTTCTCACAGCCTTAACCATTGCCCTGCCTCCGGCAATAGTCAGAGAAAGCGGCTTTTCGCAGTAAATATCCTTGCCGGCCTTAGCTGCCATAATCGTCATTACAGCGTGCCAGTGGTCCGGTGTTACGATGACGACAGCATCGATGTCGTCACGATTTATAATTTCACGAAAATCATTATAAGCATCGCAGCCTTCGTACAAGCCGGAGCGTGTCTTTGCAGCGTAATAGTCATTAACGATTTTCCTGCCCGGCTCTCGTCCGAGGTATTGTTTGGCGCTTCTATAGCCGTAACTGGCGGTATTGACATCACTTACGGCCACAACCCGCACATCGTCATTTTGAAGGAATCCCCTCATATCCTGAACACCCTGATTGCCGGTCCCGATACAGCCTAACGTAATTCTATTGCTTGCAGCGACGCCGCCAGCCTTGCCCAAAACTGACGAGGGTACAAAATAAGGAAATGTTACACCGGCGGCGACTTTAGCAGCCTTTTTTATAAACTGACGCCGATTTATGCTCCTGTTCTGATTCATTGGTAAAATCGCCTATTTATACATTTTGTCAAAAGCCCGCTGAGCTTCAACAACTCCTGCCCTGACCATATCTTCAGCCTTTGCGGTTTCGCGCTGCTGTAGATATTTCATCAACTGTGCATTATCCAGTTGTCGGGCAGCCTTTTCACAGGCCTCCCAACTCAATACGCTTCTTATCACCCTGTCGATTCCCTGTTCAGCGTTATCGTACGGGCGGGTCTGCATGTCGTGGCCCTTCCAGCGGGCAAAACCGTATTCCTGGATAAGACCGGCAATGGCAATATTCATACCATTAATTCTTGCGCCGTGGTCTATATCGTATTTTCCCGGCCCGCCGAGAATGATGCCATCGTTATATCCCTGGCTGTTCAGATGCATATGAACCATCGCATCATTATCGAGTTCCTCAACGCTATCGTAAACATGGTCGAGGCCTATCATCTCCGAATGCCCAAATTCCTTGTTCACTCCTTTTTTGGCCCGCGGTATGCCGAATTCTTCCTCAAGCCTCCTCCAAAACAACAGTGCACTTGCAACTGTCGGGATTAACATTGCCGGGTGCCCTTCGTTCGGCTTGGGCTCAAAGCATACGAAGAATGCGCCTCCAGCCTTCTGCTCATATTTACACAACTCGGCAACGCTTTCTTTGAGGTTCTGATACATTTGCCTGATGCCAATAGTAGCCAAATCGTAACCAAATGAACCGTTCCAGAGTATTAATGAGGGCGCTTTTGCAGGGTCGGGGTGCCAGGCTTTCTTCAAAGGCCCATAGGCAAGGTCTACCGCCCTGATTCCGAACTCATCTGCTCTTTGACGCTCCTCAGGATCCAGAGAGGCTATCCCGCCATAAGCAAAATGGGCGTGAGCGCCGGGAGTAACTATCGCCAGATATAATCCGGTATCAACCAAAGCATCTGCCACCTCAAGGGCATTTTTTTCATCTACTTCCATATCATAATGCAGTTCTATGCCCAGCTCTATGTTATCAGGCATTCTCGGGGTAATCTTTTCTTTGACCAGTTTGACCATATCGACAGTATTAAATTTATCACAAGCCCATTCAGGCCTCATATCAGAAGGTACAAACCCGCCCTTTCCGGGATTAAACGTCCATCTGCATATACTGTGGAGAGATTTGTCGGCAGTCATTTTGCTAAGTCCTTTCCAATTCATATTTTAAAACATTTTCCCATTGTTCATATGCCTGGTTATAAGCCGATGTTAATTTTTCGTTAGGCTCAATCATTTTAACAGGTTTCAGGCCAATAAAAGCATCTGTCAAATTCTTATAAATACCGGCACCGACGCCGGCAGCTCTTGCAGCACCCTGTGAGCCATCAGTGTTATATAATTCTACAACAGAATTGGTTACTGTGGCAAAAGCTTGCCCAAATAACGGGCTAAGGAACATATTGGCGTTCGGCGCCCTTACTGTTCGTACATGGACACCCATCGGCGCCATTATTCCAAGGCCATAATTTAAGGCGAAAACAATGCCCTCCTGAGCAGCACGCAACAGGTACGAAGCATTATGTGTGTTAAAGTTCAAGCCGTAAACAGATGCGCCAATGTCCTGGTTCTCAAGGGTCCTCTCGGCTCCATTGCCATAAGGCAAAATCACAAGTCCGTCACTGCCAACCGGCGCCTGCGCAGCCAACTCGTTCATCCGGTCGTAACTGGTTTTATCACCAAGTATCCGCCGCAGCCAGCTATTCAATATGCCAGTTCCGTTAAGGCACAACAACACACCATATCGCGGCTCATCGGGCGAGTAATTGACATGAACAAACGTATTTACCCTCGATTTGCTGTCAAAATCAGGCTTGTCGGTGATGCCGTAAACAACGCCGGAAGTGCCGGCTGTAGCAGCCACCTCGCCGGGATTTAAGACGTTAATGGACAATGCGTTATTCGGCTGGTCACCGGCCCGATATGCAATGACTGTTCCAGCCTTCAGGCCAAGTTCATCGGCTGCGGCTTTAGTCAATTGGCCCTGAACGGAAAATGTCGGCACAACCTCTGCAATCAAATTTTCTGAAATACCATAATAATCCAGCACCAGTTCAGCAATTCCCTGCTGCTGAAAATCCCACATTATCCCCTCTGACAAACCCGAGGGCGTGGTTGCTATCCGGTCGGTCATTTTCATCGCTATATAATCGCCGGGCAGCATTATTTTGTGGATTTTAGAATAAATATCCGGCTGGTTTTGCATGACCCACTTTAATTTAGAAGCCATGAAATTACCGGGCAGGTTAAGCAATCTCTCAAGGCATTTCTCACTGCCAATATCTCGTGCGGCCTGCTGACCGTTTTGCACCGCTCTGCTGTCGCACCAGATTATCGCAGGTCTTAATACACGCCGGTTTTTGTCAACAACTACCAGGCCGTGCATCTGATAAGAAATTCCAATCGCTTTCACATCAGAAGCGTCAAATTCCGCTTCGGCTTTAATCTTCCCAGTAGCCGATATGACATTTTCCCACCATATATGCGGATGCTGCTCGGCCCAGCCGGGGCGCTCTGCTATAATTTCCAGTTCCTTTTCCGGCGAGGTTGCACTCGCAAGTATCTTACCTGTTTGAGCATCCATCAAAGTCGCTTTTATTGACGAACTTCCTACATCGTATCCCAATAAAAGCGCCATCTGCATACACCTCTATTTACTCAACTCAAGTCGATAAATGTCTTTACAACGCAAAAAATGTCAACTATTCATCCAGAGGTTTTATCCTTATATTTCGATACCACACGGGATTGCCGTGATCCTGAAAACCAATATAGCCTTTTCGAGGCATATTCCTATATGCTGTCTTAAACTTGTTCTTAGTGCCGTCCGGGTTTTTGCGGGGCTCAGTCCACTCGTTCAGATCCATATCAATAATCTGCCGGCTGTTCATAACAACGTTGATTTTATTGCCCCGGCAGATAATAGTAATACGGTTCCAGAGCCCCGGCTTTTGGGTGGTATTTTCGCTGGGCGCCAAACAGTCATAAATCGCCCCGCAGGAGTGTTTGTTTGAACCTTTGCCGTATGAATCAAATATCTGCACCTCGATACCGGTCTGCACACAATCCTTGATGTCAGCTGTGCGGAAGAAAATGCCGCTGTTGGTCTTTTGGGCAACTTTGAATTCCAAATCCAGAATGAAATCTCCATATTGCTGTTTTGTCCAAATGTTGCTTTTTGCATTTCTGGCAAGAGTTCCGTCCTCTAATAACCAACTCCCGGGTTTGTATGTAAAATTCGACAAATCTTCCGTTAACAGATTAGCCCAACCCGACGGCTTTAATTCAGCAGCCACTTTGTTGAAGTATTCAGTGCATTTACGTATATCAGGTACAGAGTTTTTCCAGTTCGCTTCGTATTCGTTCGAAAAAACGCCTTGAAACTTCTGGCGGTCAAGTTCTGTGAGCATTGCCCTGACATCACATTTGCCCCGGCCCCATATCACATCCTCATTTTCACCGTTGATATCCTTAAAATGCAGGCTGACGATTCGTCCTTCAAGTTTTTTGAGGCCATCAACGGGATTTACCCCGCAGCGCTGCCAGTGACCGACATCAGCACAGGAGCCAACCCAACTGCTGCGTCCTTTGCAGGCCTTTAAGATGCTGTCGGGATCCCAATATGCCGAAGGCTTTGGATGGTTGTGGATACCCATTTTGATTTTGTATTCCTGGCAGAGCCTGTCCACGAGTTCCATCGCCTCAAGCGGTGGTTCTGAAACAATGGTCTCAATTCCCATCTCTTTTGCAAAATCAAAGACTTTGCGGCACTCAGCCTCATCATTTGGCAGACCCACTACACCATAGTTGACCATCTTTATACCTGCATCTTTGAGCTTCTTTTTGGCCTCAGCCTTCATTTGTGCCGACATCGTGTGGTGAAATTTCATATCGTCTCTTTCGGCCCTGAAACGCTGTCCCGGGTAAGACTCTATCCAGTCAAGACCAAGCGAAGCGGTTTTATCCACAGCCTCAAAAAAGGTAAACTCCCTGAATGAGTAAATCTGCATTCCAAGCCGCCAGCCCGGATAAACATCTCTGGCAGGATGGGATTCTATCGATATTCTCTGGGGCTCTGCATAAGAACTCGAAAACATAGCCCCCAGAGCCAACAAAACAACTAAAACTTTTAATCTCTCAACCATTTATCTTTCTCCTGTAATCTGTTTTCCTTCGTTCAGCGGCTCCGACGTCCGGATACTGTTAATTAACTCAGTGTGTTTCAGGACGTATGGGTTGGGACTCGGGCCGTCGTATTCATAAGGATTTCTCTTTCTATTCGTCCAACACCTTTGTCAATACAGCAAGTTCCTTCGTATCGACCAGATGCTCAAAAATACGAAAGGCTGTACCTTCTATCCGGCTGCAAATACTCAAAACCGCCAATAATACCCCTATAGAGTCCATCCTTCTCGATACGGCTCGTTGACGTATTTATTGGCCTCAGCAACATTTGTAACTTTCATATTCTCACCATCCCATTCAAGCTTCTGGCCTGGGTTTCGAATAGCAAGATTGCCCATAACAACGCTTTCAGACATCGGTCCGGCATAATCAAAGTTAGAACAGGCCTGTGTACCGTTCTTGCACGCATCAATCCAGTTCTGTTCGTGACTTCCTTCTACTCTGGGCAGTGTCTTGGGCGGCCGCTTGTATTCCTGCATCTTGGTTTCAGGTATCAGCCGCGGACTGTCGCCATATTCGCCGCACATCAATTTGCCTTTGTCGCCGATAAAAATTACGCTTCGCATCTTTCGGCCAGGCTCCAGTTCTTCCGGTCTTTCAGGCTTTAATCCGCCGTCATACCAACTCAGCTTAACCGGCGGCATATCACCTCTTGCAGGAAATCTATAATGAACTATAGAAGCCAAAGGCGCTGTTTCCAAATGGGCGGTCTTGGAATTATTTTTAGAAGCATAGGCTTCGACGCTGGATGGATAACCCAATTTAAGGGCCCAAAAAACAGGGTCGAGCAAATGGCAGGCCATATCTCCAAGCGCTCCACAGCCAAAGTCCCACCATCCCCGCCAGACAAACGGCAAATAAGCTTTGTCAACATAAGGTCGATAGGGAGCCGGACCAAGCCAGAGATCCCAGTCCAGAGTCGAAGGAACTGGAGATGAACCTTCAGGCCTGTCGATACCCTGTGGCCAGATAGGACGATTTGTCCAGGCGACTACCTCACGAACCGGCCCAATGGCTCCATCCCATATCCATTCACATAACAAACGAACTCCCTCACCTGAATGGCCCTGATTGCCCATCTGGGTTACAACCTTATATTTGCGGGCGGCTTCGGTAAGCATGCGAGCCTCATAAACGGTACGTGTGAGGGGTTTTTGGACATAAACATGCTTGCCCATTCTCATCGCTGCCATAGCAATTGTGGCGTGAGTGTGGTCGGGAGTGGCAACTATCACGGCATCGATGTCCTTTTGCTTTTCCAGCATTTTACGGAAATCGCTGTATTTCTTAGCTTTGGGGTGGAGTTTGTATGTCTCGGCCGCTCTTTCATCATCCACATCACACAGGGCAACGATATTTTCACCGCTGCAGTGTTTAATGTTACTTCTGCCCATCCCACCAGCACCTACACCGGCAATATTGAGCTTTTCACTCGGCGGTGTGTGACCGGCCCCGCCTAAAACGTGCCGGGGGACAATCGTAAAAGCTGCTGCAGCCGCAACGGAACCGATGAAGTCACGACGCGTTATTTTTTCGTTTTTGACTTTATTTTGATTCTGAACCTGCATAAATGAACCTCCTGAAAAATACTCTGTGGCGTTTACAACCACAATAAGGGTTAAATATAATACTTTTAAATCAAAGTTGGAATAATAACCGATTCAAACAGTTAAATCAAGACAAAAACCGCTCAAACTTAAGACCGGGTGCCCGTCCTGAATTCTTTTTTCTTTTTCACTTTTCTCTGGACCGGCTATAATCTAAAAATGCAAAAATGGACAATACAAAAGCTCTTAAACTGGATTACCGGCTATTTCACCGACAACGGCCTCGATTCCCCCCGCCTAAGCGCAGAACTTCTATTATGTTATGTACTTCAAACCGAACGAATAAAACTCTACACTCATTTCGATAAACCTGTTGATAAACAGCACTTAGACCAATTGCATGATTTGGTAAAGCGGGCCGGACAAAAAGAACCTGTCGCATATCTGCTCGGAAAAACAGAATTTTACTCTTTGGAATTAAAAATAACCTCGGATTGTATGATACCCCGTCCCGAAACTGAATTACTCGTGGAAAGGGCCGTGGAGTTCCTCCGTACCCGAACCGGTCGACAATTCGTCTGTGACCTCTGTACCGGCTGTGCCTGCATCGCCGTAGCAATCGCTAATAATTGCCACGATTCACAGATAATTGCAACTGATATATCCGACGCCGCCCTGAAAATAGCCGCAGAAAACACCGAAAAATACAACCTGAAAGGCAGAATCCAACTGCTCTGCGGTGATTTATTCGACCCTGTTGTGCCACAACTGGACGCCGAAAAATTCGATTTAATCGTCTGCAATCCACCTTATGTAAGCGAACACGAATTTAATGCCCTCGACAAAACCGTAAAAGACCACGAACCCAGGCTCGCCCTCTACGCCGGAACTGACGGCCTTGATGTGTACCGCAGAATTGCAGAAAAAGCCGACGACTTCTTAAAACCCGACGCCGCACTGATTCTGGAAATCGGTTACAGCCAGGGAAAGGCCGTAAGGGAATTGCTCGAAAAAATGGACTGCTTTACTGAAATCAAAATCGAAAAAGACTTCCACAACAACGACCGCATAGTAACTGCCGTAAAAACATCATCTTGATTCGCCTGATGAATTCTGCGCTTTAACATTTGCATACAGCCAAAAGTTACTCTGATTGCGTGGGTGATTCACTCTCATCTTTACCCTTCAACTCCTCCCGCAACAGATGAGCCTCCTAAGCTGCCTTGCCCAACGACAATTCGGTTTTTAATCCGGACTTTATTTCCTTGATAGAAGTCTCTGCGTATATACAATCAAACATTGCAGAGTGTAAATTAGTCGGAAAATTTCTCTCAGCATATTAAAAAAGCTGTAAAAAGGCTCCGCATACGATGAAAAAGCTCGCTTTGGCATATCACAACCTCTATGTCATGCTTGACGCAGGTATGCCCATACTCCGCTCACTGGAAACCCTCGTATCGAGTCTTGATGGAAAACTCCAGGATGCCTTTGCCGCAGTAACCAAAGAGGTAACATCCGGCCGGCCGATAGCGGATGCAATGGCCGAGCAACCCAGAGTATTTGCACCTATGGATATTTCGCTGATACAAGCTGCAGACCTGTCCGGCAATATGGCCAACTCCTTAAAGATGCTGTCTCAATGGTACGAATTTTCAAACCGCCTGAAAAACATTATACTCTCAGGAATGGTCCTGCCTTTTGTACTTATAAACATAACGGCCGTTATTGCCCCGCTGCCTCTTTTGTTTCTGCACGCAATAAACATACCGGGATACTTTGTAATAATGATAGGAATCCTGGCCCTGCTCTACATACCCTCAGCAGTAATAATCGCCGTCCTCCGCCTGACACCAAAAACAGGTTCACTTCGCAGATTAATCGATGCTTTCGTACTTAGAATCCCCGTCCTGGGCAAAGGAATTCGCTGTCTTGCTGTCAGCCGATACTGCCGCGCATTTTATATGCTCTATAAAGCCGGAATACCAATTACACAATGCGCAAAAACTGCCCCCTCTATGACAGGCAACATTGTAATCGCTGAATTATTCCAGGCCGGTGCCGACAGCGCACAGGCTGGAAAACCCATCTCCAACGGCTTTTCAGACCAGCTGCCAACCGAACTTCTTGACCTTTGGCAAATAGGCGAAGAATCAGGCGAACTCGACAGCGTAAACAAACGCCTGGCTGATATGTACGCCGATAAAGCCGAACACCTCCTGACAGAATTCAGCAAATGGCTGCCCAAACTGGCCTATTTCTTCGTTTGCGCCATAATGGTAATACAAATCTTCAAAGGTTACGGTATGATTATGAGAAGGTAAAACTAACGAAGCAAGGTATGGCATGTTTTCATGAGTACTCTCTATTCCCATCTCAACTCGCCAAACCGAACAGTCTCCACGAATTCCACATGCCCGTTATTAAACAAAACATTGCACCCTTCTCCCCCGTGGTTTTCAGGGGCCAACAGTTCAGGCCCACCAAACTGATTCCACCCCGCACCGGTATCAAACAGCAACACCATATCAGGGGGCGAAACTGCTGAATCAGAATTCGGATTAATTGCGTAATGGCTCCGTCCCTCTCCTGCTGAAGGACAAATAAACTGCTCTTCACTCACTCCGTATCCCATGAGCAAATCACACCATTGGTCCGCTGTAGGAAAATCTTCTTCATGGTCATTAGCATATATAAAAATCACTTTTCTAAGTTCCCTTAAATTAGCGGCACATCTCTGTCGGCCGTCTACTTCGCGGGCACGCAAAGAGCTCTCCAGCCAGTAATCGGCAAAAATCGAAAAATCTATCATATTGACCACGCCGTCGTAGTTCATATCAGCCTTAATTTCCCATTCACTCATACTTGCAAAAGGAGTTCCACCGTAAGCACCCATATTAATCCGCCCCCCGTTGGGCACACGCTCCCGGCTGAAATCAGCCAAAGGATGACCGGAAGAAATACAAGGGCTGCTAACCTCATCAATGACCCATAAACCTAACGTCGGTGAATATCTGCCCCGTTCGCTGAGCAAATGGTAATCGCCGTTGTTGCCATCTGCAAACAACGGGTCGATATTGATATTACCATCACCTTCGTTTCCATCTTCGATACAGCTGTACCGCGCCGAGCATTGAAACATATCGCTTTCAATATTGTTCCAGAAAATACTGCTGATAACATTCGGTTCCGCCCCCGCGTATGCACCAATTCCGTACCTGTTATCCACTACTGTTACATTACTTATCTTAGGCGAACTGCCCGCAGTAAAAATCCCCATATAACTGTTTCTTATGATAAAATTCTCCAGTACACTTTCGTAGTCTTCACCGAGGTAAAATGATACTCCGAAGTCACCTGCTCCATCTATAACCGCCGCTCCGTCTTTTCCCTGCACGGTTATCCTCTTACCCAAAAAATCAATCTCTTCCGTGTACACTCCCGGCCAAACCAGCACCAAATCGCCGTCACTCGCCGCTTCAATCCCTTCCTGAATAGTTGAATAATCTCCTGTTCCATCATAATTCACAATGATTGTTGCTGCCGCGCAGGGCATTGTCAAAAGCAGACAGATAAGATAAAAATTCAGGCTTTTCATTTTGTTTGTCCTCCTAAAATCTCGAAAAATATGTTGTGTCTATTATACACCTCTTTGGGCTTCAGTCAAACTTAAAACGCCGCTTTTATCCTGTTTTTGAAAATACCCTGGAAAATCTTTAATTTTCTTACCATAATCCGCCTAAATTTCCCGCCAATTTTTTAACTCCTTAATTTACTTGATAGAAATTCTAACAGC
>Ga0272441_10013039_pt1 | contig 12026 bp, 7 predicted proteins | sample SSMProp6N_FD_193582 | JGI IMG/M metagenome (GOLD analysis project Ga0272441, IMG submission 193582) | Marine sediment archaeal communities from Little Sippewissett salt marsh, Falmouth, MA, United States - SSM-Prop-6N | ecosystem: Environmental > Aquatic > Marine > Wetlands > Sediment ...
CTTCCCTTCCACCGGGCCGTGACGTTTCTTCTTTCCGGGGGATAGTTCCTGCCTGCAAGGAAAGCGGGATGATCCTCGATGGATTCCACGTTCACGGGCCTGAACGACTCCACCTCGAGCCCGAGTGTTTTACACGCGTCTTCTATGAAATCCTGGGCCGGACCCTCGTTTCCGTCGGGCGGCCTGTTCTCGGAGGGAATGGACACGAGCCTTTCGAGCCAGCGGATTATATCCTTCTCATACCGGCGAACACCGCCCGCCAGCACGTCCGTGTCCGGTTTCCTCATAAAACGATGACCTCGCGCCTGAAGCTCGTGAGCTCCCGCAAGCCTTCATCCGTCACGAGTACGCCGTCCTCGAGCCGAAGCCCGTGGGTTCCGTCCGAGAGCCACACATCGATATTGAAGAGCATGTTGGGCACTATGGTGAACTCCGCGTTCTCGGAGAGCCACATCCCCTCCACCTCGGAGTGCCCGGTCCCGTGCGCGGGCCCGTAGAGCGTGAACTCCTCGTACCCGTAGCCGGAGAGCAGGTCATGATAACCCGCGAACACGTCCGATGCCCGGACACCGGGGCGTATGGTTTTCAGCGCGTACTCCGACGCCTCGAGCGCGGCCCGCACCAGCTTCTCGGCCTCCGCAGGCATGGACCCGATACACAGGGGACGGCACATGTTGCCGCAGTATCCCATGTACTTGGCGCCGAAGGTGAACTGAATGAGCTCGCCGGTCTGTACGCGCCGGTCCGAGGATCTGCAGAGGCTCTGCACCGTGTTGGGGCCGGAGCACACCCACGCGGGGTAGCCCATTCCCTCAGCTCCGCTTAAAACCATCTTCGAGCGCGCAACGGCCTCGAGCTCCCACTCGGCCCTGCCCGGCTCCGCGGCCTCCAGCGCGGCTTTCATTGCCTCCTCGGTTATACGGTACGCCTCCACGATGTACGGTATCTCCGCCTCGGACTTCACGGACTGCACCCTGAGGAGCAGGTCGTCGCAGGGGACGATCTCGGCCTTTGGGGCCGCCTTACGCAGGTCCTGCAGGAGTACGTGGGGAAAGATGTTCCAGTTCACCACGCCGATTCGCTTTAAAGCCGAGCCCGCGATCTCCGGAACGATCTTCGCGAAATCCTCTTCGGTCACCTGCGGGACCCATTCGGGAGCGGACGTTTCCACGAGCAGGGGGTTGACCCGGATATTCCGGAGCGCTGAAAAACTCTTCGCGAACTGCAGCGACTCGGGCCCGCCCGTTACGAGCGCCGCTTCACCACGTGCCGGAACGAGCACGCAGGCGAAATCGAAAAAGGGCCAGAAACCCGAGAGGTAGCGTACGGTGGACGATTCACACTCACTCGAGTAGCCCACCATGAGGTCTATGTCATCGGCCTCGAGCTCCTCCTGAACGCGGCGCACACGCCTCTCGTATTCGGATACGGGCAACGGTTTTATTCTCATGCCGACCTCCTTTTTCTAATTATTCTAAAGCCGCCCCTGCCAAATGTCAATCGGCGTACTAGAGGGTCGGGACCCCGGCATTCGGGAGAAAAACAAAAAAATACATGACCCTGCGGGATTCTCCTATAATATTGAGCATATACCGTACGGACCCTCTTAACAGTGCCGCAGATAATACCCCGTGGCACCCGATACCGTTCAAGGGAGAGAAAAAATGAGTAAAATTATTCGCGGTCACCTGGAGCGGATATTCGCGGCGGGCGTGGAAAAGGTGAAGCCGCGGAGGCTGGTGACCGAATACGTCCGCCTGTCCGGCAGGACCCTCACCCTGCCCGGTACCGAGATCGACCTTGCCGGGATCGAGCGCATCGTCGTATACGGCGCCGGAAAGGCCTCGGCGTCCATGGCCCTCGGCCTGGAAGAGGCGATGGGAGGCCGCATAACCCGGGGCATCGTGTCCGTGAAACGGGGTCATACTGAAAAGCTCGATCTCATCGAGCTCGTTGAAGCGGGTCATCCCCTACCCGATGAAAACAGCGTGAAAGCCGGGCGGGTCATCGGAGAGCTGGTCCGGGAGGCGGACGGGAAGACCCTGCTCATGGGCCTCATTTCAGGGGGAGGTTCCGCCCTGCTCGTGGATCCGTTCTCGTCCGGCGATACACGGCTGACGTTTGAAGACATAACACGGACCACGGACGCGCTCCTCCGCTCGGGAGCGGATATACGGGAGATGAACTGCGTCCGCAAGCACCTGTCCAATATAAAGGGAGGGAGGCTCGCGGCGGCCGGATACCCGGCCCTGCGCGTAAACCTGATACTCTCCGACGTGGTGGGCGACGGACTCGACGATATCGCGTCCGGGCTGACGACACACGACACCACCACGTGGGCCGACGCGCTCGGGGTTGTCGAGCGTTACGGCCTGCATGACAAAATACCCGAAAACGTGCTCGGCCTGCTCAGGGCCGGGGTAAACGGGGCCGCGGAGGAAACCCCGAAGGAGGGGGACGAACGGCTCGCCGGAATCATCAACATACTCCTGGGAACGAACGCGACCGCCCTGCATGCGTCATGCGAAAAGGCCCGGGAGCTCGGGTACGACACGATTGCTCTCAGCTCGCAGGTCACGGGGGAGGCGCGCGAGGTGGCAAAGGTGCTCGCGGGAATAGCCCGCGACACGGGAAAGAAATGTTTCATGGGACGAAAGCCGGTGTGTGTCCTGTGGGGAGGAGAGACCACCGTGACCGTCAGGGGAGCCGGAAAGGGAGGACGCAACCAGGAACTGGCCCTCGCGTTCCTCCGAGAACTCGATACGGGAAAACGGGAGGAAAACATATACCTTCTGTCGGCCTCCACGGACGGGAACGACGGTCCCACGGATGCGGCGGGCGCCTTTGCGTCGGCCCGGGTCCTGAAAGAGGCGGACGCCCTCGGACTCGATATCGACCGCTTTCTGCAGTCGAACGATTCCTATAACTTCTTCGAGAAAACCGGGGGGCTGCTCAAAACGGGTCCGACGAACACGAACGTCTGCGATCTGCAGATCCTCATCGTCACCTGACCGGATTACCCGAGGGCCCGGACATAGTTGTAGAAATCGATCTCATCAGCCTCGATGCCGCGGGTATACACGAAGCTCGTCGCGATCTTCGTTGAAATGATGGCGTTCAGGTAGTTCTCGGGAACGTTTTCCACGATACCCCTAATGCCCACAAGGTCCATGAGGGGCTTGGGCACATACATGCAGAGTATCATTTCCCGTATCTTCGGGTTATTCGGAAGATCGGACCGGTAGACCGAGTCGGTTATGTCGTTAATTCGTCCGCTCACCCTGTTCGTCAGAAGGGTAAACGGCACGCCGCTCTTCTCGTGCTCCTTCCACATGAGGTCGAACTCCATGCGGGCGTTTCGCCGAATGACCTTGACGATCTCCTTCACATAGGCCTTCCTGAAGGCCGGGACGCCGCCCTCTTTCACCATCATGTGCTCCTCGAACTCCCCGTCTTTCAGAGCCAGGGAAGCGAATACCTCGAGGGATGAGGAGGTAACGCCGCCCTTGTTCGTGGACGCGTCCTTCAGGACAATGACGCCGTTCTCCTCGAGACGGAGCCGCGCCTCCTCGGTTATAAACAGGTTCGCTCCCTCGACGATGATCCGGAACTTCGGAACGCCCTCGTCGAACATGCTCTTCCAGTTGTTGATATTGATCGCCGCGGGACGGCCCCCGCATGGAACAAAGAGATCTCCTTTTGCGAGGGGATGGAGGTGAAACCGGTTTCTGAACTCCTCCCCGTTGGGAACCACGCTTCCGTCCGGCAGTGCTATCTCCTTGTCGTTTATCGAGACGAAGAATCCCTTTGGAGAGAGCTTGTCCGTGCTGAAATGCTCGACCATCTTCCTCTTTTTTGCGAGCCTGCCGAGCTCTTCCCGGTCGATACCGTCAGGATCGTAGAGCACGCCGCTGCCGTCCACAACGCTGATCGTCCGGTCCCTGGAGATGAGAATCTCATTGGACCCGAGATCTCCGTCCGGACCGCCCGTCTGTACCTTGGCGACATCCTCCTCACGCATGCCGAGCCGCTCGAACACGCCGGTTACGTATTCATGGACACCCGCGGTGGTCATGCCGAACATGTCGTGGGGAATTCCGCCTATGGCCGGGGCCTTGCCGGTCGTGAAAGCCTTCCAGAAGGGATACCCCCTCCTCTTCGCGTAGAGGGCGGCCCATTCCATGAGGTCCGCGGTGCGTTCGTCCGGTCCGAGAAAGAGCAGCTCGTTCTCCCTGTAGAGGTCGAGCACCTCCTCGGTCGGCATGATGACGTCCATCATGCCGTCTATGTAGCTCCTGAAGGCCCGCTCGCCCTCGTCCTGGTTGCGGAGGTTGAGCAGGATCGTTCCCTTGGAACCTCCCTCGGGTATGTCCTTGTTCTTTTTCTGCTGCGTGGACGCGAGGTTGTAGTTTTCAAGAAAGAGAGTGTCCAGGTTGTGCTCGTAGTAGGTGAGGTTCCGTGATTTGATAATACGGATCCCGCCGCGCGCGATATCGCGGAACCGTACATGAAAACCGATGAACTCCCTGCCGAAGAAGAAGATGACGCCGAAGGGTTTTTCCGGAAAATCGATCTCGTTCAGAAAGGAGGAGTCGAGCCGGTACGCCATGCATGTCTTGTCCCGCATAAAGAAATTCGTCTTCAGAACCGTTTTATTGAACGTCAGAAAATACCGCAGTATGGCCTTGTCCTTATTCGAGGGGACGTTCTGCTCGATGAGCCCGAGTATCTCGGCTTCGAGCCCGGCAAGGTCTTTTTTCGGCTTCTCGGGGTGAAGCCTTCCAACGAAATGCGAGAAAATGCGTGAAACGATCTCGTGGTGCTCGTGGACGGCCTGCGCGATGCGGGCCTCTGAAAAGGTGTCCTTTATCAGGCGCATGTTGATAAGGTCGAGCGTACCCCTTGCCTCGGGCTGGTCCTTGAGCGCCTTGGCGATCGTCCTGTACTCGTCCGTGAGTACGGTGAGAAACTGATGGGTAAACGCCGCAGCCGAGAGGGCGTACATGGTCTCCTGTGCCGAGTAGACCCTGTCCAGGAAGAGCTTCGTGATGGAAGTGCGGGGCAGCATGATCGCGACATTGAGGTCCCGCTCGAAGTCGGAGACCGCTTCCCCGTCTACCTTGTTGAAGTAGAAGCTGTACACCGTTTTTCCGTCGTAAAAGGGTTCCCGGTACTTCCTGTTCGAGTATATCCCGTGTTTATCGAGCAGGTTGGAGAAGTAGTTCAGAAACTGCCGCGGGCCCTCGGTGGGTATGCCCACCATCACCCGTGTTTCCCCGGTTTCGGGCTTTTCCGTGGTCTTGATGAAGGGTGACTCGCGGTTGTTCATGGATTCCCACGCGTCCCGGTAACGTTCTATGGTTTCAGGAGCCGACCGCTCCATGAAGGCCTTGTTCGTAACGTCTTCAAAGGGGAGCCCGCTTTTCCTGTTCCTTACGCCCTTCCGGTAAACGGGCTTTGTCACCACGTAGAGGCGCAGGTAGGCCTTCATGGTCTTGATCATCGTCCTGTAGCTCTCGAGTCTGAAACTCGGATACCGTTTCTCGATCCTCTTCTCGATCTCATCGGTCGTTGTCGATTCATCCTCCACGATGTATACGGCCCTGTCCGCCCGCTCGTTCATGAGCTGGAGCCCGATACCCTCCCCCCCGTACTTGGAAACGAGCTCGGACGCGCTGATCGCGATGAGATGGCGGGAGATCTCTTCGATGCTCGTGGTTTTAAAGTAGTATTCGTCAATCCCGAGCTTGACCACGAAACGCTCGATCTCCTCAAGCGCCCGTTCGTGGCTCATATACCCTGTTTTTAGTATCGCCTCCTCGAGCTTCACGAGGTCGCTCAGGGAGAGCGGGGATTTTGCGGCGATATCGGTAAGGTTCAAGATGATTTCCTCCTCTATTGATTGTACATCGCGTTGGACTGAATTTTTCATTATTGTTAAATAGTTGTTTTTTTTATAACCTATGCAGAGAGCCACCCGAATGTCAAGTCAGATACACTCTATTTATAAGGAAAATATTTCCGCCCCATGCCTGCGCGGACGCAAGCTGTTAAAAGCGGGAGGTGGGTCGGATGGAAGCTCTCCGGGCGGACAGGAACCGCCGAAGAGTACGAACATTTCGCCCGGGAAACGCCGGGAGGATGAGCCCGTACGGTGGAAGATCAGGTTTCTATTATAACGATGTTCCGCTCCTCATCGAGCGAGGGGACGCGTACCTTTTGAACGCGAAACCGCACATTGTTCTCGTCGCCGTTTATCTGCTCGCGAAGACGGGCCATTTCCTTGTCGATCTCCTGTATCTTGCCTTTGAACGCGATAATCATACCGCTCTCCTTCAACAGGTTTCGAGCTACCCGGTACAGGAGCGCGGCTTCTCCCACCCCGCGTGCGAGCACCACATCGTATCCCGGAGGAGACGGGATATCTCCGGCGTCACATTCCAGAACACGGTAATTCGCGAGGCCGAGCATTCCGCTTACGTTTCGCAGGAACGCCGCCCTCCGGCTCCTTCGTTCAGCGGCTTCGAACCGCAAACCCCGGTCCGCCAGAGCCAGCGGTATGGAGGGAAACCCGGCACCTGCACCTATATCTAATATCGGGTTTTTAAGTCCCTGCAATAACGGATAAACGGTGAGCGAGTCGAAGACGTGGCGGATGATAATCCCGTCCCGGTCCGCGGTTCCCACGAGGTTTGTCTTTTTATTCCAGATTAAGAGCTCATCCAGAAAAAAATTCAGGTCGGAGATCAGGGGGGCGGCAGGTTCTATCCCGAGCTCGCGCAGTCCCCGCCGGATAAACTCATCCCCCAGGGCCATCGGTCCGCCTCCCTGAGGACGGGGCCGTCTTCGACGGGGCCCTCTTCGACGGGGCCGTTCCCGCCATCCGATGTTTTTTTAAATAATAGAGGAGGGACGTGACATCCGTCGGTTTAACACCCGATATCCTGGAAGCCTGTCCCAGAGAGCGGGGCCGGACTGTATCCAGCTTCTCACGGGCTTCGAGGGATATGGACTCGATACCGCCGTAATCGACGTCATCGGGAATCCCCATGGACTCCATCCGTTTAAACTGCGCTATTCTGTCGTTCTGCCTCTTTATATAGCCGCTGTACCGTACCTCGATATACGCGGACCTGAGCACGGAGGGCGTAAAACGGTTTAAGGCGGGATCGAGCGCGGCCATCTCTTCCCATCCCATACGCTCGGACCGCACGATATCACCGTACCGCTTACCCTCTTTCTTACCGGTATTCAGAATCTCCATAACCGCGCCGAATCCCTCCTTCCTCCGTTTCGCCCGGTCGAGCGCGTTTCCGCGCAGAAGACCGGCTTCAGCGCCGTAGTCCGCGAGCCTGAGGTCCGCATTATCGTACCTGAGGCTCAAACGATACTCCGCGCTCGAGGTGAAGAGGCGATAGGGCTCTTCAGTTCCCTTTGTGATGAGGTCGTCGATGAGGACGCCGATAAAGGCCTCCGAGCGGTCGAGGATGAGTGGGGGCTTGCGGTCGAGGGAGCGCACTACATTGATGCCGGCCATCAGGCCCTGTGCAGCGGCCTCTTCATACCCGCTCGTGCCGTTGATCTGACCGGCGCAGTAAAGTCCGGCGACCCGCTTGGTCTCGAGGGTGGCCTTGAGCTGGGTGGGGAAGAGGAAATCGTACTCCACCGCGTACCCCGGTTTCATTATCTCCACCTTCTCCAGCCCGGGCAGGGTCCGGAGGAACCGGTCCTGTATTTCCTCCGGGAGGCTCGAGGAAATCCCGTTGAGGTACATCTCTTCCGTGTCGAGGCCCTCCGGTTCCACGAAAATCTGGTGGCGGTCCTTGTCGGAAAAGCGAACGACCTTGTCCTCTATGGAAGGACAGTACCGGGGTCCCTTTCCCCGTATTCGTCCCGTATAGAGCGGGGCATGGTCGAGGTTTTCCAGAATGATTGCATGCGTCTTTTCATTGGTATAGGTTATGAAACACGGGACCTGCGGCCTGTCGATGCGGTCCGTGGTAAAGGAAAAGGGGGCGGGCAGGGGGTCGCCTTCCTGTATCTCCATGCGGCTCAAATCCAGGCTCCGCCTGTTTACACGGGCGGGCGTTCCGGTCTTCAGTCTGCCCAGAGAAAAACCGAGGTTTTCGAGGCTCCCGCTGAGCCGCTCGGCGGACAGCTCACCTATCCTTCCTGCACGCTCGTTGTACTCCCCTATGTGTATGAGCCCGCGCAGGAACGTACCCGTGGTGAGTATGACGCACCCGGAGCCGTACCGGTTGCGCCTCGCGGTCAGCACACCGGTGACCCGGCCGTCCCTGGTCACGATCCCTTCCACGATATCCTGCTTCAGGTCGAGGCCCGGCTCCATCTCGAGTACGTGCTTCATCCTGAACTGGTAACCCTTCTTGTCCGCCTGCGCCCGCGGAGCCCATACCGCAGGTCCCTTGTTCGTATTGAGCATGCGAAACTGTATGCCGGTCTCATCTATGGCCTTTGCCATCTCCCCGCCGAGCGCATCGATCTCCCGAACGAGCTGTCCCTTGGCCAGCCCCCCGATCGCCGGATTGCATGACATCTGCGCAACGGTATCGATATTGATGGTGAGCAGGAGGGTCCTCTTACCCATTCTGGCGGTCGCGAGCGCGGCCTCGCATCCGGCATGGCCGGCGCCGACCACGATAACGTCATAGCTGGCATTCGAAACCATCATTAAATCCGGGAAATAAGATCTTTCTTCATAAAAGATAAAACCGAACACGTTAAAACCGAAGCCAATTTGGGTCTCGTGCGCTTCGAGTTTTTTTTTTGCCCGCTCTGCAACTCAACCGGAGCCTTCGATCGGCGGACGATGAGTTTTTCTGAAAAGGTGATTTGTATGTATGAAGATTTGAAAAGGTACGAGCAGACAGGACACACGGGGAGTGGCTTCGGACGCGGAACTTCGGGCTTTCCGGAGGGAGACAGTCCGAACCGTTTGTACACCAGGATCAGTTCCGGTTTTCCCGGGCCTTGTTCAGACCGGATATCGTTATATTCGGTAACGGGAGGAAATGGGGACGGCTGAACGGGTTTCTAACCGGCCTGACGGTTCCTTCTTTTCAGGAATATACGCACCCGCTTCATATTGCCGTTTCCCTCGCTCTTTGTCTCAACGTGCATGTCGTCATGAAGCGTGAGGTGTATAATCCTTCTCTCAAAGGGATTCATGGGCTCGAGCACCTGTGACTTGCCCGTTTTCTTCACCTTTTTAGCGACTTTCTGCGCGAGCTCCCGCAGCGCCTGTTCCCTTTTATCCCGGTAGTTCTCTATATCAAGGATGACCTTCTTCCAGTCTTCCTCTCCCTTGTTCACCACGATATTGACGATGAGCTGAAGCGCCTCCAGGGTTTTTCCCCTCTTTCCTATAATGAGGCCGGCACTTTCAGAGGCGAGCTCGACATATATCTTGTCATCCTCCTCGATCGCGCTCGTCGATACTTCCGTTCCTATCGTTGAGAAGAGCCCCCTGAGAAAGCTCTGGGACCGGGCCGCCGCGTCTTCCTGCTCTTCCTCCTCCTCCAGGAAAACCCTGATCTTGACCATGCCTCCGAAACTGAAAAATTTCGATTTCTCGCTCATCACCTCTATCTTCAATTGGTCGCTGTCAACACCAAGGTCTTCCGAAGCCTTTTTGACGGCATCCCGCTCGGTTCTTCCTTCATATTCTCGTATAACCATAGGTTGACCTCCAAATGGAAATTATTTCTTTTTGGCAGACGGCTGAAGCTGGCCCTTCTTCTTCATCCGGTAGTCTATGAAGTACTGCTGTCCGATGGTCAGTATGTTCTGGATCGTCCAGTACAGTACGAGCCCTGACGGCATGTTCCAGAAGATGAAGAAAAAGACGACGGGAAAGAGATAGGTCATCATCTTCCCCTGCTGGTTCCCCTGGTTTCCGGAGGTAAGCTTCGTCTGCAAAAGCGTCGTCGCTGTCATTACAAAGGGGAGAATATTGATATCGGTGAACCCCTGTCCTTCGATTCTGTACCCGAGCATCGGAAGCGCGATCTTAATCGTCGCAACCGAATCCGGGAGTGACAGGTTCCGGATCCAGAGAAAGGAAGCGTTTCTCAGCTCTATCATGCCGGAGAGCGCCGTATACAGGCCGTAGAAAATGGGGAGCTGGAGAATCATGGGCAAACAGCCTCCCATGGGATTGACCTTCTCCTTCCGGTACATGGCCTGTATTTCCTTGTTCATCTGCGTCTGGTTGTTCTTGTATTTCTCACGTATCTCGTTGATCTTCGGCTGCAGCGCGCTCATCTTCCTCATTGACTGGAAGCTCTTGAAGGTGAGCGGATGAAGAATGATCTTTATGGTGATGGTCATGAGTATGATCGCAAGACCGTAGCTGCCGGTGAAGGAATAAAAGGTCGCGATCATCCATTCGAGGAATATGACAATGGGCTTGAGAACCCGCGCGCTGAGCACGGATTCGAAGTTATAGCCGTACTCCCGCAGCAGCTTCCTGTCCTTCGGCCCGATATAGACCTTGAAGCTGTTGTCGAGACTTTCCCCCCGGTAATAGGGAGAGGAAATGCCGAGGAAATACTTGCCCGCCGTTCTCTGGTCGAAGGCGTATATGTAACTCCGTGCATCGGGTACGACCGCGACCATGAAGTAACGGTTTACGACACCGACCCAGTCGATCGTATGTGATATCTCGCTGTACTTGGACTCCCCTCTCCTGAGAGAGCAGCCCCCGGCCCCGCCGAATACCTTATGAAACTTGCCCGCCTCGTAGTAGCCCTGTCTCGTTATATTGTACCTGTTCCTGACCACGCTTATGGGTCCGAGCAACGGTCCCCATGCCAGGGTATAAGACACACCGTCGTTGTTCAGGTAGAGCCCCTTTTCTCCGAGGGGTACCGCGGAAATAATCATATCGAACATGAACTTGTCATTCTGGAATATATAGGTTTTTGAGAATCGGAAGGGATTTCCGTTTGAATCTTCCAGGTACCGGTAGAAGGTATAGGTCCGGGACGAGCTGTCGCCTTCCTCTTCCAGATGATAGAGAGCGCGGTCACCGAAGGGGACGTTCTTCAACCGGTCGAAATGCGTTTCAAAGGGAAGGACATCCTCCTCCTCCGCTTCCACGAGCTCGACCGGATTCCCGTCACTGTCCAGATAGTCAAGGAGCTTGATGCTTAATACATTCGCTCCGGCAGTGGTAAGTGTTATCGTATAATGTTCGGTGTCTACATTGATGACACGCTCTTCGGCTTCGCCGGCATCCTCAAAACCCTCGGCCGCCTTCAGATCCAGCGGCTCTTTTCGTTCGGACGCGACCTCCTCCACCGTTTCCTCTTCTATCTCCTCGATCGCCTCTTCAGCCTTCTGCTCGTAGGTTTCCTGTACCTTCGGCCGGAGAAAGATGAGCTGAAACGCAAAAACGAGCGCGAAAATGACGACGATTGCAATGATCGTGTTTTTATCCATCAGTAAATTCCCGTTTCATATGAGATACGCATGATGCAGCGCTCTTACCCTGCGGTCGGCCGTCACGGTGAGCAGCCGGGCACCCCGTTGAAAAGAGGGCCTCATTCGACTGGATCAAATCCGCCCGCATGGAAAGGCGTACAGCGCAACACTCTCCTGAGGGCCATAAAGCCGCCCTTGAGAAGCCCGTGTTTTTTCAATGCCCCAATTGCATATTCGGAACATGTCGGAGTATAACGGCACGAGGGAGGAAAAAGAGGGGATATCGCTTTTTGATAAAAACGAATGAGGCTGATAAAGAAACAAACGATACGCTTCTTGTATAAATCAGATGAAGGGTGTCTTAACCCCTGCACGATGAGCAGTATCGGTACATGAGGGTTTTCAGCATGGTATAACTGCTGCGGAATCGGTTCGTACGCTCATTTACGATAACGAGAATATCTAATCCTGGGTTCAGTCTCCTTTTTTCCCGGCGGAACAATTCCCTGCACAGTCTCTTTTCATAATTCCGGATAACGGCGTTACCGACTTTTTTCCTGATCGACACGGCACATCTCGAA
>Ga0272441_10013040_pt1 | contig 12025 bp, 12 predicted proteins | sample SSMProp6N_FD_193582 | JGI IMG/M metagenome (GOLD analysis project Ga0272441, IMG submission 193582) | Marine sediment archaeal communities from Little Sippewissett salt marsh, Falmouth, MA, United States - SSM-Prop-6N | ecosystem: Environmental > Aquatic > Marine > Wetlands > Sediment ...
ACGCCGCGACCGCTGCGAAAGGCTGGTGCCTCAGCCTCCACACCAATCAGCTGTCCGGGTTCGGCTATGATCAGGACCCCGCCCACGATCGGAAACTCGTAGCCGCAGCTCCCACACCGGGTGACACCGAACGACACACCCAGCTCATCCTCCTCTGCACCGGCACGGAGTGCCAGCGAGCCAGCGCAGAAAGGACATCGAAGAATGTCAATCGCCTTAGTCCGCATGGTCCTCACCCGTTTTTGGTTTCGCCGACGCCAGGAGTCTGATCTATAGCGAGTCGATGCGCCGCGGGACAACCGTACCGGCAGTCCCTGCGTGTCGCTATTCTCGACGCTTGCAAGCGTCGAGAACTCCGTCCGGAAGAGGTTGATGACGAGCATAGAGAGGCAAGCACGAAGGCTCCGACTGGTGATCGCTGCAGCATCATTCGCAGTGCTGGTTAGTTCGTCCGGGGCGCACGGACAGATCATCAACACGCTTCGGGGCTGGAGCGAAGATGAGGTCGGCTGGTCGGGCCAAGTGGCGGCGGCGATCGCCATCGCGCAGGGCAACACGGAGTACTTCGAGCTCGACCTCAGCGCGGCGGTCCAATATGCCGGAGACAGGCACAGAGTGCGGGCTCTGGCTGACGCGGATCGACGAACGGCGTCCGGGGTCGACATTGCCGAGGCCACCCTGATTCACCTGCGGCACAACTATCGGCTGACCCCGGTCGTGCACTCGCTGCTCTTCATCCAGGCGCAGAGCAATCCGTTCCAGCGCATCGACAGTCGTTTCCTTCTGGGTCTGGGAGCGAGATTCGACGTGGTGCGGGCCGAGAGCTGGGAGGCATCACTTGGCGCGTCCTACATGCGTGAGAGCGAGGATCTCACGGACGATGACTCCGGACCTACGCGCAGGAACAGGGGAAGCTTCTTTGCCAGCGTCTTCGGCAAGCTCACGAAGGAGGTTCTGCTGGACGCATATGCCTTCTACCAACCGGTCATCACGGACTGGTCAAACGCTCGGGCATCCGTTGGCAGTAACCTGGACGTAGCCCTGGTCGGCCAGCTCGCGCTGGTCGTCGGGTTCCGGTTCGCCTACAACTCCGAGCCGGCGCCAGGAGTGGAGAAGGACGACATGTGGCTGAGAACGGGCCTTCGATTCAACTTCTGAAGACAGTGGAGGGCAGGATGAGCCAGCTTCGAGAGAATGGCGTTGGAGTACCCCGAGAAGTCGATCGAATTCGGGCGGGCGGTCTCGAAAGGAGATCTTGTGGCGCTTCACACCCACCAGTTATGGCCGGATGGCGATGAATACGTGACCATGGACTTCTTCCAGTTCGACAACCGTGGCAAGATCGTCGAGCACTGGGATGCCATGCAGCAAATCCCGGAAACCAGCGCGCACCGGAACACCATGTACTAGCGGGGGAGGCAGGAATGTCATTGACAGCCCAGATCGTCCTTGTCCTTGCGACGCTCCTCTGCTCGCTCGTCGCAGGGTTTCTGTTTGCGTTCGCGGTGGTGATCATGCCCGGCATCAGGAACCTGGGCGATCGGGAGTTCCTCCGAGCCTTCCAGGCGATGGATGGTGTGATCCAGCGAGGCCAGCCACTCTTCGGCCTGGTCTGGCTCGGCTCAGTATTGGCGTTGGTGGCTGGTCTGGCTCTGGGCGTAGGACAGGTAACTGGCCTGGAGAAGCTGTTCCTGGCGATCGCCGGCGGAGTCTATCTGCTCGGGGTCCAGCTTCCGACATTCCTCATCAACATCCCGCTGAACAACGAAGTCCAGGCACTGGATTTCGACGAAGTGGACGCGGCTTCCTGCCGTTCGGCACGTGAACGCTTCGAACCTCGATGGAATCGTTGGAACACGATTCGGACAGCTCTTGCCGTTCTGGCGTCGGCGATGCTGGTGGTCTTCCTGACCCGGTTCTGATGACGTCCGGCGGGCAGAGGTGTTCCTCTCGCGGTTAGCGGAGAGTTCCGCCGATCTTGAATACGTAGGCGTAAGGGCTGGGCACATCGGCAGGGGACATGAGTGGCGGACTGAAGTAGAGTGAGCCGCCTTCCTGTCGCCAGTCGACCGTTGCCTCGAACCCCAGGAGTGCCACCGAGCGGACTGCAGAATCTTCGAGCCCGTCGATGCGCACTTCCCCCTCGGGCCATTCCAAGAAATGGGCGTAGAGGTTCGGGCCCTTTTGGGTGAAGCGAAGGTCCTGGGGCGGTTCGGCGCCAGCCGAGGAACCCCACCCGGTCGTCCAGGACCTGGTCCCGTAAATGGCTTCGCCGTTGATCTGGAGCCAGGACCCTATATCCAGGAGTCGCTGCTGCATGATGACCGGGATCCTTCCGTCGGCGGTGGGGCCGACGTTCAGGAGGAGATTTCCGCCCCGACTCACCACGTCGATCAGCTCGTGGACCAGTTCCTTCGACGTCCGGTAGTGGTTGATGTTCTCGGCCCGGTTGTATCCGTAGGAACGGCCCATGCCGCGGCTTTCCTCCCAGGGGTGGCCGGCGCCTACTCCCTCGAGGTCCTGGTACTCACTGGAGTAGTAGTCCCCGTGCTGCCCCACCATCCCCTTGGCCCAGCGATCGTTCACGACCACTTCGTCCCTGTTCGGGGCGTTGTTGTAGAGCCAGGCCAGGAATTCCCTGGTCTTCCAGAACTCCTCTGACTCGTCCCATTCCCCGGCATCGGAGAAGATCACCGCAGGCTCATACTCGGTAACCAGCTCCTGGAGTTGGGGTAGAACGTGATCGTCCACGTATCGGTCCAGGGGGATTCCGTAGGTTTCCATGGCTTCCTGGGGGATGAACCGCCCGCTGGGCGTGCGGCCTGTTCGGTTCGTCTCCCACTCGATCATGGAGTAGTAGAGCCCCATGCGTATTCCCCGGGCCCGAACGGCCCGGGTGAGGTCTCCCACCAGGTCCCGCTTCGGACCCACGTCCATGCTGTTCCAGTTCTTCTTGAAGGGGCTTTTCGTGGGCCAGAGGCAGAACCCGTCGTGGTGTTTGCTGGTGAGGACCACGTATCGGGCGCCTGACTCGACGAAGAGGCTGGCCCACAGGTCTGGATCGAAGAGCTCGGCGGTGAACATTGGAGCGAAGTCGCGGTACTCGAAGTCCTCGCCGAAGGTCCGTTCGTGGAAGTCCTCGTCGCCCTTCAGCTCGCCCATTACCCGGGCGTAGTACCATTCGGCGTATGAGGCGTATTTCCCTTCCGTTACCCTGATCCACGCCGGGACAGAGTATACACCCCAGTGGATGAAGATCCCGAACTTGGCGTCGGTGAACCACCCGGGGATGGGCCGACTGTCAAGGGACTCCCAGGTGGGCTCATAGACTTGGGCCCTGGCCGGTGAGGCCGCGACCAGGAGAAGGGCGAGTGCAACGAGAAGTCCAGTGACCTTCACAACAACGCCTTCTGAGGATGTCGTCCGGCAGGAAGGAACATACGCCCGAAGGGATTCGCCGCTGCGCGACCGCGCAGCATTCCGAGCATCGCCGAAGGCGAGCGCAGGACCACCCCGGACGGTCATGCTCAAGGGCCTGGCCTAGTGGAAGGAACATACGCCCGAAGGGATTCGAACCCCTAACCTCCTGATCCGTAGTCAGGTGCTCTATCCAGTTGAGCTACGGGCGCTCCATCGTCTGTACAGCAGCATGCCCAGGAGAGGATTCGAACCTCCACGCCCTTGCGGGCACTAGCCCCTCAAGCTAGCGCGTCTGCCAATTCCGCCACCTGGGCCAATGCTCGGGGGGGGAGTCGAACCCCCACGGGATATTATTCCCACAGGATCCTGAATCCTGCGCGTCTGCCAATTCCGCCACCCGAGCCTGCGCTTCCCGAATCCTCGACCCGAGTGGGTCTGGCGATCGCCTCGGAATCCTGAGAAGACTTAGTCCCCCGCGTTGCGGACCGGTTCGGGTTGATCGACCTTTCCCGGGACCCAGCCAGCGAAGGGCGGGGTAATCTAACGGGGAAGCCCCTGCGCGCAAGCGACGCCGCACACTCCCGGGAGAAGCCGATGAAAGCCGGCCTGAAAGCAGCCATCCTCGCATCCCTCGCGGTCCTGGCCGGGGCTCCTGATCTTGTAGCGCAGCAGGACGTTTCGATGTCGATCGACGGTTTCAACGGCATTGAGTGGGGCTCGTCCGAGGCTAATGTCCGCGAGAGGTTCGGTGAGCCGGCCCAGATCGACTCGCTCGAGAACGGTATCATAGTGCTGGCCTACCGCGTGGAGTTGATCGGGGAGCCGGCCGTGGCCTTCTATGCGTTCCTCGGCGATGAAGGCATGATCAAGGGCCAGCACATCGTGAAACTTAAGCTGGACGAGGGGAACTGCGAGGGGCAGTACCGGGTGTATAGGGACCACGTGACTCTGACCTATCCTCTCATTCCCCCGGTGGAGAACTACGACTACCCGTTCACGGAGGATTTCTGCACGGCTCTCCTGAACGGACGCGGTAACTGGGCCAACCAGTGGGCGGACCCCAAGAACGGAGCGGTGGTCACGGTCATCGTTCAGGAGGGCACCGACGAGGTGAAACTGATCTACGAGTCCGCAACGTTCCTGAACTGGCTCGCGCCGTAGTCCCCGAGGAGGAGCTAGGGACGTTCGCCTGGAGGCGCCTCGTCCAGGCTTCTCGCGCACCCCAGCAGTTCTTCCCCGTCCACGACCACGCTTGCCCGCATCGGGTGAACAACATCCGCCATCGTGTCCGGGCACTCTTCGTCGTAAATCCGGACTTCGATTTCATGCTGCGCCGTGCTGTCCCGAACCGGGCCAAACACCCGGATCGCGGAGCCGCTCGCTGCGTCGTGAGGCGCCTGGTACGGGAACCTGATGTCAGTCTCCCCCATGCGGCCGTAGACGATCCCGTCGGCTGCCGACAGAGTCACGTTCCAGAACGGCTCGTTGCCGAAAGCTCTGAAACCGGGCGTCTCCGCTTCGGGCGAACCGCACCCCATCGACAGAACCACCAACAGTGCCGTACCGGTCTTTGGGCGCATGACGTTTCCCCGTTATGAGTTATCCGTGCGCAATCAGGCCCGACGGTTCGTGTGAACGATGGGCTACCAAGTTATGTTGTGTGGGTCGGAAAGTGCAGGACCGTCGAGATGCGTCGCTCACACACCCCCGGAGACTCCTTGACGCCACCCTCGTGGTATTGCCCGGGTACAGAGGCGGGGACAGTCCGCTCGGCCAGCCGCAACAGGCTTTCGCTGTACCCTATTCTGGCCCTCCTCTTATTCCTGTCGTCCGCCGCCCCCGTGACGGGTCAGGAGATTCCGGTCACCCTTCCCGACACCATCGCGCCGGTCGTGGACTCGATCGCGATCGTCACGGAGAACGTGTTCACTGAGGAGGAGGCGGCCAGGACGGGCATCTTCCGTTTCGCCAACAAGCTCCGGATCAAGACGCGAGACTGGGTCGTCGAGAGAGAGTTGCTCCTGCGTCCAGGCGAGCCTTACGATTCGAGCCTCGCCGAAGAGACGGAGCGGAATCTTCGCGGACTCGGACTGTTCGCCGAAGCGAGCGTGGATACGGCCACGGTAGACGGCCATCTACTGACGACCGTTCGAACACGGGACTCCTGGAGCACGCAGCCGCTCATCGAACTCAGCTTCGCCACGGACGGCACGATCACCGGCCGGCTCGGGTTGACGGAAACCAACGTTTTCGGCACGGGCAACTACGCTCATATCGCCTATCGAAAGGACGTCGATCGTGACGGACTGGAGTTGGCGGGCGAGCTGCGTCGACTCGCGGGCACCCAGCTGAACGTCGGAGGAAACTACTACAACCTCTCAGACGGCGACTGGGGCAGCTGGTTCGTCGGCGACCCCTGGCGTTCATTCAACGACAAACGCTCCATCGTGTACGCGGGAGACGCCGCCGACCGTCAGGCCATCCAGTACCGGAACGAGTCCAGCTTAGTGCGGGACACGACGCGCTACTGGCACACCAACTACGCGCACAGGGGCGTCGTCGGCTTCGCTACCAACGCGACCCCCCGGTACTACACTCGCTTCGGGGTCGTCGCGGAACTCCGGAACCAGAAGTACGTCCTCGTACAGGACACTTCAGAGATGATCCCCGACACCGTCCGCGCTTTCCTCGGCGTGTTCGGCGAATACCGACGGTCCGAGTTCAGGGTCCTCCGGTTCATGAACGGGTTCGCCGAGGAGGACATCGACCTTAGCGCCGCAGTGACACTCGGGCTGAACGTCGCGCCGGACGCATTCGGCTACGACAGCTTCGGTCTGGGACCGTCGCTGGCCATGCAGGCAGGCGGCTCCCTGGGAGAGGGGTTCGTGCACGGCAGACTTTCGGCCAATGGGCTGTTCAACGCGGCTGGCCTGGACTCAGGTCGAGTCAATCTCGCCGTCACCGTCGGCCAGAAGTTGGCCCGGAAGCACGCCACGGTGTTTCACGCTCGAGCCGGACTGATGGAGAATCCTGCGCCCGGCGGTGAGTTCGACCTCGGGTTCGACTTCCCGCCGCGAAGCTGGCAGCCGCATTCGTTCGTTGGTACACGGTCCATCTGGGGAACCCTGGAGCACCGGTGGTGGGCACTGGATAACGTGCTCAATCTGTTCGGGCTGGGGTTCGTAGGCTTCGTCGACTACGGGGGTGCCTGGTACGAGGACCAGACCCCCAGGTGGGGCGGAGCAGCTGGCGTTGGAATAAGAACGGGTTCATCCCGCGGATCCGCATCAAACACCGGCCGGATCGACTTTGGCTACCGCTTCGGGCGGGACGTCACCGGAAGCCGGTGGGTGGTCAGCTTCGGATCCGGCTGGGCGTTCCCCTGACCGAACAGGAGGCAGCCCTGGTCAGACTGGTCGGTCGCATCCGTACGACCCGGGTGGCCATTCAGTCTCCGGCCGCGATCCTGTCTTTCTTGCTGTTCCTGGCTGCCGGGCCGGGCTCAGACGGCACGGTCCAGGCCCAGGAAACGACCGGTTCGACCGAGGCGACCGTCGCTGGAGCGGCGATGGGCCTGTACGCGGGAGCGGCGCTCGGTGGGTTGGCCTCGCTCGTTCCGTGCAATCAGACGTTGGCGGGGATCTCCTGCGTGCGAACCGTGGCTGTCTTGGGCGCGGGCATCGGACTGGCCTCCGGCGTGACCCTCGGCCGTGAGGACTCGGACGCGATCTGGGATGCGTATCGCCGAGCCGGCGTTGGGTTCCTGGCCGGGTCGGCGGTCGTGCTCGCGCTTGAGCCCTTCGTGGACAGGTGGAGCTGGGCTGACGTGGCGGCGGGCGGAGTCATTGGCTCGTCCATCGGAGCGGGTGGCTCCGGGGCCTGGATCGGCCTCGTCCTCGGAATGGGCGTCGGCGCCGGTCTCTGGCAGGTGATCCCCTCTATGGAGATGCCCGATGCGATAGGTGTCGGCCTGATCGGCATGGCGGTGGGTGGCTTCACCTCGTGGATCATCCGGGCCGTCGACGCTGGAGATTCTCCCGCATCCGATCTCCCCGTGCTGCAGTTCGACGTGGCGGTTCCATGGTAGGGCGGCGACCGCCTTCCGTGGGAGTGCTCATGCTCGTAGTGATTTTTTGCGCGAGCTGCACGGTCTCGCACCGGATGCAGCCGGTGGGCCCACGTGACGTACGGTCCCAGGCCGGCGCGGTCGCCATGGTCGAGGGAACGGCCGAGCACGGCGAGTATCCCTGCGAGGCCCGACGAGAAGGCGAAGGCGAAGGGGTGCGCTGGTTCGGCCCACAGCGAGAACCTGATCGCCGCGCACTTGCGGCCTGGTGCTCCGGTGTCGGCCCGGTCGAATTCCGGCCGTACCCCGCATCCGACGGGTCACTATCGTCGCAGCCTCTGAATTCGGGCTTCACGGTGGTCACGTGGAACGTTCACGTCGGTGGAGGCGACCTCGTCGGCTTCCTGGGGGACGAACTGGAGTACGTGTGCGACGCACGGGAGCCCAGGAAGACGAAACGGCATTTCGCGCTATTGGTCCAGGAAGCTCATCGCGCGTCCTCCTCCGTACCAGAGGTGCCCGAGGGAGCTCCTGCGCGGGACCGTATCACCGCAGCTCCCCCGGACGGACCTCGTCTCGACATCGTTCAAGTAGCAGAGAAATGTGGACTGGCTCTGCTCTACGTGCCCTCAATGCGCAACGGAACCGAAGCGGGGGAGCTCGGCCGCGAAGATCGCGGCAGTGCGATCCTCTCGACCCTGCCGCTTACTGAACCGGTGGCGATCGAGCTTCCTTTCGAGGCGCAGCGGAGGGTCACGGTCGTGGCCTCCGTTCCGGGCCCAGGTGGCTCGGAGCTTCGACTCGCGAGCGTTCACTACGATGTGGCCGGCAACATCCTTCGGGTTCTGGGGACCGGTGGATCGATGCGTGTGCGCCAGAACGACGGCATGACTGAAGCCCTGGACCTGATGGACCCGGAGCGCGCCATCCCGATCGTGGTCGCCGGAGATCTCAACACGTGGTCGTATCGCGAGACCGTGGTCCAGCGGATGCTCGAGACCTATCCGGACTCGCCGCCGCCTGGCAATGAGAAGACGCGGGGAAACTGGCCGCCGGATCATCTCTTCTTCCGAGCCGGGGCCGGTGCTTTCGGACTGGTGGAGGATTCCTACCGGGTGGTTGACGATGCGTATGGCTCGGACCACAAAGCGAGGCTGGCTACGTTCTACTGACTCCCGCAGTCGCGTCGCGCTCTTCGTCCAGCTTGAAGACAAGGGTCGCCAGCACCCATACCACGGCGAACACGGCTAGCCCCGAGAAGATTACATCGCTCAGGAAGTGCCCCCCTTGGACGATCCGCCCGAACCCGGCGACGAGGCCAAGGGCCGCGGTAGCTGCGAAGATCCGGTTGCGTCGCCTTCGCGCGGCCACCGCAAAGCCGAGAGCTGCGAGCCAGAAGACGACCGACGGATGGCCCGCCACGAACGAGCAGTTCCGCTCACACTGATCCGTCGGCTGCAAAGCTGGCGTGAAGTGCTTCTCGCCAGAGAACTCGGCTACGTCACGAGGACGGGCACGACCCCAGTTGTCCTTGAAGCCCGCGTTTACGACCAGGCCCGGCCCCACGGCGAGCGCGGCCAGCAGGAACAGCAAGAACCGATTTGAGGCAGGGCCGACCTGGCGCTTGCGAACCAGGTTGCCGATGAGGAGGAGCAGGCTTCCGACCCCCACCGTGATGGCAATGATGGGAATCGAGTCATAGATGGCGACGGCCCACCAGGCGTCCTTCAGATAGAAGCCGCCGTCCGGCCTGTAGAACAGGCCAGACATCCAGAGATCGATGTCCGGAAAGATCGTGAATACGGCGGCCGCAACGATCGCGACCGCGAGCAGAACACGACTCATCCGCCCACGCGAGTCAGTTCGTCGTCGATCACGCGCGAAACGACGCTGAAGGGCTGGGCGCCGGAGAGGAAGCGACCGTTGATGAACAGGGCCGGCGTGCCGGTGACACCAGCCTGACGCCCCGCCTCCATGTCTTCCAGAACCCGGTCACGAAACTCGCGTGAGTCGAGACACCCGTCGAATATCTCTGAATCCAGTCCGAGGCCCGCGGCTATTGTCTTCAGCTGTTCCGCATCGGCCTTCCCTCGCGCTTCAAATATCGCGTCGTGCATTTCCCAGAACTTCCCCTGCGCGTCCGCGCACAACGACGCCTCGGCCGACAGTTGGGCGTTGGGGTGGATGGCGTTCAATGGGAACTGGCGGTACACGATCCGTACCTGGTCGCCATAGGTTTCCTCGACCTGATCGAGCGTCGGGAGAACACGCACGCAGAACGGACATTCGAAGTCGGAGAACTCGACCAGAGTGATCGGCGCATCCTCAGGACCCCTGCTGGGACCGATGGCCTCGACCTCAATGCGGGCCGGCTCGAGCAGGTTGCGCACGTCGTGCTGCGAACGCAGCTGAGCGAGGTAAACCTGCATCGCGAGGTTGCGCTGTTGCCGCTCGAGGAAGTCGATGATCTGCGGCGCGGCGCTTTCTCGCGGAGCGTCGTTCAGTTGCTCCCGGTAGAGGTTGTAGATCGAATCGATTTGCTGGTCAGTGGGCGCGGACAATTTCGACAGAACATCCCGGGCCACCAAACCGTCAACATCCAGTCCTTCCTTCTCGGCCTGGAAATCCAGCAACTTGGTGTCGATGGCCTGTGCCAGCGCTCCCTCGGTAATGTCGTGCAACTGCTGCTTCGCCTGGATGAACTGGTCCGGAGCGATCTCCTCGACTTCCTGTCTGGTGATCTCGTATCCGTCGACGGTAGCCAGGACCTCTCCCTGCGTGGCCTGCGGCAGCAAGGTCGCTGACTGAGGCCTCGAGATGCCCCATGTGATCAGAGCCGTGAAAGCGATGAGGGCCATGACAGGCCAGATTCCAATCTTCATGCCTATTCCTTCGTCGTCGTGCGATCCGGTGCCCCCGGATGCGCTCATGAACGCTTCATTATCAGCTTGAGCAACGGCCGCGAAGCTAGACGCGTTCCCGCCGGCCAGCAACTTGGGATGCAAGAAGGAAGTCCACTCGAATCAGTCGAGGGGTATGACTTCGAAGGGTGACAGATGACAAACGCCCGGCGTGGTGCCGAGCGCTGGCTGTCGGAAAGGTGCGCCAGGGGTGGGCCCAGTCCCGCGGGCTGCCTACTGCTTTGGTGCCGCCCCCTTCTTACCCGCAGATCTCGATTGCCCGTTCGACTTTGGTGCAGCCGACCGGAGATTACTTGAAGAGGGACGGGTCGCACCTGGCTGACTCCTCCCCGATGGTGTGCGATCGATCCCAGTCGTAACGCGGTTCCTGAACACCCCCGGCTTCGTCGATTCGAAGGCCCTGGGTGAGCTCGATCGCAGGCCTGTCGGGGGGCGGCTCAGATCCGTGCCACTCCGCAGACCGTTCCCTTTTCGAGTTGGCTCCAGGCGGTTGATTTCGGGTCTTGTCAGGCTCTTTTGGCGGGCCCTCTGGACGCTAGTGGGCTCGAACAGAGTCTCGACCGGTCGTGTAGGCATTACGGGGTCGATCGATGGCCTGTGTGGGGCTTCCCGACCGGACGGCTCGCTGTGCTCTGGATCGGCGTTCACCGTCACGACAGGAGCAGTTCGTACCGGATGGACGAACGGCCGCGTATCGTCTCTGGTGCTGATATCGGCAGGGGGCCTCCAGTCGTCACGACCCTGGCCGGGGCGATGATCACCCGAAGTGGCGGTCCGACCGCCGTCCCAGACAACAGGAGCAAACGGCGTGCGGAGTTGGGGGCCGAATCCGTACGTCCCGAACATTTGGCTCGGGCTGAAGAACCAGAGATCCCAGAAGAGATCCCAAGCCCTGGATCTGGACATCCGCTGGCCCGGGAACCACATCCACCCGCCAGGAACGAGATCCCAGCCCGCGTAACCGTAGGGAAGCCAGCTACCGAACCGATGCGGCGACCACCCGAATCGACCACACCCATAGCCGGCCTGGCACCTGAAGTACGCCTGCCAATCAAAACGCAGCGTCGGCCGGAATGCCCACATGCCTGCGTGCCGGACCCAGATTCCGCCAGAACGGCTGAAGAAGCTGTTCGACGACAGGCCCGAAAGATGGTAGCTGAGAGGTTTGTCGGCCGATAACCCAGAGCGGACCAGGTCCTGGGAAACTGCGATGTCCGGTGCCGTGAGGAGAAAACCCACGCCGATCAGTGTGGCGCCGATCGCGCTGCGAGCTCGTCTATGTCTCATCCTGCACCTCCAGCCGATGCCACACGGGCCCCGTTGCCCACACCATCCTACGCGATTGTGTGCGACCCTGTTCCGACCAACTCCAAGAGACAACGAGTTGGGGCCTGGAGCCACTCAACGACCGGCGGGCTTCTGGTAGCTCCGCACATCTCACACACCTATGTTAATTGCTGCGCCCCACCGTACATACCGGCCCCCGCATGAGGCACGTGGATGCCGGGACACTGGTCAGTTCATGGCTGATCGATTCGCACGTTAGGTTGCGCCCCTCACGCGTTTCGCTCGCACGGGTTCGGTCACCGAATAAGAGTTAGACGTGCGAACAACACTT
>Ga0272441_10013041_pt1 | contig 12025 bp, 12 predicted proteins | sample SSMProp6N_FD_193582 | JGI IMG/M metagenome (GOLD analysis project Ga0272441, IMG submission 193582) | Marine sediment archaeal communities from Little Sippewissett salt marsh, Falmouth, MA, United States - SSM-Prop-6N | ecosystem: Environmental > Aquatic > Marine > Wetlands > Sediment ...
ATGATATTTATTATCAATCATGGATGGTACAGGACACGGAAAAAGGAACTGATATTATTATTGACCTAATAGTCCTTGATGACAATGTCGAATTTAAAACATTGGTATTCAGGGGTATAGAGGTTGACGTTTCTGAGTACCAGGAAGGAAGGAGAACAATCCTGAAGGGTGTGATCAACACCGGACCATCGCTGATTGAAAGCTATGAATATGAGACGAACAAAACTGATGATATGGTAAACTACAGTTATAATGGCCGGGATTTTTCGTATCCTCTTGTAAATATTCAACGTAGGAGTACCCGTTTCATTAACTGATTTTACTGCCCCGGATCAGAAGCAGATTGTCCTGATAGGAATGCTTTCTGTATCCTCAATATCGAGCATGGTGTTGATCAACCTGAGCTCACGAAACTTCTTGAGGCTTGCCGGGGTAATGACCAGTTCCCTGATCAATCCGTGATTCAGCAGATATTCCCGTTTTGTGCCCCTGAGAAGGAATCCTGTTGGTGTATACCATATATTATCATCGCCCCTGACAATGATATTGGCATATGAAGTATCTGAAATCATCCCGTCCTTTACCATCAGGATATCATCACATCCGTTTGCCTCCTGCTTAAGACTATTTATTCCTGATCTGTCGATATATTTATAGCTGTAATCAATATGGCCTGCTTCTACGAGTTTAAGTGTCCTTATTCTTTTAATTTCGTAAGCTTGAAAATCGATACTCCTGATATGGCTGTCATATTCAATTCTGCATTTGAACAGTCCTTTGCGGGCATATGCCGGGACTATTATTTTCGTTTTCAGGTTGACGGCCGGGCCGGATTCAAATAATTCCTTTCTGGTATTATTGAAACGGCTGGAATGATAATCAGCATTATATAGCTTCCCGTCTTTGATTTTAATTGTTTCAACCAGCAGGGACATAGATCTTTTTTATTAGTTCATGGTATTCTTTCTCAACCTCGCTGAGGAAAGTAATACCTCCTCCACTTCTATAAACATATCCTGCTTCATTCTGTTCAATGAACCTGATCATTACTCCACTGTCAATTTCTTTTCCGTCAAATATGCCAAAAATACCTGTATAGTAGCCCCTGTCATCAATTTCACTTTCCCTGATAATGCGTATCGTTTCTTTCTTGGGTGCACCGCTTATTGAACCGGCCGGCAGCATAGATGTAATTATTGTGCCGGCACGATCTTTCCAGTCAGGTTCGATCGATCCCGCTATTTCTGAACTTACCTGCAGCAGCTTTCCGTCATATGTGTCAACAGTGTCAATATACCTGTATTTGATGACACGGACGTTTCTGGCATTTATACTCAGGTCATTACGTATCAGGTCAACAATTGTATTATGTTCCGATTTTTCCTTCTCGTCCTCGAGAATAGTTCTTTCTGCATCCTCCACAGATGCATCAATTGTGCCTTTCATAGGATATGAACTTATCTGTCCCTGACTGTTTATTTTTACGAAGATTTCAGGAGAGAAAACGACAAATTCATTTTTGTAAAGTAACCTGTATCTTGCCCGGCTGCAATGGAATATTTCCCCGAGGCCTGCATCTATGCTTATCATGCTGGGAAACGTAAGGTTTAGAAGGTAGGTGTTTCCAAGTGAAATATTCCTTATTACCTTATCGAAAGCCTCTTTGTATATGTCAAAACTAACAGGATAAGATTGCAATCTTAATTTCTTTGGATTAATCACTTTATCCTGACCTGCATTATTGAACAGGTCACAGCTAATGAGGATATCATCAGGCAAATTATCCAGTGGATGTATAACAGGTTTTTCCAGTTCAAAATCAAACATGAAAAAGAACGGTCTTCCGTCTTTCCCATACTGATTCATTTCTTCAGCAGCATATTTCATTATATTTGGGTTCATGAAAGTGCTTCTGATTGATAATTATGATTCTTTCACTTACAATATAGCACATATTGTTAAAGAGTCCTCTATGGTGAAGCTTGAAATAGCGAAGCCCGGTGAAATTGATTTATCCCTTATAGAAGTGTTTGACAGGATAATATTTTCTCCAGGTCCCGACCAGCCTCGTAAAGGGAATTTCATGGAAATGGTTCTTGAACGATATGACTCTGAAAAGAGTATTTTAGGTATATGTCTCGGACTTCAGGCAATAGTCCTGTATTATGGAGGAAAGCTGGTACACCTTGATGAGGTAGTTCACGGAAGGACAAAAACAGTTATACGAAACAGTGATAGATCGACTATTCTTCAGGATATCCCTGATCGATTCCATGCAGGTTTCTATCATTCATGGGTGGCGGATACTGATGCTATACCTGAATGTCTGGAAATCACATGTTCCTCAACTGAGGGCAGGGTTATGGGTGTGAGGCACAGGGAGTATGATATTGAAGCAGTTCAGTTTCACCCCGAATCAATTATGACCCCTTATGGTGCCAGGATGTTCATGAACTGGTTAAAACCCGGGACATAGGACAGACCTCTTACCATGATTACATTTTTTAACATTCTTTAAAAATTCAGCAGCTTATTTGATTTCTTTCCAAGAATAAACTTTCCTATATTTGCTGCACTTCCGAAGACGATTATATGGACATATTAAGAAAATATAAGAGATTTATCCTGCTTGTAACAATACCCGTACTATTACTTTTTATCTCAAACTCTCTTATAAATAAACATAATCATATTATCAGGGGATATGTAGTTACGCATGCGCATCCCTTCAATAAAAATACTGATAGTCAGCCGTTACCATATCATAATCATACTGATGCCGAGATTATTATTCTTAACCTGCTTGGAGATTTTGATGTTTTGTTAATATGGTTTGCGACAGCATTATTTTGTCTGGTCCTTCTTGGCAGACACCTTCCAATATTATTACCTGGTTTTCACCCGGGGCCACCAAACCCTGTTTTTCTTAGCCGGGGACCACCTGTTTATACTTTTTGATAAGCGAAAAGAGAATGTGCAGTATTATTCGGTAGTCATTGAATAAGCACTACATAAAATAGTAAAGCTAAACGAAGTATAAACCATCAAAATGAAATATTTAATAATAATTTTCTTCCTTATCTTTAGTACTGTCCTTGTTTATCCCCAGGAAAAGACCATACCTGATTCAATTGATGTTAATGAATTGCTCAGGAGGATAGAGAAGCTTGAAGAGGAATCGGCGGAAAAGAAGAAGGAGAATGAGCTTAAAAGCCTGCTGGAAGAGGCTGAGATGCTTTCTGATAAAGAAAAATCAGAAAAGGTTGACATTTCAAAGAAATTCTTCAGCGGTGTTCGACAGCAACAGGGCCTGAATCCCAACCTCAGTGTGCTGGGCGATTTTTTTGGATCGGTTTCATCTGCAAATGATGACCTGACCAATGAGCCCGGTGACAGAACCCATGGTAGCAATGGCCTTTTTATGAGAAGCCTGGAATTATCTTTTCTTGCACCACTCGATCCATTTGCACGAGGAAAAGCATTTCTTGATATAACAGAAGATGGAGTATCGATTGAAGAAGCTTATCTTGAGATCCTTAATCTTCCTCTTAATATGTCCCTTAAAGGTGGGGTGTTTTTTCCTGAATTTGGATTGCTTAACAGGCATCATACGCATGCCCTTCCACAGTTCGACCGGCCTAGGGCCTGCGTCAACTATTTCGGTCTGGACGGGTTCAACGGCATGGGGGCTGCAATGAGTTTTTTACTGCCCAGAATCTTGTTTTCTGATGCCAGTTCGCTTGATTTCTCAGTGATCAATATAAACGATAACCTCAGTTACTCATCAAACAAGAGTGTTAACCTTGCTTATGTAGGGCATTGGAAGAATTATTACGATATCTCATCTTCCAGTTACTTCGAATATACTATAAGTGCTATAGCAGGGGAGAATGATGAAATAACAGGTAACAAAACGTATATAGGAAGCCTTGGACTTCATTATAAATGGCAGCCTCCGGGAACTGCAAAATATAAGTCATTTGATTGGAAAACTGAGCTCTACTACGGTTATAATGAAACTCCCACCGGTATAGTAAGGAGTAAGGGATTTTACTCCCTGTTTCACCGGAAACTTAATTCACGTTTCTGGTTAGGAGGAAGGATTGGATATAGTGAAATGCCTTATGATAATGACCAGTATGAATGGGATTATACCTTGAATGTCGATTTCTGGCAGAGTGAATTTGTTTTCTACAGGATACAGTATCAGTATAACTCAAGGAATGTGGCTTATTTGCCTGAAATGGCAGCACAGTATCCATCCAACCATACAGTGGTATTGCAGTTTTCATGGGCTATGGGGCCGCATAAGCATGATGCATATTAATAGTATGAATTATAAAAATGAATAATAAATATAACAGATATATGAAAAAGCAAATTGTCAGTCTTCTTTTTGTTATGGTTACTATTTCTGCCATGGCTATACAGAAGAACCAGGTACGAATTGTATGCTCTTTCTCGGACTATGCAAGCATAGCAGCCGAGATAGCGGGTGAAAATGCAATTGTAGAGATGATATCAAGCGGGGAATCTGATCCGCATTTTATACCTCCTAAACCCAGCTATGCCATGATGCTTAATAAGGCAGATTTGTGGGTTACAACGGGGATGGACCTGGAACAGTGGTCAGCAACACTTATTGATCGCGCACACAACAGAAATATTATGGATGGTGCAATTGGTTTTGTCTCTGTATCCGACGGGGTAAACATACTCGAAAAAGTTGAAAAGGCTGATAGAAGTGAGGGTGATGTACACCTTATGGGGAATCCTCATATAAACACCAGCCCCCTGAACTGGAAAATTATTGCCACAAATATCACTGTTGGACTAATGAAGGTGGATCCTGAAAATTCAGATGTGTACGAGAAAAACCGTGATGCTTTTATTGATAAAGTTGACAGGGCTCTCTTTGGTGATGAACTGGTAGATATGTTTGGGGGAGAGACACTCTCCAGCTTGCTCCATAATCATACACTTTTCAATTTCCTTGAAAGGGAATACCAGGGCAATAAACTGGTAGATCTGCTTGGAGGATGGCTTAAAGATGCACTGCCTATACGGGGTAGCAGGGTAATAGCTTATCATAAGAACTGGGCTTATTTTTCAGATATATTCGGTCTGGAAATTGCAGGATTTATTGAACCCAAGCCCGGGATTCCTCCCTCGGCAAAACATGTACAGTATATGGTTAATCTTATTAAAGAGCAAGACATAAAAGTGATGCTTGTGGCCAGCTACTTTGAAAAGAAATCACCCGGGATGATAGAAGAGAGAACAGGTATCAAGGCTGTATATCTCCCATTATTCGTGAATAATGGAATGGGGATCAATAATAATTTCGAACTCATGGATTACTGGATCAGCGAAATAAAAAAGAATATCTGAGAATATGGGAACATTTGTATTTCTTGCTCCCCCTATTATAGCCTGTATAATCCTTGCCGGTATGTTAAGCTATTTCGGTAATCATATACTATCAAGAGGTATTATTTTTATAGATATAGCAGTTGCACAGATAGCGGCTCTTGGAACCATGATAGGTATATTACTGGGATTTGCTGAAAGCTCTTTCAATACCCAGATCATATCATATGTATTTACCATATTGGTGCTCGGGATTTTTTCTTTGATGAAAGTGAGAAAACAATTATTGCCCCAGGAGGCTATTATTGGTATTTTCTACTGTATAGCACTTGGAATGGCCCTGCTATTCGCCGAGAAGATTCCCGGTGGTTCAAATTATATCACCAAGACTATAACCGGAAATGTTCTATGGGTCACGTGGAAAAGTGTTCTGAACTGTTTGTTGGTATTCATTCCCATAATTCTTATAAACCTGCTTTTTGGAAAGACAATAAGACAGGTTACTGAGGGGCATATGGCAAATGGCTCAATGCGGCAGACACGTGCTTACGATCTTATCTTTTATATAAGCTTTGGAATAGTAATAGTTAAATCGGTTCCTGTAATGGGCATTTTCCTTGTTTTTATGCTACTGATAGGTCCTGCCTCAATAAGCAGGATATTCATCAGCTCATGGCGGGGGAGGATTATATGGAGCTGGATAATAGGATCGGCCGGTTCGGTGGCAGGTATATATATTTCTTATTCCATGAATATATCCAACGGACCGGCAATAGTAAGCCTGATAGGTATAGCTACCTACCTGGCCGCTTTTGCCAGGCTTTATATGAAGAAAAAGGAGGATAAAATTATTACTACTAATTAAGTAAACTTATTAATGTTATCTATAGAATTTATATTGCTGCCTTTTATCGGATGTTTACTTATTGTCCTGATAAACGTCTATTTCGGTATCCATGTGATAAAAAGAGAGATCATTTTCATTGATATAGCCCTTGCCTCTATCGCTGCCCTGGGATCAGCCGTTGGCATGGTGCTGTTCGAGTCAGGGCCTGTCGAACATTCACACGAGGGCCACGGAGCTTTTCCATATATCTTCTCACTGGTATTTATTTCTATAGCCTCCCTGGCTTTTACATTGTTAAGGCACAGGAGGATATCAATACCACTTGAGGCAATCATAGGTATTGCATATGCCGTGGCAACAACCCTGGCTGTTATCATACTGGATAAAGGTGCCGGTGGCGATGTCCATGTTCATGATATGCTCGTGGGTACTATTCTGTGGATATCGGGACATCAGCTCACTAAACTTGCCCTGGTAGTGCTGGTGGTGGGTATATTCCATATTGTATTCAGAAAAAAATTCCGAAAGCTCACCGAGGCTTTTCACGATCATGATGTAGAGATCAAAAACCATAAGCTATGGGATTTCCTTTTCTATTTCTCCTTTGGACTGGTCGTTGTTGAAGCTGTAAATATTGCCGGTATCCTTACGGTTTTCGCTTTCCTTATATTGCCTGCATCACTTTCTGTTATTCTGTCATCAGACTGGAGGACAAAGCTTATAATAGGCTGGATAACAGGATTGGTGGCATCATTCCTGGGACTCTTATTCTCGATCAGGCTTGACGTACCCAGTGCACCTGTAATAATTACCATCCTGGGTATTATCCTGCTTTTAGGCTACCTGGTGTTTAAACTCATTATTGAAAAGAAAAACAAAAAGGAATCATATTGATAGTATTTTGAAATTGCTTTTTCGGAATATCTTTTTGAGCTAATCACCCGGCTATAAATATATGACTCCTACGGTGTTATTACTGTATCTACTTATTTTATAATACAATAACATCCTGAGGCTGTCTCATAAGTGAATTTGTTGAGAATAATGACCTTTACCACGGTGATCCACAGTGTTGCACGGAGTTCACACGGTGTCATAATTAGCTGATAATAAGCATTCACTGTGTGTCACAGTGTAACACAGTGGTCTCCGTGGTGAAATACTATACTGGTAAAAGAACCTGGAATCAGACTTATGAGACAGCCTCAAATAATTGTAGATTTGGACCAAACGTGATAAACGAGGCTGTCTCAAAAGTTAAAGATGTATTCCAAAATGAATTTAACCACAGAGTATCACAGAGTTCCACTGAGTCATCACAGTGTCGTATATTATTTATATTGAATATATTACCTGTGTCGTCGTGATTCGCAGTGTCCTCTGTGGTGAATATATTTATTTGCAAAATATCTGGAAGTAATACTTTTAAGACAGCCCCAATAATAATCATAATGAAACAAAAATATATCGATCAGATACTATTATAATTGTTGCTCCAGGCTTTTTGGAAGTAAATCATAATTGCATTTCTGAGATATTTTAAGTAACTTATATAGTGTTAAATATTTGAGGAAGCTTCATTTAAACTAACTAATCAGGGGAGGTTAAACCAATGAAAGATTATATAGATTTATTCAGTGACGAGAACTGGGTGGAAGCACCCGAATATTCAGATAATACCTTGAAAAAAGTATTGCATGATTCGGATGATTTACGAATAACCTTAATCAGGTTACCAGCCGGTTTCGAAATGGCACCTCATTCCCATCTTATGAGTGAGCATCATATAATACTTCGGGGAGAGTATGAAAGTGATGGCGATCAATACCTTCAAGGAACCTACAGGAGTTTTGAACCTCATCAGAAACACGGGCCTTTTGCATCTGAGAATGGTGCAATAGTACTGGTTATATGGAAAAAAGAAAAGGTGTGAAACTTAAGTAGTATTTTCAGGCTATTTATTATGCTATACAATAGTTCATGGTAATATAATAGACATACCCCTTTAAACAATCTGTCATTAGCAATTGTTATTCTGACATTTAGATGGAAGCTAATATAGACTGTTCATTTTAAGAAATCAAAAAATTAATTTGAGGAGTTATAAAATATTAGTTTTAATATTTGAATTAGCAAACTTATTTTGTGCTGTGTATTTAAAAAATGTCTATGGAGACTGAAATTATTATGATATATAGCCCCTTTTCGGTATTGAGACATGATTAATTGAAGACATGAATTTCAACAGATTGTTATTGTGGTTTCTTGTTTTAAGAATACTTATCCCTAACGATGTTTATTCCCAGTCTCAAGTAAGGGATACTGCAGATGCTGAATGTATTCAGTTGCAATTTAGCGATCTTTTCAAAAGCAGGAAGACCCCTGTTGATACAGAAAGAAATACCATGATACTGGCCCTGCCAAATGTATCCTATAATCCATCCAATGGTCTGATGGCTGGAGCCACAGGATCAGCCGGTTTCTATTTAGGTCCGGAACAGACTACTCGCGTTTCATCAATTGGGTTTAACCTTGTGGTAACAACCAGGAAACAGTTTATCGCAACGGTAAAACTGAATACTTATACCCCTGATAACAGGTTTTTTCTCCAGGGAGATATGCGCTACCTTGTATACAATGCCTCCACATGGGGCCTAGGTACCAACTCCCCCGACTCCATAGAATCACAGAACATTTTTGTATGGCAGGGTGCGGGGATTGATAATATAGAGGACGGATTCCTGATGTCATATAATTATTTAAAGATACATGAGATACTTAATTATCGTGTCAGCCCAAACAAATATTTAGGTTTAGGTTTTCATCTGGATCGATATTCCGGGATCAGTGATGAAGCTCTGCAGATAGAGACCTTACCATATGAGTTGACTCCTCATTACCTTTATTCCAGGCTGCATGGTTTTGATACAGCCAGTTACACTCTCTCAGGATTGAGCCTAAACCTGTTATACGACTCAAGGGATAACCTGATCAATGCATATAATGGATATTATTTCCATCTCAGTTACCGTTATAACCCCAGGTTTCTTGGTAGTAGCCAGGCTTCCTCCTCATTATGGATGGAATTCAGAACCTATCAGTCTCTTTCCAGGGATGTGCCACGGCACCTGCTGGGTTTCTGGGCATACGGAAATTTCCTGGTGAGTGGTCAGCAGCCCTACCTTACTCTTATGGCACTGGGTGAAGATCAGAGGGGAAGGTCAGGTCGGGGATATATTGCAGGCAGGTACAGGGGTGAGGATGTGATTTATGCGGAGATGGAATACCGTTTTCCTATATCAAAATGCACTAAGATACTGGGAGGTGTAATATTCCTGAATGCAACAACTGTCTCAAGCAGATCATCAGATGTGCCATTATTCAGATATGTCAGGCCTGGTGGCGGATTCGGTCTCAGACTAATGTTAAACAAGTATTTCAGAACCAATGTAAATATAGATTTTGCTTTTGGAGACAGTTCGAGAGCTCTGTATTTTTCAGGATCAGAAACTTTCTAAAATTTTATTAAGAAGTGAGACATTTAAAATTTTATATCACCACTTTGCTCTTTACCCTGATTATGACAACAGTTTTTTCCCAGGAATCGGATACACTTCTGACAAAATCGGGAGAATATATTACCGGTAAAATAAAAAAAATGAACAAGGAGATACTGTTTTTTGAAACTTCTTATTCAGAGAATGATTTCCAGATTGACTGGGAACAGGTTGAAAGTCTGATATCTGTGCATAAGTACAAAATTTATGATACCCGGGGCAATCAATATTTAGGGATAATTGGATCGAGTTCGGATAGCTCAGGTTTACTGGTGATCAAGACTGAGAATGATACGATCACAAGGAAGTTATCAGAAATAACCATAATAGCCGAGGCACAGGAGACACTCAGGGACAGGCTGGATCTGGGCATACATCTGGGTTATAATTTCACTAAAGCGAGCAGCACACAGCAATTCACCAGTAGAAGCAGTGCCGGTTATACAGGAGATAAGTGGGATTTAACTTCAAATATAAACTCTTATAACACCCGACTGGATACTACTTCCACCTCTCGTACTGATGCCAATATTAACCTGCGTGTTTCAATGAAGAATAACTGGTATGCATTTGGAGGCGTTGATTGGTTGACAAGCGAGGCACAACAACTTAGCCTCCGTACCTCAGCTTCTTTTGCAGCCGGGAATTTTGTAGTTAGAAACTCAGATACATATCTCTATCTTTTCGGCGGTATGACATATAATAATGAGAAATTCTCAGGGGAAGAAGCCGTGGAAGTCCAAAGTATGGAGGGTTTGATAGGTGGTCAGCTCGAGCTTTTCGGATATAGTGATATCAGCCTGAATTCAAAAATCTATACCTATCCGAGCATTACCCAAAAGCGAAGAATCAGGACTCTTCTGAGTTTTGACCTTAAATGGGAATTTATTTCTGATTTTGAACTTATTGCAGGCTTTTCCCTTAATTATGACAGTAATCCTCCGGGTAATACAGAAAAATCGGATTATGTATTCAGTCTAACCCTGGGATGGTCACTTTAAAATGATATTATGATATTATTATATTTTATAAACTAATTTATTGAAATGATGAAATTTTTTCTTGCTTCGTCAATTGTCATTTTCTTGCTTTCAACAGCAGGGCTATATGGACAAAATATTGAATTATATGGATTTACCGGTTATCAGCTTGGAGGTAAAACCAGGTTGTACGAAGGTGATTTCAGGATAGATAATGCTCAAAATTATGGTGGAAAGATTGCCGTGGGTTTATTCTCCGGTTCTTATGCCGAGATATCTTACATGAGGACTGATACTGAAGGTCGCTTTTTCCCTTTTGACGGCCAGGTTTCTGAGTCTGTTCCTTTCAGCACAAATTACATTCAGCTGGCTGCTTTGAGGCAATTGGACCTGGACAGGGTATCTCCTTTTGCCACTCTGGGTTTCGGATTTACTGTATGGTCTCCGAAAAACTCTTCGCTTGAGGGTAAAACTCAATTCAGTACCACAGTGGGAGGGGGGCTTAAAATATGGCTAAGCGATTTGATTGGCATACGTATGCAGGCTACCCTCCTTCTGCCAATGATTTACAATGGTTATGGATTTGGCTGTGGTATAGGTACGGGTGGTATCAATTGCTCCAGCAATGTATATACAAGAGTCACTCCTGTACAGGGAGAATTTTCTGGGGGGATTGTATTCAGATTTTCTTTATGATATAATAAAAAGAATCAGGAAAGCTGATTTTAATTTAAGGCTCAAAGTTAAAGTGTTTACTCTAGTTAACATTTAGAAGGAACTTTGCAACGGCATGATAAGCAGGTAAGGAAAAAGGATCAATAGCTGCATTACCTGCCACGGGATGTGAGGCAAAACGAACAATCACCATTTCGGCAACAGGATCTATGTAAACCGTTTGACCGTGTACACCCCTGGCTGCAAAGGCACCATGCTCATTATGAGTAATCCACCACATATTGCGATAACTCCATCCATCTAAGAGCTTATAACCTGCTTTGGCAAATGCTTCCCTGCTGCCTCCCGTCCTGATATCATCAATAACCGCTTTAGGAAGTATTTGTTGGCCGTTAGCAAATCCATTATTTCTGATAAGTTCGCCAAACCTTGCCATATCCCTTAGCGATGCATTAAATCCACCCCCTGCAAAAGGAGTTCCTATTGCATCTACCGAGTAATAACCATCCTGTTCGGCGCCCATCTTACTCCAGATCCTTTCCGATAATAGGTCAGCAACAGACTTGCCAGTGAATCTGGAAATGATCCAGCCCATA
>Ga0272441_10013042_pt1 | contig 12024 bp, 8 predicted proteins | sample SSMProp6N_FD_193582 | JGI IMG/M metagenome (GOLD analysis project Ga0272441, IMG submission 193582) | Marine sediment archaeal communities from Little Sippewissett salt marsh, Falmouth, MA, United States - SSM-Prop-6N | ecosystem: Environmental > Aquatic > Marine > Wetlands > Sediment ...
CTGGGCCGAGGCGCGAAAGAAGGCCGATTTCGAGCACTTCCGCCCGCTGCTGGAGAAGATCGTCGACCTGCTGCGGCGCAAGGCCGAGTGCTACGGCTGGGCCGCCGACGGCGAGCCGTGGGACGCCCTGGCCGAGGATTACGAGCCCGGCTGCACCGCCGCCTACGTCGCCGGCGTCTTCGAGCCGCTCCGCAAGCGCCTGCAGGCGTTCCTCGACGAGCTGATGGGCAGCGTGCAGAAGCCGTCCAACGCGTTCAACGAGCTCAAGCTGCCCCTCGATCAGCAGAGCCGCTTCGTCCGCGCCGTCTCCGAAACGATTGGCTACGACTTCAAGCGCGGACGGCTCGATGTCTCCACCCATCCCTTCACGACGGGCTCGCACTGCAACGACATCCGCATCACCACCCGCTTCCATGAGAATCTCGTCGGCGATGCCCTGGGCTCGACGATGCACGAGTGCGGGCACGGCATGTACGAGCAGGGCCTGCCAGCCGACCACATCGGCGAACCGATGGGCCAGAGCATCTCCCTGGGCATCCACGAATCGCAGAGCCGCACGTGGGAGAACCAGGTCGGCCGATCGCTGGCTTTCTGGAAGTGGTGCCATCCGAAGCTCGCCGAGTTCTTCGGCGATGCGGCGAAAGGCATGAGCCTCGAAGATGTGTACGGCGGGGTGAACATCGTCCAGCCCGGCTTCATTCGCGTCGAAGCCGATGAGGCCACCTACAACATGCATCCCCTGATCCGCTTCGAGCTGGAGCGCCTCCTGCTGGCCGGCGAGCTGGCGGTGAAGGACATTCCCGAGGCGTGGAATGTGCGATACAAGAAGTACCTCAACCTGGATGTGCCCGATGACGCCCAGGGCTGCCTGCAGGACATCCACTGGTCGATGACCGCGATGGGCTATTTCCCGACGTACACGCTGGGCAATCTCTACGCCGCCCAGTTCTTCGAGAAGATCCTGCAGGACATCCCCGACCTGCATGCGCAGTTCGAGCGCGGCGAGTTCGGTAACCTCAAGAAGTGGACGAACGAGAAGATCCACACCCACGGCAAGCGCTACCGCGCCGCCGACCTGTGCGTGCACATCACGGGCAAGCCGCTCAGCCCCGATCCGCTCATGCGCCACCTGGAGAGCAAGTTCCGCCCGCTGTACGGGATATAGGCCCCCGGAAGGGGGGGCATCATGGCATCGAGGCATCATGGCATCAAGGGATTGAGTCCCTGAGCCGCTTGCGGCTTCGCGCGACCAGCGATGAGCGATAAGCGATGAGCGATGAGTCGGGTGGCACGGCCAGCGACCCGTTCCGGGGGCGGGAGTCGGCCGTGTTGCCGCGGGCCGCGGCGTGCTTGGCAGCGGGGTGCCATGCTTCGCGGCGCCAGCCCGAAGCATGTCGTCTTGCGAGATGCGATAGTCGCATGCTTCACCGCTTCGCGGATGAAGCATGGCACCCACGGAGCCGCCGCGTCCCCGGCTCCCGGAAAAGAGCGGCTCACCCCGTTTCACGGCGATCGTTGCGGAAGTGATACAATGTCGATCACGGAGGGTGGATTGCACTGACCTGGGGTCTCTGGCATGGCGTCTCCGCCGCGCTCATTCCTGATGAAACCGTGGGTGCCATTGGCAGCGCTCATCCTGCTTGTCTTGTCAACGCTCTGGGTTATGGCCACGAACGACGATCTACGCAAGGCATTGTTCGGCCCGAGCGCAACCAGGGTCAATCCCTACATGTATGCAGGCCTCCTGGCGCGCGAGGAGGACGGCACGGTCACTGTTCTTGGTGAGAACGGTTTCGACAGACTCGGCGAGGAGGTGTACTTCGCCGAATGGGATCGCATCGTGGAACGGCCGGAGAGCTACCATTTCATCTACATTCTGCCGAATCATCGGTACGGGCTGTGGGCGCGCACGAGCGAGTCGCGAGCGCGACTGCTGCGGGTTTATGAGAATACGGGAGGGGCGCGCGTTCATGACATTGAACTCCGCCGCGCGTGTATCCAGCATCTGATCGCATCAGGCGAAGCACCGGATGCGGCGGATCTGCTGCCGACCGGCGTGGTCCGGGTCGAGCGCATCCTCTGGTTCGGCTGGACCGTGAACCTGTTCACGGTCCTGTCCCTGGCGACGCTGCTTGTCGCGAGCCCGCTTCAGGTGCGCCGCCGGGTGCTCGATCGCCGAGCCGCGCGCCGACGCGCCAGAGGGCTCTGCCCCCTGTGCGCCTATCCTCTGCCGACGAGCGAGCCCGTCCGATGTCCCGAATGCGGCTGGCGGGCCGAGGCTGGCGATAAGCGATAAGCGATAAGCGATTAGTCGGGTGCCATGGCCAGCGACCGAAGGGAGTCGGCCGTGCCGACACCCGCTGTTCCGCGAGCCGCGGCCTCGTTTTTCCGACGTTTCGATGTCATCCTAACCGGCTGGCCGATCGTCTCTATACTGAGGCGCTCGTTGAGATAGCTGCGCCGCGCGAAACCAGTTGGAGGTCAACCCATGGCGGCCTGCGCAACACGATCTGCTCTGATGATCGCCCTGGCGGTTCCCGCCCTGACCGGCTGCATCGAGCGCAAGGAGACCATCATCATCGAGCCGGACGGCTCGGTGCGGATGAAGCTCGCCTTTTCGACCAACTCCTTTGACGAGCTCTATCTCGGCGATGCCGTGCCCACCATCGAGGGCGGCTGGGTCGTCGCCGAATCGGTCGAGCGGGACGAGGAGGGCAAGGAGACGTTCACACTCGAGGCGGAAGCCGCGTTCGGGCCCAAGGACGATCTGCCGTCCAGTTACGCGTCGCCGCGCGATCCGGATGGTGATACGTACCTTCAGTTTCCCACGGAGCTGACCTTCGAAGAGAGGCGCGACGGGATCTACTACCACTTCTCTCGCCGCTATGTTCCGCGCCCCTGGGCGTTCTACGAGCAGGCCCAGGAGCAACTGCGGAAGGAGATGGAGAAGCTCAAGGGCAAGAGCTTCGAGGAGATGTCCCTCCAGGAGCAGGCTCAGGTCGTCCGGCTTGTGGCGAGAGTGGAGACGGCCAAGTACGAATCCTTCGCCCGGGAGGCGTTCAAAGAGGTTCTGGCCGATGCCCCGCAGGACGCCTGGCTGCACGCCCGGGCGGCGCTGATGAAGGTCTTTGACGAACTCGATCCGGTCCGCATCGTCGAGATCATGAGCGGCGAGGACGAGGAGCGCAGGACGCAGGCGCTCGAGGAGGAGGCCAGGGCCTTCGAGGAGGGGGCGATGGAGGCGATGCGCAAGGCCCTCCGCGAGCAGGCCGGCATCAGCGCCGGCAAGATCAACGCCTTCACTCGCAGCTTCAACTGGCAGAAGCGATACTATGAGATCACCGAGGACCTCGGCGATGACCGATTCCAGATCGCCGTGCGCATGCCCGGCGAGATTGTCGCGCATAATGGAGACAAGGCCGTCGGCGGGGAGGTGACGTGGCAGTTTGAAGGCCGGCTCATTCGCGATCACGAGCTGGAGCTCATGGTCACCTCACGCCTGCCGCGGTGAAGGAAAGGCCCCGTGATGAGCGCTCTGCCGCCCGCGGCCGATCCCGAGCAGACCTTCCAGCGCTATCGGCACGATGTCTACGCGTGGGCCTACCGGCTGCTGGGACGCCATCACGATGCGCTGGATGTGGCCCAGGACGTGTTCCTGCGCTGGATGAGACAGATGCGCCAGGATCCGCCGGACCATCCCCGATCGTGGCTGCGCAGCGTGACGATCAACCGGGCCATCGATCTGCTGCGCGCGCCGCGGCCGGAAGCGCTGGGCGCCGAGTCGGTGTCGGCATCGTCGCGCGGCGATGATCGTTCCGGGGCCGAGGGCGATGAGCTGCGCGGGCAGGTGGCGGCCGCTATGGGCGGCCTGAGCGAGATGCAGCGCAGCGTCCTGACGGCGAAGGTCCATGATGACCTTACCTTCGCTCAGATCGCCGCCGAGCATGGGCTGGCCGTGCCGACCGTGAAGACGCACTACCTGCGGGCGCTGCGGGCCGTGCGCGATCGGCTGGAGCGGGACTGGGCCCCCGGAACCAGGCCCCGGAAGGAGCTGAACGATGAACGAGGCTGAGCGCGATGAGATGCTGGCCGGATACTTGGGCGGTGAGCTGACCGTGGAAGACCGGGCTCGCTTCGAGTTGATGATGGCCGATGATCCGGAGTTCGCCGTGGAAGTGGCGGGGCTGCGCCGAACGATCGAGTCGATGCGCTCACTCGATGCCGCACCCGGAATCGGACATGCCCCCGGAATCGGACACGCCCCGCCGAAGGCGGGGGTCACTCCAGCCACATCCGTCGCGCGGCCGCTTCGTGTATGGGGCAGCGCCGTGCTCCGCTACGCGGCGGTGATCGGCCTGGCCTTCGCCGCCGGCTACTTCATGCGCGGCGGGGAAGGGCAGGAGGCTGTCCCAGAGGCCTCGCCGGCCCGCCCGGCCGAGCGCGCTGACAGTGATATCGCTCTGCCCGTGCGGCCGGAAGCAGGCGACTGGCTCCAGCGTGCTGCGGAGGCGTATGTCAACCACCCGGGCGGCTCAAGTTTCGCGCGATCCCTCGTCGCCATCGCGAAGGCGAGTGAGAAAGAGGAAAAGCCGTAGACACTATCACACGGCCGCACGCTGAATCCTGTATAAATAATGCACGCGCGGGAATCGATGCCGGTGCGGGCCTGGTGCGGTGCGGGGGCGCCAGGGCGCGGTGGCACAGGGGTGCCGGGGCGCCGGCGTACTGAGGGATCACCGCACGGAGACATCGCGGTACCGTGACATTGCGGCACGGAGACATCGCGGCACAGAGACATCGCGGCACAGGGGTGCCGGGGCGCTGGCGTACTGAGGCATCGCGGCACGGAGACATCGCGGTACCGTGACATTGCGGCACGGAGACATCGCGGCACAGAGACATCGCGGCACAGGGGTGCCGGGGCGCCGGCGTACTGAGGGATCACCGCACGGAGTCATCGTGGCACCACGACGGCAGCAGCCTGAGCGGCGTGCATCGCCGGCGAGCTCGCCGCGGCAAGGCAGTCTGGACACCGGCACCTTGAGCGGCGCCGGGCGATGGCGCGTGCATTATTTATGCAGGATTCAGGAGCACCCCGCCGCCTTCTGATCCGTGCCGCATTCCGGTCAGTGGCACCTTGAGCAGCGCCGGCGAGCTCGCCGCGGCACCTCAATCTGGACACTGGCAGGCTGAGCGGCGCCGGGCGATGGCGCGTGCATTATTTATACAGGATTCAGGAGCACCCCGCCGCCTTCTGATCCATCCCGCATTCCGAACAGTGGCACCTTGAGCAGCGCCGGCGATCTCGCCGCGGCACTGCAGTCCGGACAGTGGCACCTTGAGCAGCGCCGGCGATCCCGCTACGGCACCGGAGTCCGAACAGTTCCAGGTCGAGCAGCGCCGGGCGATGGCGCGTGCATTATTTATACAGGATTCACCAGCACCGCGCCGCCTTCTGATTCGTGGCGCATTCCGGGCAGTGGCACCTTGAGCGGCGTCGGGCGATGGTGCGTGCATTATTTATACAGGATTCAGGAGCACCTCGCTGCCTTCTGATCCGTCCCGCATTCCGAACAGTGGCACCCTGAGCAGCGCCGGCGATCTCGCCGCGGCACTGCAGTCCGGACAGTGGCACCTTGAGCAGCGCCAGCGATCCCGCTACGGCACCGGAGTCCGAACAGTTCCAGGTCGGGCAGCGCCGGGCGATGGCGCGTGCATTGTTTATACAGGATTCAGGAGCACCTCGCCGCCTTCTGATCCATCCCGCATTCCGGGCACACCGAAGTCGGACAGCCGCGCAGGTCGTAGCCGCAGCGGATGCAGGTGTTCTCCGGACGTGACCATCTCCGCTCGAGGGACTCCGATGCCGCCCGACCGGCGAGGATGACGAGCTGCAGGATGCCGGCGAGGAGAAGAAGCGTGGCCGCGACACGCACAGTCTCGACCCAGCCCGGGTCGCCCAGTCGGTCCGATGATGCAGTGAAGAGCAGGCTCGCATCTCCACTCGGCCAGAGGATCAGCCAGAGGATTCCAACCACCACCGACAACAGCCCGGCCGCCCGGAGCTTCGGGCTTGCGAACCAGAGCAGTATGGCAGAGACGATCGCTGTAGCCAGCCCGCAGATCAGGCCGTACTTCGTTGCACTGCGGTAGAGCGAAGGCCAATGGGTCTTGTACCAGTAGCCTGCGTTCGGTCCGAACCGGATGTCCCAGTCATCGAGCGAGCCGCCATCGTCGACGCCGTTCGGACCTGCGCAGCGCAGCACGAATTCCTCTGCGCCCGAGACGTTCGGGACGATCTGCGCGATGATTGGTGAGCCGTACATGTCCAGCGGATCGAGGCCGTCCGGCGTGCAGCCGAACTTGAGCTGGCCTGGACTGACGTATCCACCCTTCACGAGCTTCGCAAACCAGGTGCTCTCGCCGTCCGTGCGGGGATACTCGCCGCGGTCGGCCCGGAAGAGGCCCGCCGCGCATTGGAGTCCCTGGAGCTCCTGCTCCTGGTACGCAAAGCGAGAGGAGGCTTGGAGATCATCGACGATCGACAGCAGCGCGATCAGGACCGCCAGAGTCGCACGTCGAGGCGGATGGACGCTCACGACGATCATGTGAATCCAACGCACCGGGAGTCTGATGCTTGCGGCACACACGGCTCGGCCCGCCGCCGCGATGCTCACGCCCGCAGTCACCTCGCCCGCTGCTGCGGACTCATCGGCGCTGCTTGTCCCGGCCTCGGGGCGGCGGGATCATCCACCGCAGCCGGGAATCGCCCAAGCCGGACTCGTATCCGGCCGATAACCCCACCGTGGGGCGGCTCTGCGCCCGGCCGGCGCCGGCGAACAGCCTCCGGCGTCCGACCGTATGATCGGATATCCTTGCCTGTCGCGGACCGCTTCCGCCCACGGCGAGAATCTCCGGCCTCGCCACCCTTCGTCGCTTCGTCGCTCCGTCGCTTCCTCCCTTCCTCCCTTCCTCCCCATGATCAACCGCATTCTCGTCACCGGCGGCGCAGGCTTCCTCGGCTCCCATCTCTGCGACAGGCTCGTGGAGATGGGTGAGGATGTCATCTGCGTGGACAACTTCTTCACCAGCCAGAAGTCGAACATCGAGCATCTGCTGGGGCGGCGCAACTTCGAACTCGTTCGCCATGATGTGACGCACCCGCTGTTCCTGGAGGTGGACCAGGTCTACAACCTGGCCTGTCCCGCCGCCCCGGGCCATTACCAGTACAACCCCATCAAGACGATCAAGACCTCGGTGATGGGCGCGATCAACATGCTCGGCCTCACCAAGCGCGTCGGGGCGAAGATCCTCCACGCCTCGACCAGCGAGGTGTACGGCGACCCGGATGTCCATCCCCAGCCGGAAAGTTATCGCGGCAACGTCAACCCCATCGGCCCCCGCGCGTGCTATGACGAGGGCAAGCGCGCCGCCGAAACCCTCATGTTCGACTATCGAAGGCAGAACCGCGTCAACATCCGCGTCGTGCGCATCTTCAACACCTACGGCCCGCGCATGCATCCCTTCGACGGCCGCGTCGTCAGCAACTTCATCCGCCAGGCGCTGGCGGGCGAGGACATCTCGATGTACGGCGACGGCTCGCAGTCGCGGTCGTTCTGCTACGTCGATGATCTCATCGACGGCATGCTGAGGATGATGGATGCGCCCGATGATTTCCCCGGTCCGGTCAACATTGGCAATCCCGATGAGTTCACCATCCGCCGGCTCGCCGAGATGGTGATCGAGCTGAGCGGAGCATCCTCGAAGATCATTCCGGCCCGGCCGCTGCCGGAGGATGATCCGCTTCGCCGCCAGCCGGACATCACGCTGGCGAAGGCCAGGCTCGGCTGGGAGCCGAAGGTGTCGCTGCGCGAGGGCCTGGCGAAGACGATCGCCTGGTTCCGCGGCGTGGATCTCTCCACCTTCCGCGCCCCGACGCCGAATTACTGAGCTTGGCCGATCAGTACTCCATCGTCACGTGTGGCGCGCGGAGAGGCACGCGCAGCACGTCGTCATCCGGTTGGGGCAGGGGAGCCAGCCCGGCCGTCCGCTCGATCCGTTCGGTGATGATCGCCAAGCGGCCGATCACGTCGCCGTAGGATTCGTTCAACTGGTTGACGAGCGAGATGGCGGCGCGGTAGATCTGACCGATGGTGTCCAGGGGCGCTGCCGTGCCGCTCACGGTCGCCGGAGGCAGAATACCGGTCTGGCAGCGCGTGACGGCGCGCGGCGCTTCCAGCATCTTCGGCCGCAGCTTCTTCACTGCACGGCGGAGGCGCTTTGCTGCCGCGGCGGCCCGCTCATTCGTCAGCGTCCCCTCCGGCTTGTTGTCCTGATGCCCCCAGAGGTGTTTGATGGCGCCGAGTGAGATCCGCATGTCGTCCGCGATCGGTTCCACCGCGCGCAGGAACTCCAGCACCTCCAGCAGCAGGTCGGCGTGCCGGTCCAGGTTTTCACTTCTGCGCACGCTCGCCGACATCGATCCGCTCTTCAGCATCGAGAGCGAGATGTTCAGGCGGCGCTCGACGAGACGATCGAACCTCTCGATCTCACGGCGAAGCACATCGAGCTTCGCGCTCATCTTCGGAGTCGAGTCCCTTCCTTCATGACGGTGACGGTGGATCGACGATGGGGGGGCGATGAGCGCTTCGTCGCCGGTCAGCGTCTTGTCGTCCATCGCCTTGACCAAAGCGTGTTCGAGATCGATGATCTCGGCGACCGCGCCGCGCACGCCGGGCGCGTCCCGGAGGACGGCGTTGCGGGTCCGCGCCAGCGCCTGCCGCGCCTCTTCGGCGGCCAGGCGCCGGCCGAGGGAGGCCGTGCCGGGGAAGATCTTGTGCGCCGGATGCAGTGTCCCCTGGAAGAATCGCCGGCTCGCGACGCGGCCGGCGGCGCGAAGCTCGCGGTGCCGGCCGTCATCCGGCAGCGGCTTTAGATGGCCGATCTGCACGTGCTTCCCTAGCTTCCTGTGATAGAGCCCAAGTGTCGTCCACTTGCAGATCGTCTCGAAGTGCCGCAGAAGGTCCGAGGCCGGGGCTTCGTGGCGATACACGCCTTCGCTTCCCTCGCGCCGAACGCGCTCGACCCGTAGCACGGTCGGCGGATGGGTGACGAGAACCTGCATGAGCCGCAGGAGAAAGCGCGGCGGCGAGGTGCGGGGCGGGTTCAGCCGCCATTGGCTCGCCTCGCGACGCCGAACCAGATACGCGGGGATGTTGTCCGGAAGCGTCCCCGCCACCACCGCATCCTCGAGTTGCGCGGCCAGCTCCTCGAACCCGACGCTTGCTTCCGAGATGCGCTCGAAGGTCGGGGCGAACGCATCGAAGCCCGCGACCCGCGCCGCGTACACATCCGCGTCGTACTCCATTTGTCGCATCAGGAACATCGTCAGCAACGCGGCGATGACCGCGAGGACGAACAGAATCAGCCGCGTCACGAGCAGGCACAGTTGCGCCACCACGAGGACCGGCCCGAGCACGCGGCCCAGGCAGCCCTCCTCAAGCAGGCTCGCCATCTGTTCGTCCCACTCGTCCGGCTCGAACGCGGCGCGCGCGAACCACTGGGTGATCCACGCGACGACGCCCGTGAGTCCCATGCCCAGCGCCTGTGAGAAATGGCCGAGTTCGTGCGCGATCAGGGCCGCAAGCTGGCGCGTGTCCAGGCTCGCGATCAGCGGTGTGCCGATGGTCAGCACCAGATCGCGGCGCAGCAGGCCGAGCATGCCGCGGTGGAACGACGCGGAAGCGTTCGGGATGCAGTTGACTTCGATGCGGCGCGGGATGGGCGCTCCCACCGCCTCGGCGACCTTCGTCACGAACGCGTGGAAGATCGGTTCCTGCTCTGGCTCCAACGAATACGGGTCCGCCTCTCGCACCGGGCGGGCCAAGAGCGGTTTGAACAGCATCAGGACAATGAAGACCCCGCCGACGAGCGGTCCGGCGTACAGGCTCGCCCGCAGGAAGATGCCCTGACCGGTCAGTATTCCCGTGTTCTCCGTCGCGTGCCAGTAGACGCCCCACACGGTCCCGGCGATCAGGGCCAGGTACAACACCGGCAGCAGAAGCACCAGCGGCGACACCAGGGCCAGCCCCAGCAGGTACAGCGGCGTCGGCCGGATCGGATCGATGCAGCCGAGGAAATGCCCGAGAGGCTCGCCGGGCCGCGCCCGGGCTGATCGTGACGGAGGTTGAGCCGATGTCGCGGTCGTCGTTCGGTCCCCCGTGCTCCTTCGATCCTCTGCGCTCTCGACGGCCGGCGTCCAACGAACTGAACACCGCCGACCAAGATCAGGTCACGCCTCGCGCCTACGGCGGATCCCGATCCGCGTTCAGGGTACAGAATGCGCGCCGGCAGCACCACCATGGCGCGATGGCCCGCGAAGACAAGTCGATTCGGACGCTGATTCCAACGAACGATGCGTTTACACCGCCAGGCCGGCCCGGCGCAGCATGCGGGGCAGGCGGCGCGCCGGCCCGCCGTCGGCGAGCTTCAACCGCCGCAGCACCCTGGCCATGTCGTGCGACATGCCCACCGCCGCCGTCTTCACCCCCAGCGCCCGCGCGCGGCTCCGCACGTCCAGGCACATCCCCAGGGCCATGCTCGACATGCGCTGCACATCGGACAGATCCAGCACGAGCCGTTTGAGCCGTGGCCCGAGCGTGCTCAGCAGGTCATTGATCTCAGTATTGACAATGGGCGTCTCGCGCGCCCCGATGCTCGGCCCGGCCAGACGCGCCGTCAGAACGCGATCGGCCAGTGAGAAGCTGACGAACTGGGCGCGGCGCGAGGCGCCGGTCGGGCGGCAGGCATCGAGACCCTCCCGGGCGTCGCTCACGACGCCGTTCGAACCGAGTTGCCCCCAGTGCGTAGGGCGGAGGCGGTGTGCAGACGGCCCCCGGTCGGGGTCCGGTGGTGGTGCCGCCGGCCCGGCTCCGCCGTGGCGCTGGGACTCGTCCAGGAGCGTGTCGAGGATGCCCGTGGCGTAGCCGTGGGCGAGATTCGTCAACTGCCTGGCCCGGTGCAGGGCGTTGATGGTCCGGATCAGGGGCATGTAGGCCCCGTCGGCGAGCTGCGCCGGCGTCAGGCCGTGGCCCAGCGCATCCTCGACGAGCCGCTCCGTGCCCGCGCGGTCGCCGCAGACCAGCAGTCCGAACAGTCGCTCGATCAGCAGATCCTCGCTCACGATGCAGCCTCCATGGTCCTCCGGTGGGTCCGCCCGCCCATTGCGGGCCGACGGGCCCGTGGCAGAGCTCATCGTGCACAGGCCGGTGCAATCTGGAGAAATCGGTCACGTTCCAGCCAGATCCCGCCCCGGAGGCGGCTATCGGACCTACCGGCCCCCGGCTGCCCCCCTGCCTGCCCCCGCCCACCCCCGTGGCACCGGTGATACGAACAAAATACGAAGAATAATCCGAAAATTTACCGAACATCCCTTGACAGGGCCGATGGAATCCCGATCCTATCGGATACCAAACATTGACCACGATCGAGGGTACCGCTATGGTGAGCACAGGGACAAGAAACGGCCGTCGCAGGACTAACGCCACCCGGCAGGAGAGGGCAGCCATGGCTCACGTCATCACCGAGGACAAGGGACGGCTTCAGGCGCTGGAACGCGCGCTGGGCCAGATCGAGAAGACATTCGGCAAGGGGTCGATCATGCGCCTGGACTCCAATGCCGTGCACGCCATACCGGGCATCTCCACCGGGGCGCTCAGCCTGGACCTGGCCCTGGGCGGGCAGGGCGTGCCCCGCGGACGCGTGGTCGAGGTCTTCGGCCCCGAGGCATCCGGCAAAACCACCCTGGCTCTGTCGGTCGTCGCCAGCGCCCAGAAAGCGGGCGGCGTGGCCGCGTTCATCGACGCCGAGCACGCACTGGACCCCTCCTGGGCCCGCCGCCTCGGCGTCAATCTCGATGAACTGCTCGTCTCCCAGCCCGACACGGGCGAGCAGGCCCTGGAGATCTGCGAGTTGCTCGTCCGATCCAACGCCGTCGATGTCGTGGTCATCGACTCGGTCGCGGCT
>Ga0272441_10013043_pt1 | contig 12024 bp, 8 predicted proteins | sample SSMProp6N_FD_193582 | JGI IMG/M metagenome (GOLD analysis project Ga0272441, IMG submission 193582) | Marine sediment archaeal communities from Little Sippewissett salt marsh, Falmouth, MA, United States - SSM-Prop-6N | ecosystem: Environmental > Aquatic > Marine > Wetlands > Sediment ...
AAAAACCGATCTTAAAAGATATTGTCTGACAGAATACATAGATGCTGCTGCCGTTTCAATAATCGAAAACGGTTGGAAATTGATATATTCCATAAAACCATATGAATATACTTCTATGCACAGCATAATTCCCAGAAACCATGAATTATATAATATCGATACAGATCCCATTGAATCTTTTAACCTGATAAATAAGGATATTTCGAAAGCAAACTGGTTAAAAAGCGAGCTTTTAAAATTATATATTGAACCTTCAAAGACTGAATGTAGTATAATAGAAGATTATGACGATGAAGTTATCCAAAAGTTGAAGTCACTTGGATACATAAATTAAATGTTTTTCAATCTTTCAGTGGTTAAAAAAAAGTTCAGGTTACATTTCATATTTCCGATTGCGCAAATAATTATTCTAATTACATCAATCGGTTGTATAAAACTTGGTCCCAAATACAGGCAACCGGAATTCAATTTTGAAATTCCAGAGTCCTACCAAAATCAATTCAGTGATAATATCACTAGAGAAATAAACGACAAATGGTGGGACTACTTTGAAGATCCAAGGTTAAACGAGTTAGTCGAAGAGGTTCTTGCAAACAATCTTGATTTGAAAAAGGCATCTGCAAGGATAATCGAAGTCAGATCCGGTTTCAAGCAGGCTCGGGCTGATCGGTTTCCCAAAATAAACTTACAGGGAAGTGGTCAGAGACAGCAGATTTCGATTGAAAACCAAACTTTTCCATCAGTCGGAGGAATCGAAATTGAAAGGGAATATGATACATATAGTTTAACAATACCAGCATCATTCGAACTTGATATATGGGGTCGCTTGAGCAGTGCAGAAGAAGCAGCAAAAGAAGCCTTATATGCCTCTGAAGAAAATTATCTTACCCTTGCCCAATCCCTGATATCTGAAATAATTAGCCTTTATTTCCAGGTTGAATCATTGGAGAGAAGAATCCAGTTGATGGAACAGAGCATAGAAAAATATACTGAAAGTTATTCAATCGTGGAAAATAGATACAGACGAGGGATTGCATCAATCCTTGATCTAAAACAAGCTAAGAGAACTTTAGCTTCAGCAGAATCGAATCTTCCTTCCCTGCGTCAGGAACTGGGAATAACCCAGTACAGGATGAGCGTAATGCTCGGGGAAATTCCAGAGTCCAGTTCACCCCGGAAACATCCGGAGGATTATTTCGAATTACTACCGCCAGTACCCCCGGGTTTACCTTCGGAACTGCTAATGAGAAGACCTGATATAAGAGCTTCGGAAGCAAACCTGAAAGCCCTGAATGCTCAAATCGGAGTTGCAAAAGCGAGCCGTTTCCCCAGCATTTCACTTACGGGTATGTTCGGTTACAGCAGTTCGGAACTCGATATGTTGTTCACACCCGAAAGCGAATTGTGGAACGCTGCGATAGGAATATTCCAGCCGTTGTTCAACGCAGGAAAATTGAAAGCTGGACAACGTGCTGCAGAAGCAAGGTATCAACTAGGATTAGCTGAATATGCAAAGACTGTCCTGAATGCTTTTGCGGAAGTTGAAAGTGCTCTTTTGACCCGAAAGGAACAGCTTGCAAAAAGGGAGAAGATATTGATATTCGTGGAGGAATCCCGAATAGCTCAGGAGGTTGCGGAGAACCGCTACGAAAGAGGTCTGCTCGAATATCTTACCGTTCTGGAAGCTCAGCAAACCAGATATAAAGCGGAAGAATATTTGATTATGGTCGATTATGCGATACTGGTTAACAGGATCAATCTGCATCGAGCTTTAGGCAGTGGTCTGACTAAGCTCGATAAGGATAAAAAATATAATGACAGTCAATTTAAAGGATTTTGATTATTTTTTTATATTTAAGATTGGGAATTAAATAGATTATGACAGAGAAAAAAAGAAGATTAATACATTTTCTAGTCACAGTGGTTTTAATATCTCTGGGTATTGTTATTCTTGTAGTTTTAACAAAGAGCAAGCCACCTTTAGAGAAGAGCAAACCTCAAGAGACGACTCCAACGGTTAGAACCATGCAGGTGAAAACCGGAACCAGAATCATAACAATCCAGGGCGAAGGTACGGTAAAACCTTCAAGTGAGATAAATCTGGTTCCTCAGGTAGATGGTAAAGTAGTTTATGTTTCACCTTCTGTGGTAAACGGGGGAGCATTCAAAAATGGAGAAATATTAATACGGATTGATCCTGCCGATTATATTCTTGCTCTTTCTTTTGCCGAAGCTAAAGTCAAAGCTACCGAAAGCGAACTGAAGATCGCCGAAGAAGAGGCTGAATCGGCAATACAGGAATGGAAGCTGCATTACAAAGATGCCAACATTGATAAAGAAAAACCCCCTCCACTTGTCGCAAAAGAACCTCAACTGGATGCGGTTCGAGCAAAACTCGAAGCCAGCCGTTCAGAGCTTCAAAAAGCAAAGCTCAATTTAGGAAGAACAGAGCTGAAAGCCCCTTTCAACGGTCGAGTAATCATGGAAAATGTCGATGCGGGTCAATATGTAACACCCGGTATGATTCTTGCGCAATTATATTCAACAGAAGCTGTCGAGATAGTAATTCCTATGGAAAGCGAGAAACTTTACTGGCTGGATGTTCCCGGTTTTACAACCAGGGAAGATATAGGTTCCAATGCAATAGTCAGGGCTCATCTTGCCGGAGTAGAAAGTCAGTGGGAAGGTGAAATCATAAGAACAGAAGGAAAGGTTGACCTCCGAACGAGGATGATAAATTTAGTTGTCAGGGTAGATAAACCTTATTCTTCCATACCTCCATTAAAATTCGGTTTGTTTGTCACCGTCGAACTTCTCGGTCATGAACTCGAAAACACAGCATCAATTCCCCGTCCCAGCCTGCATAAAGATAATAAGGTTTGGGTTATTGACGAAAACAACAAAATCCATTTCAGAAAGGTTGAAGTTGCCCTGTACGATAACAATGAAGTAATAATTCAGGGTGGTTTAGCTGATGGCGAAATGATAGTAACCTCTCCTCTTAAGGCAGTTACAGAAGGAATGATAGTACGTATTATTTTAAATGGTGAGGGCAGACTTAAATGAAGGGAATAATAGCATGGTTTGCAGAAAACCATGTAACCGCTAACCTGTTGATGTTGTTTTTTGTTATAGCAGGTATCGTAACCGGTCTATCGATCAAGCTGGAAGTATTCCCTGAAAACTCCCTTGATACAATAACGGTCAATGTTGAATATCCGGGAGCTTCCCCGGCTGAGGTTGAAGAAGCCATTTTGACCCGGATCGAGGAAAAAGTAGCCGGACTCGAGGGTGTTAAGGAGATTAACTCAATAGCCCGGGAGGGTCTTGGATCTGTAATAATCGAAGTTATAAGAAATTGGGACATCAAAAAACTCCTTGATGATGTGAAAGCTGAAGTTGATCGACTAACGACCTTACCCAAAGAAGCTGAAAAGCCTATTATCACAGAAATAACAATGCGCAGCCAGGTTTTATTTTTAACCGTATATGGTGATGCAGACGAATCGACCATTAAATATATCTCAGAAAAGCTCAGGGATGACCTAACCAATCTTCCAGGAATAACTCAAGCGGAGCTTATCGGAGTTAGAACCAGGGAGATTCATATTGATATTCCTGAAGAGACCTTGCGTCGTTACGGACTTACCCTTGGATTGGTAGCAAATATTGTTAGTAAATCAAGTTACGATCTTCCAGCAGGGAGAATTAAGTCTTCCAATGGTGAAATTTTGATAAGGACGAAGGGGAAAAGATATTTCGCAAAAGATTATGCCGACATCGCAATCTTGACCCAACCTGATGGCAGCAAAGTAACGCTTGGACAGATCGCAGATCTAACAGATGGTTATGAAGATATAGATATGTCATTACGATTTCAGGGTAAACCAGCTGCTGCAATCAGTGTTTTCAGGGTAGCAGATCAGAATGCTCTTGAAGTAGCAAAAATTGTTAAAAATTATGTAAAAGAAGTTGAACCTACAATGCCCGAAGGGATCATGTTATCAATCTGGGATGATCGCTCGGAACTTTTGAAAAGTCGTCTAAATTTACTTTTGAAAAATATGACAATCGGTCTTATTTTAGTGAGTACCTTACTTGGTTTGTTTTTAAACATTCGTTTAGCATTCTGGATTACCCTTGGTATTCCTATTTCCTTTCTGTTCGGATTAATACTGTTACCCAGATATGATGTTTCAATCAATATGATCTCCCTTTTTGCTTTCATAATGGTTCTGGGTATTGTAGTTGACGATGCAATTGTCATCGGTGAAAACATATACCGCAAACATGAAAAGGGATTCAAACCTTTAAAAGCTTCTATTGAAGGAGCCTATGAGGTTGGTCGTCCGGTCATATTTTCAGTATTGACAACGATGGTTGCATTCTGGCCACTCCTTTTAGGTACCGGGATGATGGGTAAAATAATGAAGGAAATCCCGATAGTTGTAATGGTCGTATTATTAGGTTCTCTGGTGGAATCTTTATTGATACTTCCTGCACATTTACAGCGAAGTAAAATTTCAGCCAACCAGAAAGGTCGTGACCTTGAAAAAGAGAGGAAAATATCTGAACTTCTAGCTGTAATTGTTAATGGACCCTACGCGCGTTTACTTTCTTTTTGTACGAAATGGAAATATGCGACAGTGGGATGTAGCATCATGTTTTTATTGATCACACTTGGATTATGGACTGGAGGATTATTAAAATTTACATTTTTCCCCAAGGTTGACAGTGATATCCTGATTTGCACATTAACCATGCCAGCAGGAACACCTGTGGAAGAGACAACCAATGTTGTTGACTATCTGGAGAAATGTGCAAGAGAAGCTCTTTCCGAAACGGACCGAGAGCGGGATGAAGATGCCACACCATTATTTCAAAAGAATCTATCGATGGTGGGATTGCATTTGACAATAACAGGACCAAATGTTGGTGAAGCCAGCAGGGGTGGACATCTTGCTCAAATATTTATTGAAATTCTCAAAGGAGAAGACAGGGATGTCAGTGCAACAAAATTGACAAGGTTATGGCGTGAGAAGGTAGGAAGTGTTCCAGAAGCTGAATCCATAACTTTTCAGAGCGAACTCATGCATACTGGTAACGCAGTTGAGGTGCATCTATCACTCGAGGATAATGAGATGCTGATAGTTGCATCAGAGGATCTCAAAAAAGAATTGTCAGAATATCCCGGGGTTTTCGATATAAGCGATAGTTTTCTACCCGGAAAAATGGAAATGCAGTTAAAGCTCAAACCCACAGCGCGGAGTCTGGGTATAACCCTGAATGAGCTTGCTCAGCAGGTCAGGAGTGCATTTTATGGAGCAGAAGCCCTTCGGTTGCAGCTTGAGCGAGACGAAGTCAAGGTGCTTGTCAGATATCCTGATTCAGAGAGGAAATCCCTTGGTAAGGTGGAAGATATGCGTATTCGCAAAATGGATCTTTCCGAGATACCTTTCAAACAGGTTGCAGAAGTTGACATGCAACAGGGTTATACGACAATTGAACGTTCTCAGAGAAGAAGAGTGATAAAAGTAACGGCTGATATAGATGAATCTGTGACAAATGCCAATGAAGTTCGAAAATATCTGGAGGGGGAATTCTTACCAGAATTGGGTAATAGATATGTTGGACTTCGATACTCCATGGAAGGAGAGGGCAAAGAACAGAAAGAATCCATGGCTGACGTTTTCAGGGGATTTATAATTGCCCTGTTTGGTATATATGCTCTTTTGGCGATACCTTTCAAATCTTTTACCCAGCCTTTTATCATCATGATAGCCATACCGTTCGGTATTGTGGGGGCATTACTTGGACACTTGATAATGGGTCATAATGTGAGTTTTCTGAGTTTTTTTGGAATTGTGGGTCTTGCAGGAGTTGTTGTCAATGATGCAATTGTCCTTATTGACAGAGCCAATAGACTTAAAAAGGAAGGAGAAGATGTTTATACAGCAGTAAATCATGCAGGCAAATCGAGATTCAGGGCTATACTTTTAACATCACTGACAACATTTGCGGGTTTGACACCCATAATGCTCGAGCGCAGCTTACAGGCACAGTTTCTTATCCCGATGGCAATCAGTCTTGCATTCGGAGTTTTATTTGCAACAGTAATTACTTTATTTTTAATACCCTGTTTTTACTTAATTCACAACGATATTTTAAGCTTTTTCCCAAAGTACAGGACATAAATTTTCAATTTTAATAACTTGACAAAACAGCTTATAATCTGTATATTAGAGAAAATCTTAACATTTAAACATAAAGGAGTGAGGAGATGATAAATCTTAAAACCATGAAAGTACAAACATCCCTTTATGTAGTTCTTGCATCTCTTTTTTGTTTTACTATCTTTGCAAGTTCATTAGAGGCAAGGGACTACGATTTTTCATTGGAAATGAAGGGCGATTCAGCATTAATTTTATTTCCAGGAGCCACAGCAGATTTTTATGTAGACTTTGAGAATTCAGGCGACATGGAAGATTCATACATGTTTTATTGTATGCCGGTCAAAGAAAGTTTGGGATGGAATATTCAGGGTTGTTTTGATTTCAAAGGAGTTTGCTGGGGAAGCCAAACAATGAATCCAGAGACATTTGCGGCTGGAGCAGGTGAAGAAGTTCATATTCAAATATTCACTCCTCAAGATCCAGGAACAATCGATGGTTATTTGAAGGTCGTATCGGAAGCAACGGGAACATCCCAAACAGTATACTACACCGTATCAAATGAGACATCACCGGCTATAAGGACTCTTGTATTTACAAACAAGGATCATTACAAAGCAGGAGATACTCTCGTTGTCAGTCTTAGAAATGTAAACCTTGGTGAGTTTCAGAATGTTGATACATATGTAGCAGTAATAAGTGGTCCAACAGTTTTATTTTTCAAGATGAATCGAGATGTACTTGAACTTTCCGCAGATGTTGGTCCATATAAAAGAAACAACGCTTATTTTTCCGGGGTTGTCAGCGAAGAAGTTGTCCTTTCTTTGCCTTTAGAAACATCACTGGGTATTGATAACCTAATCTTTGCATCTGTAATGGCAAATGCAGGCACGACAGAGATTTTGACTGAAATCTCGTCAACTGTTGTTACATTTGAATAAATTAATTATTTTTAAGAAAGAGTAATTTACTCATTTTGAGGCATGGATGTCTCTGTAATTATTGTAAACACGAACGAAAAGGCAATGATCCTCAATTGCCTTCGTTCTGTTCATGAAAAGACTCGTGATCTCGAGTTTGAGATCTTTGTTGTCGACAACGCTTCGACAGATGGTAGTGTGGAAGCTATGAAAGAACAGTTTCCAGATGTTCACGTTGTCGAAAACAAGGTCAATGTCGGCTTTTCAGCCGCATGCAACCAACCTACCGACCTTTGTAAAGGGCGGAATATTCTATATCTCAACCCGGATACTCTTGTATTGAATAATGCTCTTAAAGACATGAGCGACTTTCTGGATCACAATCACAAGGTTGGCTCGGTAGGATGCAAATTGCTCAACATAGACGGCTCTTTACAGCCTTCCTGCAGGAATTTTCTTACGAACAGAAATCTTCTTTTACAACATATACTCCCCTGGCGAAAGCTTTTTCCAAAACTCGCTGGAAAGTTGATCCTCGAGTTCTGGAGCCATGATCAGATTAGAGAAGTAGACTGGATTATAGGCGCCTGTTTGATGGTCAAGCGCCACGTCATCGATGAAGTAGGTCTAAAAGACGAAGATTTCTTCATGTTTCATGAGGAAACAGACTGGTGTTACCGCAGTCATATATGTGGGTGGAAAACGGTTTTTCTACCCACCAGTTCTATAATTCATTTTGGTGGTCATACTACCAAAGCGATCTGGGGAAGAAAACTTGTACTCCGCTATTACGAGGGTAAACATCTATTCATAAAGAAACATTATGGAAACCTGAGACTTTTTATTCACAGGTTCCTGATGACCCACCTTTTACTTCTCCGATTAACCAGATACACAATAAGGTCAAAATTTAATCAACTGCCCCCTGAAGAGAAAACTGAGACATTTGAATTCTTCAGAGAAGCATTGGCAATGCAGATGGGGCTCGACAAGAATCCTAAGCAAAAACCGAGGGAGGTGAATTCAGGGAAATAGATCGCAGGATAACCAGTTATCAAAATCAATTAACAAGGAGTAACATAGATGCTTAAGTATAGTTTATTTGCATTACTGTCCTCTCTAACCTTTCTCATTTTTTTAATCCCTTTAAATGCGGAGATACCCGAATACTCATGTACATGGATCAATGAATTCGACACCGCATCAGACTTACCCGACTGTGATGATGATACAGATACAACAATAGCATGGTTAGCAAGCAGAGGATATGACAGACGATTTGTGTGGAGTGATCATCTTGTCTGGGAAATAGATTTTGACATATATAATTCAGGATACGAAGGTCTTGATGAAGCGGATTTTCATATTCATTCCGGACATGGTGGAGTAGGTTACATCTTATTAGCAGATGGTGACAAAGTTTACGGTTCAGATGTTTATGACAACTGGGACTGGGACAGCGAATGGGTATTCATATACACCTGTTTAACACTTTCGGATCATTCATCATGGGCAGGTGCACTTAAAACTGGGACTCATGCTTTATTCGGATTTGTTACCACATGCCAGGGTACATATGGAGCCTTACCCGATGGATTTTTCAGGCGTGCAATTGACTGGGGATGGACTCCAGTGCAGGCTTACTACGGGGCAACAAGGGACAACAGCTGTTACCCGGGCAATGCAACAGCCATATTTATAACAGACACATTAAACCAGTGGTATAACGATCACATGTGGTATAACGATCTTGGACGCTCTACCGCAAATGACGAATATTCAGATGACAGTACATACTGGTATGCAACCTGGAACACATATTAAGAGGGGGTGAAAGACATGAGAAAGATAGAATTTACAGTATTATTTGCATTAATAAGCTCTCTGCTTTTGCTGCCCTTCAGTTCGATAGGTACAAGTGCAGATGTGAGGATTGGACCCTATAAATTCGAACTGGGCAGGGGATTCAAGTTCCCCTCGGCACCTGATAGTGTTGCAGTTTTTTCAGTTAGCGAAAAAAGTGCAGTAAATGAAGAGTGGGCAATGGAGGTTGCCAAAAATTTCGGATTTGTGAACGAAGACGGTGGAGCTCTAAAACCGATCATAGATTATTATTACAAGATGCCCCATTTCAATCCCCCATCCCAAAGGGAACAGGAGAAGGGAAACCAAACCGAGCAGGAGCAGGTGGATGACGAAAATAGGAATGACCAGGGTTATGAGTTACCCAATCAACCTGATCCAGTTTGGCCACCCAAGGGTGCAGAAGAAATGCTCAAGCTTTACACATTCCAGTTAGGCAACAAATTCCTTAAAATCAACGAAAACAATGGAGCGATTTATTACAGCAATAACAACTACATGAATTTTGCCCTTGAAGAAGGAGTGGGTGAGAAACTTTCAGATGATGTTGCACACGAGATAGCTTATGCTTTCATGAAAAACGTTGATCTTCCTGCGGTTCAATGGGATCCCACATACTCCGAACCTTTATTTTCGGATGTTGAAGTTTATCAAGCAGACAGGAAATCAGGAGAAATTCTGAATTCATATATTTGCATGAAGGAATTAACATTTGCAAGACAATTATATGATAATCCCGTTGTCGGCGGTGGTGGTGCTGTCAGGATAGCAGTAGGAGTTAGTCCAAAAGGTGGAGATTATGCTGTATCTTCATTTTCGAGACTTGCACGAATACTCGAGAATCCGGAAATTGCTCAGGCTGTATATACACCCAGCGAAGCTTACAGCATGCTGCAGGAGGGTGAAGGTTTCATCAACAATACACTCCGTTTCCATGCAGAGGGAAACCTCGTGATCAAGAATGCATATTTTGCTTATTATGCTCCCACCGGCTACCAGAATGCCGATTATCTTACACCGGTCTGGGTTTTCACGGCATATGATTCAGAGGATCCATCGAATGAAATGGAATTCTTCATCAATGCAAAGAAGGAACAATCACAACCAGATGAGACCTTTGTGAGAATATATACCGACAAGGCATATTATACTCCAAACGATGATCAGCAAGTGGGAATTGAACTTTATTGCGATCAAGCGGAAAATGTAGTCCTTTATATCGGTCTATATGCACCTGATGGATATTTTTACTCATTTCCATTCTGGACACCCAGCTTTTTCCCGATAGTTGCAAATTTACCCGCAGGTTTTCATCTGGGACCAATAAATTTTCTGGATTATAATCCAATCGGAGAAGGACCGTATAACGGCGGAGGTCACTACGCATATTTTGCAATGCTCATGGATAAGGCTACCTATGAGCTAATCTGCCCGATAAGCGTTGCAGAATTCGATATCGAAGAATAAACGACATTTTTCATAAAGGGCGGGATTTTATTCCCGCCTTTTTTTTGAAACCTAAAAATATGACTATTTATAATTTGCCTTTATAACGGATTTATGCTAATGAATGCTATTGCAAATAGCCAGACTTACGCCAGACAGGATTCGAATCTGTGACCTGGAGATTCGTAGTCCGTTAACATTAGCTTCATAACACTCTTATTTCTTATAATCCCTTGAAATCCCTGAATCTTGAATTCCAAATATTATTCAAAATTATTGCATTTTATTAGATTTTCCAAAAAAGTCCCCCACAAATTCCCTAATAATTTAGTTAGAAATATCAGAATCTACAATAACAAAACTTTTAAATCTACCTTACCCTGTAACTCACTATATAATTATGATCAGATTTGGTTTCTGGATTTTAAAAAGTAATAATTTTTTTTGTTGTAAAAATCCCTGTCAAAATGGGATACAAAGAACACCTATAATTGAAGGATTTTGTATTTAGTTTTTACTGTTAAAAAAACAAATGTTTTTTTAACAAGAGATTTTTGCCGTTTTTGGAATTGGGCTTTTCGCCCTGTTTTTATTTTAAAGAAATAAAAAAATCCTGAGGTCAGGATTATTTGTTTGTAAAATTGGTTTATGGTGTCCGCAAAACATGTTTTTTATGCTTGTTTTTACGGACACCATCATCTTATTTATGGTTGAGTGAGCCAAAAGTGAAGTTTTTTTCTCCATCGGCTTTGAAAAGAGCAAATCCAGTGGTTGGTTTGAGTCTCAGATCGGGTTTCATGTCTTCAATCCCGAGAATTCTTATCGCCACCGCCTCGATCATGGGGGTATGGGAGGGAACGATACAGATATCGCCAGGATTGAGCATGTCAGCTATGTCATACAGGGCGTCAATGAATTCATTGACGATTTTATCAAATTCTTCTTTTGGAGCAGAAAGTTTCCATGCCTTGTATTCAGTCATACCCAACTCCCTAAATTCTTTGAATCTGTATCTCGGGTCGTTCATTGAATTATGGATATAATCTGAACCCAGTCTCGCTTCGGGCGGCGTATCCAACCAGGTAATTGACTGTCCATTTTCAGCTGCCCAATCAAAGTGCTGTTGGACTGTTTCATGAGTTCTGATAAGCTCAGTACCAGGATGAACCTTGTTAGCCACTAGGCATAATCCCGTGAGACCGTTTTTTCGGATTCTCTCCCTCCATTCATCTGTTATGTGTATGTTGTCGGGGTTTTTTTGACCATTGCTAATCAATACGATTGTTTTTCCAGGAACATGTTTTTTTTCTTCCACTGGTCTCTCCTTTCAAGAGAAAAGGCTTATTTTTGTATTACGTTAATATGGAATATTCAATTGTTTTTGTCAAGATCTATAAAATATGGAAAAATTGGCTAAAATCTCTTGTTAAAAAATCAATTTTTTTTCCCACCATCAGCATTCACTTTTTTACCATTGTAAATAGTAGATACAGATATGTGTATTAGTTCAGCCTAAAATGGAGTAAAGCTTCGATTTCTTAACATAGTTTATGGTCTGTCATGCATGAAGTCAAGGAACATTTTCTGACGCATTCTACAAGCAAACAGATTGCCATTCCTCGTAC
>Ga0272441_10013045_pt1 | contig 12024 bp, 9 predicted proteins | sample SSMProp6N_FD_193582 | JGI IMG/M metagenome (GOLD analysis project Ga0272441, IMG submission 193582) | Marine sediment archaeal communities from Little Sippewissett salt marsh, Falmouth, MA, United States - SSM-Prop-6N | ecosystem: Environmental > Aquatic > Marine > Wetlands > Sediment ...
GGAAGCCTTCCTACCCGCGCCGATCAGCGAGTCTTCCTGCCTCGTCCGTCATTGATCCAGTTGCCGTTTCGATCAACCCGGATTGTGCAGCGACATAGTTCTTCGTCTACAAACCCATCGCACTTGACCAGGTATTCGTCTCTGTCGGCAGTGATCGAAAACGTGTTCATCTTCATATTATCGAGTCGCCACCGCTCGCGGCACGTCTTCTTGATGTTCTTGTATACAGTGCGGTCCAAGGCCGGCAGGTCAGGAAACACGATCCCTTCAACGGGTAAGGCCGCGACGTCTATCTCGATGGTGTTGGACGTCAACGTGCCCGACCACACGGCAATGCCTTCCGCATCAATTGCCGGACTGACGGCGCCCGGCTGTCCTGCACGGAACGTGGCCGTGATCGTGTACTTGCCGGGTTTGACTATCGCGTACTCCACGCCCAAGTCGAAAGACTTGCCGCACTTGTGGTAGCCGGTTCGATCCGCAAGGTTATTTCTGCCCGGTAATACGGTTGGATAGAGCAAGCCAACCCCTGAAATATATCCGCGGTAAGCCACCTTTTCGCCGTCACCGTCGCGGATGTCGAAACTCGTGGTCACCTCCGTATGATAGCCCTGATAAACAAGTAAAGTGTCGTTGGAGGCATTCCGCAGTTCAAAATCCACAAGAAGGGGTTCGCCCAGTGTATGCTCCTTCTTCTCGGCGAGAAGGCGGCATTGCAGGCCGTTAACGGCTTCCGTCCACGCCGGCCCGGGGTTTTCGCCGATTGCGTCAGTCTCGGAACGAGCCGTTGCCGCCGCCAAGAGCATCGAAATCGAGATCACTGCGGCGAATGGAATCCGTTTCATCGGCGCCCCCCACACTTGATGGTCGCGTGCAACCGCGTTCGTACAGCGTGAATCGGACAAAGACCCCCGGCAAGGAAAAAACTTCGGCCTCCACGAAGTGTGCCCGTTTACAAGGCCCCCTCAGCGGTTTGTTCACGCCAACCGAAAGGACCCGCCTTCGCGTTGGTCAGCGATGCGCCACAGCCGCTAAAGCATTGCCGAAGCGCCGGAGTTCTCGGAAGCGGCCTGACCGCTGATGTCACAGATCCGGCATGTATGTATCGTCGTCGCGGCTGATCCACGAATCGGTGTCGCCGCCGTCGAATTCGTTATCGTAGTAGTTGTCCGCCTCTTCCTTGCCGTTCCGCTTGATCGGGTTCTTCCACGTGTTGACGGACTTCCAGTCCACGTGCGTGTCGTAATACAGCAAGTTCTGGCCGCCCTTGTGGTTGGCCGTCGCCGAGTCCGGATCCACGACCGAAGTGCCGTCCATGTCCGCGGCTACGGGCGTCAGCGGATGAACGTTCCGATAGCCGAGGCGGTCATCATAGCCGTAGCTGCTCTGATAGGACTTTTTCCGATCGAAACTTGTGCCGGTCCCTTCACCGAACCGCTTGCTGCGCGTGTAAGGTGTGTCGTCGCTGAACTGATCTTCCCAGACCACGATCTGCGGATTGTCGTCCGTGCTGAGGCAGCGGAACGTCTCCGGCGTGGCGATCAGATCGGGATAGATCAGGGCGAGGCTGTCGGTAGAACGATGTCCGCCGGGCTCGGATGCCTCGTCCTTGGGAGCGTGATACGGGTAGAACCCGCCGTTCATGTCCGTGTACAAGTACAGCGCGGTCCCGATCTGATGCAGGTTGTTCTTGCACGACGTCTGACGCCCGCGCTCCCGCGCGGCGGCGAGGGCCGGCAGGAGCATCCCGGCGAGGATGCTGATGATGGCGATGACAACCAGCATTTCGATCAGCGTAAAGGACTGTAGCCGGCGAATGAGCGTTTTCACAATAACTCCCCTTCTCGAAAAAGTGTCCTGCGGCCCCTGTCCAAGGAGCGACTGTTGGATTGTAGCCCGCACCGAGGCGACGGGTCAAGCGTTGTTACATACTTGTTACACGGCCGCGCCAGTCTCCTCGGCCAGTCTCCCGCCGAGCTTTCGGACGATGCCAAAATGCCGGGGGGCGATGCGGACCTCCATCCGCACGGTTTCGTTATCGTATTTCTTGGAAAGGACTTGCGAATGTTCCGCCAGGTAGGCCTGCAGTCGCCCCGCCGCGGCCGGGAGGGTGATGGCAACGGTCACCGATGCCTCGTCGAGCCGCTTCTCGATGGTCTCACGGAGTTTCGGGAGGCCTTCGCCCGTCACGGCGGACACGCGCACGCCGTCGCCGAAGCGTCCGCGCAGGAGCGGCAGGACGCTCTCGTCGCTGACGAGGTCCATCTTGTTATAAACGTTCAGAATGGCGTGTTCGGCGATTTCAAGTTCCGTCAGGACCTCCATGACGGACTGCATTTGTTCGGCGGCGCAAGGCGAGCTGACGTCCACGACGTGCAGCAACAAATCCGCCGTGCGCGCTTCCTCCAGCGTGGCGTGGAATGACGCGACAAGGTGATGGGGCAGTTTGCGGATGAATCCGACCGTATCGCTGAGCAGGAATGCGCGTCCGTCGCCCAGCGAACACGACCGTGTGCGCGTGTCCAGCGTCGCGAAGAGTTTGTCTCCCGCGAAGACGCCCGCGTCGGTCAGGGCGTTCATAAGCGTGGATTTCCCCGCATTGGTGTAGCCGACGAGACAGGCGGTAGCCTGATCGCGCCGGGCGCGGACTTCCTGTCGTTTTCGCCGAACCCCGCGCGCGATGCGGCGATGGAGTTCCTGCAGACGCTTGCGCACGATGCGGCGGTCGGTCTCGATCTGCCGCTCGCCGGGGCCGCGCATGCCGATGCCGCCTTCAAAGCGTTCGAGGTGGGTCCACATGTGCCGCAGCCTCGGTAGGGTATACTCCAGTTGCGCCAGCTCGACCTGGTCGCACGCCATGGAGGTTCGGGCGCCGCGCGCGAAGATGTCCAGAATCAGCTCGGTGCGGTCTATCGCCTTCCGGTCGGTGGCCTTCTCCAGATTGCGCACTTGGGCGGCAGACAGGTCCACGTCCATGATGACGACGTCCGCGTTAGCGTCGCGGAAAGCCGCCGCGAGTTCCTGAACTTTGCCTCCGCCGATGAACGTGGCCGGATCGGGCGCGCGGCGATGCTGCGCGCACTCGCCGACGACGAGCGCGCCGGCCGTCTCCGCAAGGCGACGGAGTTCTTCGAGGGATTCCTTCGCGAAGGAGGGATCGCCGGTCGTTGCCCCTACAAGGATCGCGCGTTCGCGAACGACGGCAAGTTTCGTGCGTTTCAGTTCCAACGGGCTCCGGAGTATCTCCAAACAAAATTGTCCCCAACCTGGCTGATTATAACATATCCCATCGCGGGCGGGAGAAAAGCGAGAGCGAAATCGCGACAAACCGTCGCGGTTGGGAAGGAGGAGCGTGAGAAGGCGTTGACAAGCGCGTCCCGCATGGCATACTGGAAGCAGGACCCTTCAGGAAGCGGGGGGAGAACATGGCGGAACCCGGAAGGAGGGCTTTGCCGCGGCGCATTTCACGTTGTGGATGCATCGGTCCACTTGTTCTCGCGACGACGATTCTTGCCGCGGGGCCCGCGTGCGCGGAAGGGCGGGAAGACGGGGGGTGGCTCTTTTTCGACCCGCGGCCCTGGCTCACTTTCGAGTTGGGCCCGATGGAGACGCATCTCGGCGGACGCTTCGTTCTCGACGCCTCCAAGTACAGTTACGCGAATCCCAGCCGAAGCGGAGTGGATTTCACGGAAGTCCGGCCCCGGATATCCGGTCGGATGGACGCCCTGACGTGGGTGGTAGAGGGCGACGCCGTGGGCCTGCGCACGCCCCATCACCTGTACGAGGCGTGGGCATCGTATGAATTCTTCCCTGCCCTGCGCCTGACGGCCGGCCAACTGCGCGTCGCCTTTGGGACCGAGTTCGGCACCGACCCGGCAAATCTTGCCTTTCACGGCTATGCGTTCCCCTCCTACCTCGACGGACGTTACGACCTCGGCGCGCGCCTCGACGGCGACCTGGGATCGGCGCTTTTTTACGAGGCCACGGCGACGGCGGGCCGCGGCTTCGGCCTCGAGGGACACCAACGCCGAAGCCCTCTCTACGCCCTGCGCCTGATCGTTCATCCGCTCGGCTGGCTCGCCGAAAACGATTCCGCGGGGCGGACATTCCTCCGCGGCCTTTACGGCGGGCTGGCCGTGGGGCGGATGGAAGACTTCAAGGATCCCGTCATTCTCGCCACGCCGGACCGGCACGTCGTGTTCATGACTCCCGACCTTGGCGGCCGCGCGGGAAGTCTTCGCCACATGGAGGCGGGCTTCCACGCGGGACCGTGGCGCGCGAGTTGGGAGTTGGCGGATGTGACGGCCGAGGACGTGCTCACGCCCGCCGGAAGGGAAGACATGGACCAGATGTCCTCCTGGCAGGCTTCCTTCGCGTGGAATCTGACCGGCCAGGAACAGGTCCTCCGCCGCGGTCGATGGGAAGGCGGCGCGCGAAAGGGCTTCGCGCTCATCCCGCGCGACCGGGTTCCCGGCCGCCTGGAAGCATCCGTGCGCTATTCGAACGCCGACATAGACCGCGACCTGTTCAACCATGGCTACACGAACTACGTCATGTCCACCCAGGAGGTGCGCACGTTCAGCACGTTCCTGTCCTGGGCGCCCTTCGAGGACCGGTGCGGGGAGAAGCTGCGGCTCGGCTTCGGCTTCGTCCGAACCATAGCGGATCACGAGTTGGCCAAATTCGGGGGCACGAACCGAGATTCCACCTACGTTTTCAGAATCGAGATGGACCTCTGACCGGCTGGAAAAACGACTCGCAAGGCGAGCATGACGCGCGGACGCTTTTCACGTCGCGTGCTCGCCCCTCGCCGTAAGCTTCTCCATAACCATCCGCGCCACGGCGAACTGCGAAAGGGGCAGGCGCGCCCTGGGACCGAGCCACTCGAAGAAACGCCAAACGCGCACGAAAGGGCTCGGGCTTCGCCACAGGTCCTCGAAGGCGAGACGCAGGAAGTCATGCAGGCGATACTTTTCCAGAAAGACCTCGAGATATTCTTCGCGGTCGGCCTCGGGCGCGTATCGCAACACGGCGCGCACCAGGCGCAACACCTCCCGGCCGATGCGTTCCCGAAGCCGCCGTCCTGTGTAAACAACCTCGAAGTCGAAGTGGTAGAACCGGCCGTCCTCACCGCGCCAGATGTGCTCCAGCGAGGGATGCTCATGAATCAGCAGCGGCTCGTTCAGGCGTTGCGCCAGTTCATGTCGTCGCGCCCACTCGCCGGCAAGTCGGTGCAGGGCTTCCAACTTCTCGTCCTTCGCGACGGAGGGGTCGGCGAAATAGCGCAGGGCCGATCGGCCCTGCACATACTCCAGACAGAGCGCCGGCGCCCCGAAGGAAATTTCCGGCCCCGTCTCGATCTCGCGAAACACGTCGAATCCGTGGTCCCGCCACACCCGCAAGCACCGGCGTTCGACGGCCAGCCGCGTCGCCGGACTGGGACCGCTCCGGCCCTCGATCCGCGCCGCAATGCGCTCAAGGATTCCCTTCAACGGATTCCGGCGCGCCCCGTAAACCTTGTAAATGTAATGCGTTCCGGCATGTTCGACAAGATGGATGCCTTGGGGCCCGCGGCGGTCGTCGGATCGCGTCACAAGCACGCTCCGGTAGCCGCCGGGCAGCTCCAACTCCGTGCCTTCTCTTGCCGAACGGCTTTCAAGCGCTGTCATGCGCCCCGGGGTCCTCGCGAAACAAGAGCGCGATATTGTGAATGGAGTACGGTTTCCTCGCGCGCGGCTTGAGGGCCCGCTCCACGATCCGCCCGAGCCGATGAAGCGGGTTCGGGTGGCGATACATGACCCGGTAACACTCCCGCAGCAGGTCGGGGTGGGGATAGTACCTGCGAGTGTCTTCCACCAACGGCTCGAAGACTTCCCTTCCGGCGTAGCGGCCGAGAGACCGCAGGAACGCCAGCAGTTCGCGCGCGATATGCCGTCTCACCTTGCCGGGAGAACGATACGTCACCTCGAAATCGAAATAAAGCAGGTCGTCATCGTCCGGAATCAGCACGTGCTTCAGGTCGCCGTTCTCGTGGATCAGGGCCGGCTCGCGTTTCTCGATGCAGAGCGCGTGGCGGCGGCCCGCCGCCTCCAGGTAGCGCCGCCACATGGCGCGCTTCGCGTCGAGCGACACGTCCGGGTCCGAGAAATACGTCGCGAACTTTGTGCCTTCGACGTACTCGAACAAGGTGTATCCGCCCTCGGGCAGCCCGGCCACCGCTATGTCTTCGTATGTGTCGAACACGCGAAGGCCGGCCTCGCGCCAGATGCGCATCGCGCGCAGCTCGTTTGCGCGCCGCTTCAGCGGCATGAAGGAACTCTGATCCTGAATCCAATTGTTGAAAGACTTCCTGACACATCCCCACCGCCCCCGCGAGCCGAAATACACCTTCAGAACCGCCCATCCGTCCCGGAAAGGGACCTTGTAGAGAAAGTTGCCGTTCTTCAGGAGAAGGTATTGCCCAAGATTGTCGAACCGAAGCGTCTCGCCGCTCAACGAAGCCTCCGTAACCGCCGGGGCGGGAGATATTGTTGGAAGAAAAGTACGCGCCTCGCGTGAAGGGTGCGCCACAAAACGGACCGCGCTCAGCCCATGATTCTTGCAGCCGCCTTGACGGATGTCAAGCAAGGCGCTCCAAGAGCCACTTGCGCTGTTCACTCTGATCCCTTCGACTTCACTCAGGGCAAGCGCCGCCGGGAATTTTCGCGGACAAAACGTCTGTTCGCCCAAAATATTCTTCGACGTTACCTCAGAATGACACGGCAACACAAGGCGTCAGCGAACATCGCAAATGGCTTTCTGCCTCAGTGTCTGGCAAGAAAGCGCGTCGGCGGTTTATAATCAGTCTATGCGGATTCTCTCGGAGCTTCCATGATCTCGATTCTGGCACAGGGATTTCTTCTCGGTCTTGCCATGGCGCCGGCGTGCATGGCGGCGTGCGCGCCCGTGTTTGTTCCGGTGCTTCTCTCGCGCGAGGATGCGCGTCTCAGAAGTCACACGTTAGCCTTGGGGGAGTTCCTGTGCGGGCGCTTCGTCGCCTATGCCGCCGTCGGGCTGCTGGTCGGATGGATCGGCGCCCGGGTTGAAGGCGGGCCGCTTCGCTGGGCGTCGGTCATCGCGCACGCGCTTCTGGGCGCCGCGCTGCTGCTGTACGCCGCCTCGGAAACGACCCAGAACAATCTCGTCTGTCGCGTTGTGCGCCGATGGGGCCGCGCGGGCCGCTTGCCGGCGGCGCTGGGCTTCCTGACCGGCGCGAACATCTGCCCGCCGTTCGTCGCGGCCATGACACGCACGCTCGAGCTGGGCGGCGCGGCGAAGGGGCTGACCTTTTTCGTCGGGTTCTTTTTTGCCACGGCGCTCGTCTCGGTTCCGATGGCCGCGGCGGGGTTCGGCAATCTGCTGCCGTACCTGCGGTCCGTCGGCCGTATTGCGTGTGCGACGGCGGGATTAATTTTTCTCTGCGCCGCCGCGCAAAGAGTCACTCCGGCGACAGCCGCTCCGCCGGCGGCGATGCGCGTGGAGGCGACCGAGTCGTGGCTGACCGAGATGATTCCCGGCGCCGACAAGTTCTATGGGGAATCCGAACCCGTACGTCATTATCTCGCCGAAGGAGAGGGCGGCAAGGGCGGCATCGTGGTCTTCTCCGATGATCTCGCGCCGGAGGTGCAAGGCTACGCGGGCCGTGTGCCCGTCGCCGTGGCGATGGACATGGACGGCGGGATCCTTCGCGTTCGCGTCCTGCCGCACTATGAGGACGTCCCCGCCTACGTCGAGCTGGTTGAAACGGATCAGTTCCTCGGCCAGTTCCTCGGCAAGGGCCCCGCCGATGCGATCACCGCGGGGCGGGACGTGGACGTCGTGACGGGGGCGACCTATTCGTCCATGGCCGTCATTGACGGCGTGCGTATCTCCGCGCACCAGGCGGCCGCGGAGATTCTTTCGGAAGTCGAGGAGGCGCCCAAGCGGCCTGCAACGGCAAACTGGGGAAGCTGGCTCCGCTGGTCGAACCTGGTTCTGGCGCTTTTGATCGGAGCGTCAGTGTACGCGTACATGAAGCGGTCGGCGCGCTTGCGGCCGTTTGTGTTGGCGGCGTCCTTTGTCATCCTTGGGCTTTGGCTGAAGACATTCTTTTCCGTCGGGCAGGTTCTGGATATCGCGATGGGCCGCCTGCCGTCGCTCGCCGGGAACGCGACGTGGTACATCATGGCTGTTCCGGCGCTGATTTTTCCGATCTTTTTCGGCCGCCTCTACTGCTCTTATCTTTGTCCTTTCGGCGCGATGACGGAGTTTCTGGGCCGGTTGTTCCGGTCGCCGCTGCGCGTCAATCCGAAGTTCGACCGCCGGCTGCGCCGCGTCAAGTACGGCGTGCTGGTCGCGCTCGCGGTCTTGTTCGCGCTGACGCGGAACATCGGGCTTCTGTACGTCGAGCCCTTCGCCGATACGTTCGCCCTGGCCTTCCTCGCCGAGCACGGGGAAGTGATTTCGCGTCTGGCGTGGGCGCTCTTCATCCTGGCCGCGTCCTTGTTTGTCACGCGGTTCTTCTGCCGTTACTTCTGTCCGGCGGGCGCGGCCATGGCTTTCCTGGCCCGGCATCGCGTAGTCTGGAAGAGGCGGCAGGACGGCTGCGTGGAATGCGGCGAGTGCGGCGTCTCCTGTCCGAAAGGGGAGGATAAGTCGTGAACACAATTGCCTTCGTTACGGTCGGAATGTGGCGCAGGCGCCTCGGCTGTGTGGAACGGTCTGCTTGCGTTCTCACAGGCGAGATCGTGCTTCTTAGCGAAGGGTCGCTACTTCGCAGAGTAGCAGGCGCCTGTGCCACACACGGCCTTCCATTCAGGACTCCGACCGTAACGGAGGGAGTACTGTGAACGGTCTCCGGGCTAAGGAACTGGTCGTCCCGGCGCTCGTTATTCTCGGCATTGCGCTGATGATTCTGGTTGTCGTCAGCGGCCTCTTTCGCGGCGGGGAATCGACCGAGCCCGCGCCGGAAGCGCCGTTCGAAGCCTCTGAAACAGGTCCGCTCCCGTTCGAGGCCGCGCCTGAGGCTCAAACGCCCGGCGTCCGTGTCGAGAGACCCGAGATTCACGTCACCCGCCGCGAGGTTCCCGGCCTGACCATTAAACAAATCCGCGCTGCCGACCTCTCGCTTCACGAGGCGATGTTCTATACCCCCGTGGGGGACGGGAAAGTCCTCTGCGGACTCTGCCCCGCGCGATGCCTTCTCGGAAACGGAGAACGCGGCCAGTGCCGCGTCCGCATCAACCTCGATGGAAAGCTGTACACGCTGGTTTACGGGCGGCTCGTGGCCGTTCACGATGACCCCATCGAGAAAAAACCGCTCTACCATTTCATGCCGGGGACCCGCGCCTTTTCGATCGCCACGGCGGGGTGCAACTTGGGATGCGTCTTCTGCCAGAACTGGCAGATATCGCAAGCGTCGCCGGAGTCCGCGCGGCACATCAAAGCCTCGCCGGAAAGCGTAGTCGCCGCGGCGAAACGCGCGGGCTGCGACTCCATCGCCTACACCTACACCGAACCGACCGTTTTCTACGAGTTCATGCTCGACACCGCGAAACTCGCGAAGAAGGAAGGAATCCGCAACGTCTGGGTCACGTGCGGTTATATCAATCCCGAACCGCTCCGCGAATTGTGCAAGGTGATGGACGCGGCGAACATTGACTTGAAAGGATTCACCGAGGAGTACTACGCGACGTACTGCAAGGCGTCGCTGGCCCCGGTCAAGGAGACCATCCGCATCGCACGCGAGGAAGGCGTGTGGGTCGAGGTGACGAACCTGGTCGTGCCCGGCGCGAACGACGACCCGGAAACGATTCGCGCGATGTGCCGGTGGCTGACCGAAACGGTGGGCCCGGACGTGCCGCTGCACTTCTCGCGGTTCTTTCCGAATTACCGGATGCTGGACAAGCCCCCCACCCCGGCGGCGACACTGGCTGAGGCCGCGCGCATTGCGCGGGCCGAGGGGCTGCATTATGTGTACATCGGGAACCTCGCCACACGCACCGGGGACGACACGTTCTGCCCGCAATGCGGACATGCGGTCATCGAACGGCGTGGATACGAGATCACGTCCAAAGAGATCGTTTCAGGCGTTTGCCCGGCGTGCAAGACTCCCATCGCGGGCGTGTGGGGCGAGGGGCGGGAGTAGCCTCTTTCCGGGCGTGTTCGTTCGACATGGCGTCGGGCACGAACCATCATCGGTCAATAGTTGACCGTGAAAGACCGGCCTGATAAAATCGCATTTCTAAACGAAGGCCGCTGGACCCGCGTCCTCGGATATTCCCTGAAAGGAGTTGCAGATGGCTACACGTGTCGCGATTAATGGATTCGGACGAATTGGCCGCCTGGTGTGCCGGGTCATGGAAGTACGCGGTGATTTCGAGCTGGTCGCCGTCAATGACTTGTGCGATTCGAAAACAATGGCGCATATCCTCAAGTATGACACGACGCACGGGCGGTTCGACGGCACGGTCGAGGTCGCCGACGACGGGCTCGTCGTCAACGGAAACAAGGTGAAGGTCCTCAGCCAGAAAGACCCCGCGCAGCTCCCGTGGGGCGAGATGGGCGTGGATTTCGTGGTCGAATCCACCGGCGTCTTCCGCAAGAAAGAGCAGTGCATGCTGCACGTGAAGGCCGGGGCGAAAAAGGTCCTTCTCAGCGTCCCCCCCAAGGACGAAATAGACGCGATGATCGTCATGGGCGTCAACGACGGCGAGCTCAAGCCCGACGACATCGTTATCAGCAATGCTTCCTGCACGACGAACTGTCTCGCGCCGATGGTGAAGGTGCTTCATGACGCCTTCGGCGTCGCCCGCGGCCTGATGACCACGGTCCACGCCTACACGAACGACCAGGTCATCCTGGATTTCGCGCACAAGGATCTGCGCCGTGCCCGCGCCGCCGCCGCGAATACCATACCGACGACCACCGGCGCAGCCGTCGCTGTCGGCAAGGTGATTCCCGAACTGAACGGTAGGCTGGACGGCATGGCGCTCCGCGTACCGGTTATCACCGGAAGCGCAACCGACTTGACGGCCGTGCTGGAGAAGGGCGTCAAGGGCGACGAGATCAATGCCGCGTTCAAGGCCGCCGGCGAAGGCGACCTGAAGGGCATCCTCGAGTACACCGAGGACCCCATCGTCAGTTCCGACGTCATTCACAATCCGCATTCCTGCATCTTCGACGCCGGCGCCACCATGGCCGACGGCGGCACGCTCGTCAAGATCCTCGGCTGGTACGACAACGAGTGGGGCTACAGCAACCGCATGGTGGACCTCATGGCGCTTGCCGCCGGTCTGTAAGGGGATTCCCATGGCGAGAAAACTGGGACTCGACGACATCGCCGTCGAAGGCAAGCGCGTACTTATGCGCGTGGACTTCAACGTGCCCCTCGACGAGGCGGGCACGATCACCGACGACAAACGCATCGTCGCGGCGCTGCCGAGCATCGAGAACGTGCTCGAACGCGGCGGCAGCCTCGTCCTGATGTCCCATCTCGGCCGTCCCAAGGGCGGCAAGCCGGAGCCGAAGTACAGCCTGGCCCCGTGCGCGAAGCGCCTGGGCGAACGACTCGGCCGGGACGTGAAACAGCTTCCCGACTGCGTCGGTCCCGAGGTCGAGGCCGCTTGCGCCGAGCTAAAGCCCGGGCAGGTCGTTCTCCTCGAGAACCTGCGCTTCCACGAGGGCGAGAAGAAAGGCGACAAGGAATTCGCGGAGAAACTCGCCCGCCTGGCCGATGTCTACGTCAGCGACGCTTTCGGCACGGCGCACCGGCCGCATGCTTCGATGGTCGCCGTCTGCGAGGCCATGGGCGGCGGCGCGGCGGGATTCCTCCTGCAGAAGGAGATCGAGTTCCTTTCCCGCGCGCTCGAACACCCGGAGCGGCCCTATGCGGCCATCCTCGGCGGCGCGAAGGTGTCGGACAAGATCGACGTCATCCGGCAGTTCATGGCCAAAACGGATGTGATCCTCATCGGCGGCGCCATGGCTTACGCCTTCCTCAAGGCG
>Ga0272441_10013046_pt1 | contig 12023 bp, 8 predicted proteins | sample SSMProp6N_FD_193582 | JGI IMG/M metagenome (GOLD analysis project Ga0272441, IMG submission 193582) | Marine sediment archaeal communities from Little Sippewissett salt marsh, Falmouth, MA, United States - SSM-Prop-6N | ecosystem: Environmental > Aquatic > Marine > Wetlands > Sediment ...
TTATGCTTTTTGCGAAGCGCCTTTTCGGGAGCTTTTTTGATTTGTCAAGTAAAAAATGACCTAATCCGCTATTTTTTCTCCACTTTATTTCTTATTCTATATGCAATTTCTTAACCGGACATTGCTGGCAGCATCGGCACTTTACCGTGTTCCTTTCTCCAGGGGCTTATGGTTTTTTTAACATTAAAACATCGCCTCCTTTCAATGCGATCAATCTTTTACTTTTAGGAGCTTGATTACGGTGATTCAATAAAATCATTCGTATTGGATCTCTTCCATAGGTGTCTCGATCACCAGATAATCACGAACACTATCCAATAATAGCTTGTTCATACCCTTGACCTTGAGTAATTCATCGAGCGTGATGAACGGCCCATTGGCGTTTCTGAAATCGACGATATTGAGGGCCAGGGTCTCATCAATCCCGGGAACATTTTGCAACTCTTCCATATTTGCGGTATTGACATTCAACGGACCTTTTCCCTCGCTCCAGCCACTTACCCCCCAAGCCACACCATATAGGACAATCAGAAACATGATCATCCAGCCAAGGCCAACCTTAATCAACCTTTTCATCTCTAATCTCCTCGCTAATATCGACGCCACCTCTATGGGCGTCATTTATTGGTCTTCAATAGCCTACCAACACCATCTCCATGATATTACGTTAATTTTCTAAAAAACCCTTATAATGCAACACCTCCTTTGATTAAAAATATTAAGACTCTTGAAATCAAGAAGTACTATCAGGTTGATAATTGAATTAAAGTAAAGGATGAAATCAAGAAACCATTAAATGTCATCGCAAGGATATAAAAGGGATAAAGTCTTAGTTTTAATAATAGGGTAGTTACCCCCGATGTCAAGAATTAGCACAAATAAAAATTGGTGAGTTATATTCCGATTCCTACTTCATATATGGTTCTCCGTCCGCCGAGCCATTCCTCCAATATCCTTTTCCCCTTTTTGTCTTCTTTCGTCTATTCATGGATATCCATCAATCCCCCTTTTTTCCCAACAACCCCCCGAGAAAATCTTTCGTGGACAGCTTGTTGCGCAGGATACTAGGGAGCTTGATTTTTGTGAAACCTCAGTTATTTTTATCACTGGTTGTTATTAATACAAGCCATGTAGCTGAGGCCAGTGAATTACATATTATAGTAGCGAAAAGTATAGTCTGCATTGTTTTGCAATTGAGAAGCCTGTCACGGTAACTGCTAGAACGGGCTATCAATATAATGTGTGAATGGAGATAAAAAGCTTTTTTGATGCGCAGAAAGGTAAGAAGCGAGGTGCAATGATAACAGGTGATGCTGAAAGTTGGGGGTTTATCGGGCAGGATAATGATTAACTTGGTCAAATCCAAAATCCGAACCAGTTTGGGTATAGACTATGGTTGAATTATAAGTAGGGGGAGAGAGAATATGAAAGTATGGCCTGGACTACCCTATCCATTGGGAGCTGTCTATGATGGCTCAGGGACAAATTTCTCGTTGTTTTCCGAGGTCGCTGATCGTGTTGAGCTATGCCTATTTGACGATCAAGGGGTTGAAAAACACCTCGATCTTCCTGAAGTAACTGGCTATTGTTGGCACGGTTATCTACCTACAGTAGAGCCCGGTCAGAGGTATGGATATCGGGTGCACGGATCGTGGGATCCGTCCCATGGGCACTGTTGCAACCCTGCCAAGCTACTTATCGACCCCTATGCCAAAGCCATAGATAGCCAAGTGAGATGGGACGAAGCGGTTTTTAGCTACATTTTCGATAAGGGCTCCGATACCCGCAGTGACAGCGACAGTGCGCCCTTTATGCCCAAAAGCGTGGTGCATCAGCCCTATTTTGACTGGAGCGGGGACCGTAGGCTGCAGCTGCCCTGGCATGAAACTGTAATTTATGAATCCCATGTAAAAGGACTGACCGCACGGCATCCAGAGGTCCCCGAGGATCTGCGCGGGACCTATGCGGGACTAGCTCATCCGGCGGTGGTCGACTACCTGAAAGGGCTTGGGGTGACGGCGGTCGAGCTGATGCCCGTTCATTATTTCATACACGACAAACATCTGGTGGACAAGGGTTTGCAAAACTACTGGGGCTACAATTCCATCGGTTATTTCGCCCCCCAAAACGATTATGCAGCCAACCAACGTCCCGGAGGGGTGGTGGCCGAGTTCAAACAGATGGTCAAAAGCATGCACCAATCCGGTATCGAAGTAATTTTGGATGTGGTCTACAACCACACGGCGGAAGGCAATCACCTGGGCCCCATGCTCTGCTTCAAGGGGATCGATAACGCCTATTATTATCGCCTTACAGAAGATCGGCGTTATTACATGGACTACACGGGGACCGGTAATAGCCTTAATATGCGCAACCCGCATGTTCTGCAACTCATTATGGATTCATTGCGATACTGGATACTGGAGATGCATGTGGATGGATTCCGTTTTGATCTGGCGGCCACTTTAGCACGTGAACTGCACGAAGTGGACCGACTGTCGGCATTCTTTGATATCATACAGCAGGACCCAGTAATCAGTCAGGTTAAGCTAATTGCCGAACCCTGGGATGTGGGCGAAGGCGGCTATCAGGTTGGCAATTTTCCACCGGTGTGGACCGAGTGGAACGGCAAATACAGAGATTGCGTGCGGGATTTTTGGCGTGGTGAAAATCGGACCCTGGGCGAGTTCGCAACCCGTTTTACCGGTAGCTCCGATATGTACGAAAACACCTCCCGACTGCCATATGCAAGCATCAACTTCATAACCGCCCACGACGGGTTTACCTTGAATGATCTGGTTTCTTACAACGATAAGCATAACGAGGCTAACGGCGAGGGGAACCGTGATGGTGAAGGCAACAACCGGTCATGGAATTGCGGTGTGGAGGGGGCTACAGATGATCCGGGGGTGCGTCGTCTGCGAGATGGCCAAAGACGAAATTTTCTCGCCACACTGATGCTCTCTCAAGGCGTACCCATGTTGTTGGGGGGAGATGAAATCGGACGCACCCAGAAAGGCAACAACAATGCGTACTGTCAGGACAATGATATTTCCTGGTTAGATTGGGAACAGCCGGACGAGGATCTCCTGGAATTTTGCCGCAACCTCATTGACTTCCGTAATAATCATCCGGTTTTCCACCGCCGGGGATGGTTTCAAGGCCGACCCATACATGGTAGCGACGTCAGCGATATCGCATGGTTCAGCATGGAAGGTGAAAAAATGAACGAAGAAGAGTGGGGTCTGGGGTACGCCAAATCACTGGGAATCTTCTTAAACGGTGAAACCATTCCGAATCCCAATCCACGCGGCGAGCCGGTAACAGACGACAATTTTTACGTTATTTTCAATGCCCACCATGAACCTTTGGATTTCACCCTTCCAGGTATCGATTGGGGTGAGGTTTGGGTGAAGGAGTTCGATTCCCAAACCGGTTGGCTCGAAAAAGGCCGATCCTTCAAGGGAGGGGATCTTATTAAAGTTGAAGCCCGGTCCCTGGTGGTGCTGCGGCATGAAACCTGAACCTATTGCGACATATCGTTTACAGTTGCGGCCCGGCTTCGGATTTGATCAGGCAGCCGAAGCCATTCCCTATCTTGCCGATCTCGGCATCAGTCATCTCTATGCTTCCCCATACTTACAATCGGCAATTGGCAGCACCCATGGTTATGATGTTGTTGACCCAAGCCGTGTGAATGAGGAGCTTGGGGGGGCAGGAGGGCACGCCCGGCTGTGTGAGGCTCTCCAGACCGCCGGGCTTGGTCAAATGATCGATGTGGTGCCGAATCATATGGCCATTGCGGGCAGACAGAATCCTTGGTGGTGGGATGTATTGGAGAACGGTCCCTCCAGCCGCTATGCGAATTACTTTGATGTGGATTGGGACGCCTCTGAAGAGCGCTGGCCGAACAAGGTGCTCTTGCCGGTTTTGGGGGATCACTATGGTCGTATCCTTGAGGATGGACAGCTGAAGATCTCTCATGATGCAGGGGTGTTTATCCTTCATTATCAGGACCATGTTTTTCCGGTGGATCCATCTAGCTTGGCGGGGCTATTGAGTAAAGCAGCGAAATCTTGCGGATCGGAGGTTCTCGCGTTTCTGGCGGAGAGCCATGCTCGGTTGCCAAGGCCTAATGTTACGGACCGTCAGTCGTTGCAAAACCGCCATCGCGACAAAGCGGTGCTTTCGGATTTGCGGGCGAGATTTTGCCGTGAAGAACCGGAAATCGACGCAGCTATAAACGCTGAAGTAAGCCGTCTAAACAATGACCCTGAATCCCTGGATTCTCTTATCGATAGCCAGAATTACCGATTGGCTTTTTGGCGCACGGCGAGCAGGGATCTTGGATACCGGAGATTTTTCGACATTAAAGACCTGGCCGGATTGAGAGTAGAGGATATCGAAGTCTTCCAAGCCACCCATGTTTTACCGCTCACATGGGTCAAAAAGGGTTTGGTTCAGGGATTGAGGATTGATCATCCGGATGGGTTGAGGGAACCAAGCGAGTATTTTCACCGTCTGCGCGAAGCCTGTCCCGACGCTTGGATCGTTGCCGAAAAGATTCTCAAGCCCGATGAAAAGCTTCCGCTAAGTTGGCCCATCGCTGGAACTACCGGATACGATTTCCTGAACCTTGTGAATAGACTTTTTATTGCCCAGACAGGCGAGAACGATCTGACACGAATTTATGAAGAATTTATAGGCTTACATATAAACCTTGATGCCTTGGTTCATGAATGCAAGCGACTGGTGCTCACGGAGCTCTTGGCAAGCGAGATCAACCGGCTAACCATTCTCTTCGTGGATATCTGCGAACAACACCGGCGTCACCGGGACTATACCCGTGAAGAACTGCGCGAGGCCCTCCGCGAAACTGCGGTCTTCTTTCCGGTGTATAGATCTTATGTTTCCAATTCCGGAAACATTGTTAGCCCCGAAGATGAATGTTTCGTCGCAGAAGCCATAGAAGGAGCCACGGCGGCACGGACTGACCTGGATCCTGAACTCTTCCAATTCCTTGGGAAATTGCTTCGCCTTGACATTCCCGGTTCACTGGAAGGCGAGTTGGCTATGCGCTTTCAGCAACTCACTGGACCTGTTATGGCCAAGGGTATCGAGGATACTGCTTTTTATCGCTTTCACCGGTTGGTTGTTCTCAACGAAGTGGGAGGAGACCCCAGTCGTATCGGGATTCATCTTGGTCAGTTCCATGAAGCTTGTGCCGATTCTCAGGTTGAGCGTCCTGTGGCGCTGTTGGCATCCACAACCCACGATACGAAACGGAGCGAGGATGTACGAGCCAGGCTGGCATTGCTTTCCGAGATTCCTGGTCGCTTGGATGCCGCCGTGCAAAGATGGTCCAAACAAAATGAACGCCATCGAACTGGAGATTTTCCAGATCGCAATGTCGAGTATCTATTTTACCAGACATTGATCGGAGCTTGGCCGATCGATTTGGAACGTGCCGTGGCCTATATGGAGAAGGCTGTCAGAGAGGCCAAGGTGCACACTTCCTGGACAAGGCAAAACGAGACATATGAACGTGAATTGCAAAATTTCATCAAGACTGCCCTGGAAGACGAGGTCTTCCGCGCCGATTTAGAAGGGTTTGTCGCCGATCTTGTGCCGTACGGAAGGATTAACAGCCTTGCCCAAACGCTCATCAAACTCACGGCCCCGGGGGTTCCTGATATATACCAGGGTACGGAACTGTGGGACCTGAGTCTCGTGGATCCGGACAACCGGAGACCAGTGGATTTTGATCAAAGACGCCGTTTGATACGTGATTTGGCACACCTTGCTCCCAAGGATATCCTGGCAAGAATGGATGAAGGTTTACCCAAACTCTGGATTATTCAACAGGCCCTGCATTTGCGCCGCAAATATCCCGAAATATTCGGCCGGGAGGGGCAGTACCATCCCCTGTATGCTCAGGGCAAAAAGGCCGACCATGTGGTGGCCTTTATTCGAGGAGAAACTGTGGTTTCAATCGCCCCAAGGCTGGTTTTGGGGCTGGGAAATGACTGGCTTGACACGGTGCTCGGCTTGCCTGGGGGGATATGGCACAATCTCATGTCAGATGAGCAAGTGACGGGGGGTGTGGTGCGGCTCGCTGATTTGCTCGACGGTTTCCCTGTGGGTCTATTGGTAAAAAAGGAATAACAGTTATGGCTGAAATATATGTCTGGGCACCGAAGGCCCGACTGTTGGAGTTAAATAATAATGGTCGGATTATGGACATGGCAAGGGCAAAAGATGGCTGGTGGGGTCTTGATGCACCTTATATCCAACACGGAGTCGACTATACGTTTCGGGTTGATGGTGAAGGATATTTCCCTGATCCGCGTTCGGCTTGGCAACCGGCCGGGATACATGGTCCTTCGAGGTGGGTGGACCATGACCGATTCATTTGGAACGATGCAGGCTGGCAGCAACCGCCCCTTGGATCGGCAATAATCTATGAGCTGCATGTCGGCACATTCACGACTGAGGGAACATTCTATTCGACCATCAACCGTCTTGATCATCTCGTGGATCTCGGCGTTACCCATGTGGAGCTTATGCCGGTGGCTGAATTTTCCGGCAATCGTGGATGGGGCTATGATGGTGTTGACCTATATGCGCCTCACCATGCCTATGGTGGCCCTGATGGTCTTAAACGCTTGGTGAATGCCTGTCATCAACGCAGGTTGGCCGTATTGCTGGACGTGGTCTATAATCATTTGGGCCCGGCGGGCAATTACCTCAACCTCTTTGGTCCTTACTTTACAGAGAGGCATTCGACCCCTTGGGGTGATGCCGTGAACCTTGACGGACCCGATAGCGATGAAGTGCGGCGTTTTTTTATCGACAATGCCTTGATGTGGATGAGGGACTATCACATGGACGGGCTTCGTATAGATGCAGTCCATTCCATAGTGGACACTTCAGCGATTCACTTTTTGGAACAACTTGCCGCTGAGGTCGATAATCTTGAAACGGAACTGGGCCGACACCTTGTACTCATAGCTGAAAGTGATCTCAACGACCCCAGGGTGATTCGTTCGCCGGAGGTGGGGGGATATGGTATCGATGCCCAGTGGAATGAGGATTTTCACCACGCCCTGCATACGGTTCTTGTAGGTGAACATAATGGATATTATCAGGATTTTGGGGATCTTTCCAATATCGCCAAGGTTTTGACGAAGGGATTTGTTTATGACGGCGCTTACTCTGTCCATCGCCGCCGCCACCACGGACGATCGGCTGCGGGGCTGCCCGGTCACCGATTTATCGGCTGCCTTCAAAACCACGATCAGGTGGGCAATCGTGCTTTGGGGGAACGAACAAGCCATTTACTTTCGCCAGGGCTACTCAAAATCGGAGCAGTTTTACTTCTGACTTCCCCATTTGCCCCGATGCTGTTTCAGGGTGAAGAATGGGGTGCTTCAACCCCCTTTCTATATTTTACCGATCACAAGGAGCCTGAGTTGGAAGCAGCCGTAATACATGGCCGACAAGAGGAGTTTGCCGCTTTCGGGTGGGAACCCGATAGAATTCCTGATCCCCAGAACGAGGAAACCTTCCTGCGGTCCAGGCTAAATTGGGACGATTTGCACCTGGGTATACATCAAAATATTCTTGACTGGCATCGATCACTCATAAGGCTGCGTCAACAAACTCCGGCCTTGAGAGATGCGAAAATGGAAAGGATTTATGTGCATTTTGATGAAGTGGCGCGTTGGTTGACCATGACGCGTGGATATGTATTGGTGGCCTGCAATTTTGCCGACGCATCCCGATATATTGAATGTTCCGACCTTGAGAATAAGAAGGTTTTCCTGTCTTCAGAGGAAGGGATTCTGGTGGAGGACAATACGCTTTTATTGCCAGCAGAATCTGTTGCAGTGTTGGTGGGTTGATTAAAAACTGCTATTTGGTTGGGGTATGTTATTTGTTTGCGACCCCAAACACAGTTCGTAGTCCATGCAAGACACCCATAATTCGTCAAGAGTGTATTACCGAGGCAGCAAGGCCTCTTTTTTTAAGCCTTCCGGTACACTGCTGAATTCTGTGCGCAACCTGGGAAGTGCCTTTGGATGATTCTTCTGTATAAATGCTATCAACTTCTCCCTTGCCTCGCAGCGCAGACTCCATGCATTAGAGGCATCGGATGCACTCATGAGAGCACGAAGTTCAAGGGTTCTCTCAGAGGAATTTGTAACTTGAAGGACACATACCTTGCTATCCCATAGACTGGAGCCATCTAGAATCCTTTTCAGTTCTTCCCTTATAGACTGAACCGGTATGGAATAATCAACATAGAGATACACTGTCCCGAGTATGTCGGAAGATACCCTCGTCCAGTTCTGAAATGATTTTTCTACAAAAAAGTTGATTGGTAGGACCAGTCGTCGCTGATCCCATATCCTTACCACCACATAGGTAAGAGTGATCTCCTCGATCCTGCCCCATTCATTCTCAACAATAACCACATCATCTATACGGATAGGCTGCGTCCAGGCGATCTGCATACCGGCGAACAAGGTGCCGATTGTACGCTGTGCGGCGAGACCGACTATGATACCTACAATACCTGCGGATGCCAGCATGCTTGTTCCCAACTCCTGCACCCTATCAAACCGCATAAGGATTATTGCTAAGGCTACTAGCGCAATAATTACATTTGTCAGTCTGCCAAGAAACAGTACCTGAGTGTGCATTTTCCTGGCCTCGAGATTATCCTTTGCTGTAATATCATATCTGTTTAGAATATGATCCTCCGCCACCAGTACCATTTTCATGACAAGCCATGCAACAACAGCGATTAATGCCGTTGAAAGTGCTCTTATTGCCGGAACATAGATGTCGTGAGCTATCTTAAGAGATGGCAGTATTACAAGAAAAGCAATCATAACGATGAGCCATCTTAGAGGTTCTTTTGTATGCCTGACAAGCGAGCTCTCCAGTATACTGGGTATCCCCTTTGCAATCCTTGCCATTACCATTATCAGAAGATAGTGTATGCACAGGGCAAAAATCACCATGCCCGTAACAATCAATATGCTTAAGTGCCTATTTGCCAAGCTTACAGTTAATTCCAACATTTCTTTTCCTCCCATTTGTTTCTTTATTTTCCGGAATTTTCATCCTTAATCACAAGGGGAAGAGGAACGGACGAACACAAATGCAGATCTATCTGCGGGTATGCTATTACGATATTGTTCTCTCGGAATTTTCTTACAATAGCACAATTGATATCTGATCTCACACGAGGATGGAGCTTCGGATCCGCTATCCATACACACAATCTCATAATCCATGCCGAGTCTGCAAACTCTGTCAGATGAACAAATTTGGGCGGTGTTTTAAGGACTTCCATATTTTCATCTGCAACCTCTCTTAGTGACCGCACCACATCATCAAGATTCGAGTCATAGGAAACACCCACATTTATATCAAGACGAATCTTCAGGTCTACATGTGACAGGTTTACCACCTGAGAAGTGATGAATTCCGAATTAGGAACTATTATGGAGATATTCTCCAGGGACCTTACCGTCGTGGAGCGGATATTGATTTCAAAAACATTTCCCTCGACATCACCGACACGAACACGGTCTCCAACCTTGATGGGTCTCTCTATGAGAAGAATCACCCCTGAGATGAAGTTGGAGGTAATATTTTGCAACCCAAATCCAATACCTACTGATAACAATCCAAACATTACCGCCAATGAGCTTAAATTGATTCCGATGAACTGAAAAACGATGATAGCCCCGATACTTATCAATGTATATTCCGTAATCCGTTGAAACGTATACTGTAATCCTTTATCTATACGTGATCGAGACAGGACCTTGAAAATTGCCTTGCGGGCTATTAGACGTGAGATTATAATAACACCAATAAATAGTGTAAAGAATATTATGAGCAGAAACAGAGTGATGTCGGCATTAGATATGGAAAACAGGCGTGTATTCAATATTTTGTTTACAAGCTGAATAATAGTGCCTACAGACATTTATTCTCTCCACTCTTGATATTTACTTTAGCAGGCCTTCGAGCTTTGATGCATCACTGACAAGGACGTTCATTACACCATAAACTCCTGGCTGCTGACGCAGTTCCTCTCTCCGGCTTTATTCTTGGTATCTCTTGTTGATTATTTTGCCGACATTATATTTAGCGAGGTGCAGGTTGACCTTGCACAATATTCTTATCTGCCCTCTTCAACCCTCGATGAACACCCTCCGAGACCTCAATCTTATTCTGTAATCAGAACCATTTCTTTTTTTTGAAGGAGACCACCATAGCAACGCCCACCGTAAGCATTATAAACCATAGAACAGGGTAACCCCACGGCCACTTGAGCTCGGGCATATACTCAAAATTCATGCCGTATATACCCGCAATAAATGTGAGAGGAATAAATATAGAAGCAAATATGGTGAGGACCTTCATGATTTCATTCATACGGTTGCTCATACTTGATAGGTACGTATCGAGCATACCTGATATGATATCCCTGAAAGTATCGAGAGTGTCCATAATCTGAATCGTATGATCGTAGATATCTCTAAAATATATCCTTGTGGATTCCCGGATAAGTTGATTCTCCTCACGTTCAAGAACAATGATAATCTCTCGCAAGGGCAATATGGATTTACGGAGAAAAAGGGCGTCATTTTTGAGAGAATATATTGTCTGCAGAGTATCGGCATCGGGCTTTGCAAGCAATATTTCTTCTGTATCCTCAATATAGTCTGCAATATCTTCAAGGACATTGAAATAATTATCCACTATGGCATCGATAATGATGTAAGCGAGATAATCGGCTAATGCATTTCGTACCCTACCTTTGCCCTTTCTGATACGTTCTCTGACAGGATCGAATACATCACCTTCACTCTCCTGTAATGTTATCAGATAATTTTCTCCAAAGATCAGGCTGATTTGCTCGGAGAGCAGCTCCGAATTGTTACCCTCTTCCTGGTAGAGCATCTTTAGGACAACAAAGATGTGATCTCCGTAATCTTCTATCTTGGGTCTGCCGCCTGTATTCAAGATATCCTCCAACAGCAGCGGATGAAAACCGAAATATTTGCCGAGTTTTTCTATAAGATCCGTCTCATGCAGGCCGTCTATATTTATCCATGTTATTGAGGGCTTTTCTTTAAAGGGAAAACATTCTTCGATGGCTGCCGGGGTTAATTCCTGATATTGTGTTTCGTTATAGTCAATAACAGATATCTGGGCTTTTTCGAGTTTTTTTTCTCCGACATGAACCAGAGATCCCGGAGGTAGACCGTTTTTGTCTGAGCGTTTCTGCAAAAATCTCTTCATTTTCGAGAACTCCCCCCCAGTACTATTTAATAAAAGATAGTACTCCATGAAAAAAAATCAATGCCTTGTTAGCGAACAACCCTAATATATCTTCAAAGCATGAGACAATTATTGAACGATTCACAGAAATCGAAAAACAGCATAGCACCAAAGAAGCCTGCGAACAAAGGAGAAATTGGGTGCATAGTCATCAATGTCCTGTTAAGTTTTTGCATAGGTCTGTAGTTGATAAAAGTAATCGTCTAGGAATTTTTGGTATAGGTTTAAAGAATTATCAACAGAGAGCATAATGCTTTCATTTTTGGTTTTAATTCTGAGTTAACGAACCCTCTGGATGGATACCTTTTCATTGTGATAATTATGGCAGTAGATGGTAAGGAGCAGATAGGTTAGAATTCCGGAAAGAATTTGTACCATGAGCCCGTATTTGTCATCACCGATATAATTCCAAGCCAGAAACAGCGGGATAAAAGCGAGCCATTTTTCAGCGGTATGATAAGGCCATTTGATCATTTCATTGATATAATTCAAGCAAGGTAAAAAGAAGTCCATATAATTCATTTAATTTCTGACAGTTCGATAAATACACCACAACAATTTATTAGATGCAGGTGGTGTAGATTATGGAGCAGGGGATCTGTTGTAATTGCGGAGATCTGTTTGAGCTGAGCCCCAGGCACAAGAATCAGAGTTAT
>Ga0272441_10013048_pt1 | contig 12022 bp, 10 predicted proteins | sample SSMProp6N_FD_193582 | JGI IMG/M metagenome (GOLD analysis project Ga0272441, IMG submission 193582) | Marine sediment archaeal communities from Little Sippewissett salt marsh, Falmouth, MA, United States - SSM-Prop-6N | ecosystem: Environmental > Aquatic > Marine > Wetlands > Sediment ...
GATCAGCAGGATGTTGGCAATGTTGGAGCCGACAATATTGCCATAGGCGATGCCCGCAGCGCCCGTCAGCGCAGCTTGCACAGAGGTCACAAGTTCCGGCGTCGATGTGCCAAACCCAACGAGGGTCAATCCGATCACCAGCGGCGAGACCCCGAGGTTGGTGGCAACCTGCACGGCACCACGAACCAGCAGCTCACCTCCTCCAATGAGCAGAACAAGCCCTCCGATCAGTGGCAACCAAATATCCAATTCGATAATTTCCTGATGTTTTCAGTGCTTGAGTCTGACACATGTTGTGGGAACGTCTGGATTCATATCACCAAGGCTCCCCATACTTAATTAGCCATTGGGTGCAGGTATCAGTCTTAAGGCACCTGTCGCCGCTCAAATATAGTTGAGGCCGCCTAAGCGGCGGCCTCGGTGAGGTTCGCGGCTTACAGCCCTGGCAGATAGTCGGTTGCCCTGGCGGCGGCACTTGCGGCGGTGAAGATGGCTTTGTTGTCGGCCTTGAGGACCTTCAGCCAGTTGTCGAGATAGATGGCGTGGAACGGCACGCGGTTCCAGCGTGATACCAAGGTCAGCACAGAGGAAGGCAGCGCCAAGTTCGGCCACGAGCTTTTCGACGGCATGGGCGTCATCGCCGAGGCCCAGAGGCTTACGACGTTGATCCCGCGATGGGCGTTGGCGGTGTCGATATTGACGGGCCGGCTCAAGCCTTGGCCTGAGCGGTGCCAGGGCATCTGCCAGTCACCGGCTTCGGCTTCGATGGCGGCGATGATGGTGCTGGTCATTTGGGTGTAAACGTCTTGGCGAAATAGAGCGGCCGCACGATCGCCGCCGCTCCAGAGCGCAGGCGCCGAACATTCCTGGCGGAAGAAGAATATTCAACGGGGATTTCGTTCGGTACGTCTGTAAAGGAAAATCGCCGTTAGCCCGAGCAAGACTTCCAGGATCGCGTAGACCACCAGCAGCCCATGCGGCATCCCGTCCAAAACAAGACTGAGGATGCGGCCAGCTGCCAGGCCCAGCATGAACACGGCACATGCGACCAGCGCCGGTCCCTGCATGGACTTGCTGAAGGCGCCCCAAAGCCAAAGGACGATCATACCAAGATAAAGTCCCATTACGGCACGCAGGATATGCGTGAGGTTGACGCCATCAACGGCAATGGAAAACAAGGCGTTCATCGTGACCGATGGACTGGCGCCATAGCCAAGCGCGATAGGCAGCAGGCCGACCGCACAGAAAATCAGAAAGAAACGGTTACGCATTTCCTCAATATACAGCTGAGGCGGTCATGCACAATGGAACCGGCATTTCCCAAATGGACTGGTTTGAGCGCAAGATTGATCATGACCGGATGCCTCTGGTTGCCTGCGAACCGAGGATGCCATCCTTGGGGCATCATCACTTTCCATCAGGTTGATGAACAGCTGAGCATTCCCATTCACCGGGATAACGGCGGCCGCCTGGGATCCCGCTGGAACACCGGGTCCATATGGCGAAGACGCGTAGCGGAGGGCCGAACCGGCACCATCATTCGCAACTGTCCTTCGATTTCAAGACCTTCATCCGGTCCCATCAGCAAACCGGAACGTTTGGCGCGAATTCCCCCTTATACTGTCAGCAAAAAGGTCCGCTTTGAACAACAATGAAGATGCAAATCATCCGATTTCGGTCGCCCTCCCCAAAAACAAGGTGCAGATTGTCCATTCTGAGCTAAAGTGCAGACATCGTGTTGACCAAACGGGAGGGAAGATGGCTGACTGGCAGGGAAGAGCGTCGAATCTCGAATGTCTTGAGCGGATTCCCACGGTTTACTCGTCACTTGTTCAACTGGATCCGGGTCACTTGGGCTTGGCCCGTATCGAAGTGCGTGGGCGAGACAGCTTTGTCGTTCGTATCAGGACGGGCGCCCGATCGATCTGGACGTCGGTTCCTGAAACGGATTGGGTCGGTTACTCGATTCCAATCACCTGGAAAGGCGACTACCTTCTTAATGGTATGAGCGCGACACGAAATACCGTCTTCAAACTCGACGGCGCAAATGAGTTCGACGTCGTTGCAGAGTGTCGGGACTTTATAACCTTCGGTGTACGCAGGTCGGTGCTGAGCCGGATGATCTCCGGTTTGATCGGCCGAGATTTCCCTATTTCTGTTGACACGTACCGACAACTGCACGTTCCGGAGGCCCACAGGGAGCGGCTCCTGGGAATCCTCTGGAAGCCGCTGGCTTGGGCCCCGTCGAACGGATCTGAAGCCAGCTTTGGCAGGTTGCCTCGTTCCGTTGAAGTTGCGATGATCGAAGCCATTGCAGACTGGACCATCGAGGCGGATCAACTGAACGTCAGCGAGACGGTGAACCGCAAGAGCGAGCTGAGAATTGTTCGGGACTCGCTTCGCACAATCATCGAGACCGATAGTTCTCCCCTTACCATTGCCGATCTCTGCCACATGGCAGGTGTGGGGAAGTCACGACTGCACCAGGCATTCTCTGAGATATACGGCATTTCGCCTGGCGCGTACTTGTATCGACTTCGCCTCACATCGATCCGGGAGAAGCTGCTTTCAGAGGAAGCTCCTCCAAGCTCCGTAAAGGACGTTGCCATTCAGCATGGATTCCTGAGCAGTGGCCAGTTTGCCCGCGCCTACAGGGATATGTTCGGCGAGTTGCCCAGCCAGACCCTGAGGGCAAGAAAGAAATGATAGGGATCAATGCATCGCCATACGCCGAGAACCCGCTTTTGGTGTCTCCCGAGTGTCACCCCCAATACGAATAGTGATCCGGTAGCGAACTATCCGTCGGCGCTCCGGGAAATAGTCGTGCAGGTCCAATATGCCGCCTGCCGTCAGATGCGCCATGGTCTGAAGCCAGATGACGGTGTGAACTGATGCGGTGGATGCGCCCACCCAGCGGCATATCGCATGCCAAGGCCGTGGCTGGCGAGGACCGCGGACAGGCAGGAAATCCTCCAGGGCATTCTTGACCACCTCGCCGCCTTTCATGATCAGCCCCCACCCTTCCTCCGGTTTGGCAAGCGGTGAGATGTCTCTTGATATGTTCATTGGTGCCCCATTCTCCATCAGCTCAAGGCCCTGATTGTCGGATTACTTCGGATACAGCAACGTGACAGCAAACCTCAGGCCCCAATCCGGTCCACCGGAGGGTGTGTCAAAGAAGTGGCGGTATCCCACCTGGAAGCTGACCGGTTGCTTGCCGAAGTGCGTCAGCTTGCTGACGTTGAAATTCACCGGCACCGTCCATTCCTCGGCGGTCCAATCGTAGGTGGACTCCGAGACCAGCGCAAAGGTCCAGGCATCAGGCGTCGTGTAAGTGAGGAAGGGCTGCAGAAATGTTGCGTTCACATCCTGCCGGTCTGATGGCGCGTCAAAGCCCCAGATATGGTTCACCAGACCACCGTATGTCCAGCCACTCTGCTGCTTGAGCGCTACGAATGTCGGACCCAGTCCCCATTGATCCGCCGTGAACTCATCCTTGCCGGTCGGAAGCAAGACGACCGGACCCGCGCCCCATATCCATCCGTTTGCCGTCGGGGCCTTGGGAGAAAAGAAAAACGACTGAACGAGGTCACCGATGCCCGATACATCGTTGCCACCCGGCACCGGTGACTCCGCATAGATGAGCGGCACAATTGTTCTCGAAATGAGGTTCCAGTCTTCGGTCAGGTCGAAGGGTGCCACAGGCTGTATGTTCAAAAGCCAGCGGTCTGCATCCGCCGGCCCAATTCCCGTATCGTAGTTCAACTGAAACGGCACGCTGATCAGGCTGGAAATCGGGTTGGTGAGTTGCTGGGCAAGTGCGGCGGCGTCTCCCGGTGCCGGGCCGTCACTCGACGCGTTCTGCGAAGTTTGTGCGAGAGAAGGCACACTCAAAGAAACGGCAAAGAACATTGCAAACGAAATTAGTGCTGCCTTGGATTTAGCTGCCATATACCCGCCCTCAATTGGATGTTTTGCGTAAGTTTTTTCTGAGCTTCGCAATCCAGAAAGTCGAACCAATGAATTGATTGCTCACGCCGAGGGGCTTCCATCGTCATCTCGAGAAAGCCCCACCGGAGAACGCGTCGCTATTCAGTTGCTATACGTTCCAGAATATCGAATCCGGGGCCGTGGTGAACCGCTCGTACCCATCTTCGGTAATCACAAAGGAGTCTTCAATGTTGTAAGGTCCTGGTGCTGGAGCTCCCTGGGCCGCCATATACGAGCACTCCATACTGATGCACATGCCAGGCTGGAATACGGTTTCCTCATTTGCCGAGATCTTAGGAATGTCCTCTGCTGTCGGAGCCACGCTAATGCCGTGCCCCATATGTCCTCGGGGGTAAACAGGAATAACCGACGACTTTTCCACTTCTGCTCGGATTGCAGCATAAAGATCCTTCATCTTCACGCCAGGCGCTAGCATCTCAAGGCCTTTTGCGAATCCGGCATACAATGCGTCATAGGTATCCACGTGCGCTTGATTTGGCTTCGAGCCACCAACAACCCAGGTACGCGAGATGTCACTGATATAGCCCAAATGCGTCCCGCCGCCATCAATACGCGCAACATCGCCCTCCTTGATGACATAGTTCCGAGGGGCTAAGCCGATGCCCCAATAAGGTCCTATTCCAGTCTGGTAGCCAAGAGTGCTCATGGAGTTTTCTCTATCTTCCTCCCAAGCGGCTATTTGAATCATCCCATCGAAACCCATGGCGTTCATCCCAGGTTTCAGTTCCCGAGCTGCGCGCGCCATGAAACGCTCCGCGTGTTGGGCCGCCAATCTCAGCATATCGACTTCCCAAGGAAACTTGATCAGACGCGATTCAAACATCATGCCGCTACAGTCCGTTAGTGGCGTACCGTTTAGCTCACCTTCCATGTAATCCCTGAATCCTCCGAGCAACATGCCCGCCTCGATGCCAATTTTTCCATCGGGACCCAAGTAGTCCTGTGCAATAGTTAATGCAGCTTTAATAGTAAGAGCCGGGTCAAGGACCGGATCGCGTTCCTGATGTGACTCCGCGGTTCCGTCATCCACAAAAACAAAACCGGCTACGGACTCATACTCAACATCTATTGTCTGTCTTGGAGCATCATCTTTTTCGTACAAGCTAACGATTAGATGTGCCTTTCCTTCTGCTGGAATAACTGCCGCCGTCTGGGATCCTGCAGGAACCCCTGGTGCGTAGGCGAATTTGGAAAAATAGCCCGTTGAATAGAGTATATTTTCCGGGTTAATCAGTAAGAGAACATCAAATCCTTCTCGTTGCATAATGCCCTGAAGACGGGAAAGAATATCGTTGTGAGGACGCTGGGCGGCCAAGGGGTGCCAGTTCTTGCCGTCCTCTGGCGGAGTCACGGTGAACTGGTCCAGTTGTCCTTCGAACATGTTCGTTTGGGCTCGGGCGGCCGCGGGCAGTATCACCCCGCCAGCCGATGCCGCTGTACCAAGACCAAATTGCCGACGCGTAAGTTTCATATCACAGCTCCGTTTCCATGTTTTCAGTTGGGATTACGTTCGTATCTCGAAGATGATGAGGGGTCCGGACGTGCCAGCCCAAACTCAACACGCACCGCTGGCGCGATTTCACTGCACCGTCAGGATCGAACGCACGTGGCCACCCGAGGGTATCGATCTCCATGTTGATGTGTCCGAGGGCTATAGTTAAGAAACGCTCGGAACGTGGCTACGATCATTCATGCAGAACCAGCTCCCGCCTTGCTTGATGGCGACGAACGCATTCGCTAGGCGCTTGCAGCTCGACTGCCGCCATCGAGAAGGCGGCAAGGACACGACGAAGAGTCGTTGCGAAGGGCCGAACCAGCACTACCATATTCGGTCCTTCGATGTTCATGACCTTGTTCCCGTCGTAACAGCGCACCCGGCAACAGCGATGCAGTTGCACCTGGGCTTACCTTGCCAGCAACAGGGTCCGCCTCGAACAACAATGAAGGTGCAGATCATCCGATTTCGGCCGCCCTCCCGAAAACAAGGTGCAGATCTTCCGATCGGAGCGTTGGAACGTTCGAACAACCTCGCCTTCTGAGCGGCTTGGGGTAGACTGGCCGGGATCACAAAGGACGCGACAGATGCCCAAACAGCCCGCCTTGTCCGGCCTCCGCAACGCGATGAAGAAGAAGATGAAGAAAATGCAGACGCGGCGGGAGAAGTTCCTCGCCAAGATGGACGGGGTGGTACCGTGGACCCGGCTCCTCGCGCTGATCGAGCCGCACTGTCGGAAGGCGGGGCCGAAGGCGGGGCGTCCGACGATTCCTCTTGCCGCGACACTTGGGATCGCGGTGACGGGTGCGCTCTTTGCTCTCGTGGTGCCCTCGACCTTGCACGCGCAACCTTCGATCGACGCGCTCGCCGGGCCGGGTTCGACGCCTGCCCAACTTGAGTCGGACAAACAGGAACAGGACCCGGTTCTGGACGTCGATTTGCAGCAGCCATGGTCGGATTGGAAAGCCTCGCTAAAGGATCGCACGGGGCTCGATTTCGGACTCGACTATATCACCCTTGGGTATGTCGCGTCAGAAAGCTTGGGCGAAGACACGGCCGCCACCGGGGTCTTTCGTCTCTACGGGGAGTGGGAGCTGACCGGGCGCGGCACCGAAAACACAGGCACCCTGCTTTTCAGGGTCGATCACCGCCACCGCTTGGACACCGTTCCGGTCAATGATTTCGCCGGGGAACTGGGATATGCCGGTATCATCGGTCCCACCTACAGCAATCAGGGATGGCGGTTGACGCATCTCTACTGGAATCAGAATTTCGCCGAGGGTCGCGGGGCCGTTTATCTGGGTTTTATCGATACCACCGATTATGTCGATGCCTATGCGCTTGCGAGTCCGTGGCAGGGATTCGCCAACCTCGCCTTCCAGACCGGGTCAGGAACCATAGGCGGGCTGCCAGATGCCGCGCTGGGTGCGGCCGCGGGCTATTTCGTCAACGACAATTTCTACGTCGGGGCTGGGATTGTGGACGCCAACGCAGATGCGGCGGACCCCTTCTCCGACTCCCTGTTCGACCAGGGAGAGACCTTCAAGTCGTTCGAATTCGGGTGGACGACGGGGTCCGCGGCGCGGTTCTTCAACAATTATCACGTGACCTTTTGGCAGATTGACGAGCGCAAGGAGGAAGGCACGCCCGATGGGCATGGCGTGTCCTTTAACATCAGCCACGTCGTGGATGAGCATTGGCTTCCGTTCCTGCGTGGTGGCTGGGCAGATGCAGGCGACGCCCTCTATGAAGCCTCCATCAGTGCGGGCTTCGGATACAGCCAGGATATCAGCAGCAACCTTTTCGGTCTTGGCGTCAACTGGAGCCGGCCGAACAAAGACACGTTCGGTCGCAAACTGGACGACCAGATCACTGTCGAGGTCTTTCAGAGGTGGCAGCTCACCGAGGGCATCGAACTGACCCCGAGCATGCAATTCATCTACAATCCTGCCGAGAACCCCGAAGAGGACTCGATCGCGCTGTTCGGCCTTCGGTTCCGTGCGGCCCTATGAGCAGGAAAGCGCGCATGACAGCGACGATGAAACACCCCATCGTGCCGGTCTTTTCCGGGAGATGGCGGCGGCCCAATGAGAGCCGTCGCCATTTGCTCAGTTCAGAGTATTCTTGCAGACCACGCCGTGTTTCAGGATGATCTTTATGTTTTGCCGTTGGGAGACTGCCTCCATGGTATAAGCGTCGGCTTCCAGATCCATGGGGTGGTCACGCCATCTCTCACATACAGCGGTAAGCTGAATTCGTCTCGATGTGATCTGACACCGCCGCCAATTTTCTGAATTGGATTGGGCGCGGTGGTTCCCTTGAAGGGAGATGGTTGTCCGTTTTGATGGTGGTGCCAACCAAACCATCGAAACAAGGAAACCACGATGTTGAATACTTCCGAAAAGATCATCAAACACAAGACCGGCTTACTGAACCTGGCCGAAGAACTGGGCAATGTCTCGAAGGCCTGCCAGGTCATGGGCATGTCGCGTGACACGTTCTACCGTTACAAGGCTGCGGTCGATGAAGGCGGTATCGAGGCGCTGTTTGAACGCACCCGGCGCAAGCCCAATCTGGCGAACCGGGTGGATCGGGCGACCGAGGATGCGATTATCCAATTCGTCCTGGACTGTCCGGCCTATGGTCAGGCCCGCACCTCAAACGAGCTGCGCAAGCAGGGCGTCTTTGTCTCCCCCTCTGGCGTTCGCCGATCTGGTTGCGGCACGACCTGGCCCATTTCAAAGCCCGCCTGATAGCACTGGAGGCCAAGGTCGCCGAGGATGGCATGATCCTGACCGAGGCCCAGGTGCAGGCGCTGTCGATCATTTCAATCGCCAAGAGAAGCTGAAAAATCAGGGATACCGGCACGGTAGACCTGTGTTGGAATTTGAGCCGAATTCAGCCCAAATCGTTCATCCTTCGGTTTCGGCACTTTCTTGATTCTTGCCGATTTCATCGAGCTTCGTCTGAAGTGACATCTTGTCGAGCGATTTCAAAGGTAAGCTGACAAAAATCGAAATCCGATTGCGCAACATGCGGTAGGTGTCCGAGAAAGCGAGACGGATTTCCGCCTCGCTTCCCTGAACTGCGGCCGGATCGGCCAATCCCCAATGCGCCGTCATGGGTTGCCCGGGCCAGTAGGGGCATTGTTCTGCGGCAGCCTGATCGCATACGGTGAAGACGAAGTCCATCTTAGGAGCGCCTTCGGCTGCAAATTCGTCCCAGCTTTTGGATCTCGCTGCGGAAACGTCGTGGTTTAGGCGTTTAAGCAGGTCCAACGTGTTAGCGTGCACTTCTCCTTTGGGATGTGATCCAGCGGAGAAACCTCGAAACCTCCCCATTCCCTCACGGTTCATGATCGCTTCGGCCATGATCGACCGCGCGGAATTGCCTGTACACAAGAACAGAACGTTATAGATTTCCGACATCGTTACCTCCCTAGCTGGCGCAGGCGATTTCGCAAATGACCGATTGGCACAATTCCGGATGGCCGCCGCAACAGTCCTCCATCAGGAATCCCAGCAGACTGCGCATCCCCTCCATGTCCGCGAAGTAGCGGATTGACCGTCCTTCTCTGACGTTCTTTACGAGCCCCGCCTGGTGCAGGATCGAGAGATTTGCCGACATGGTGTTCTGGCGAACGCCAAGCTGTTCTGCGACCTCCCCGGCGAGCAGCCCTCGGGAGCCGGCCCTGACAAGCAATCGAAAGACGTCGAGCCTTGTTTCCTGGGCGAGAGCGGACAGCGCAACGAGAGTGGTCTTTTTATCCATATTTCCAGATTACTCGATATATGGATAAATGCAATATCTTTGCTCCGATAAATTTCCAAAGGCGCAAAGAACCGCGCGGATCCGCCGTTCCTCGCTGTGCTTCAATTTTGCATACGCAGAATGCAACAGCTATCTGAATTTCAACGCCTTTACCAGGCGCACCCAAAGTGATCCCGCGCGGATGATTGCGATCCCATCGCAATTAATCTGATTTCATTCGCAATGAATGTGAGCGGCCCAAGGTCGAGCCCTTCTCGAATATCGGCGGACAAAAAAGCTGCGCCATTGCGCAGGCCATCATGGGCAAAGCCGAAGCCTGTTTCTTGCCTTTCCTCACAAAAAATCTCAGTCTACGGTGATGGCGGGCAAAATGCCCGAGAACGGTTCGAGAAGGACCGCGCATGAATTCATGGATCTGAAAACCAGGGATCTGAAAACCAGAGATCTGAAAACCAGGGATCTGAAAACCATGCTTCAACCGTTCGGGTTGCGATTGCGGGCATGAAATCAGGCACGCTCCAAGGCACGCTCCAGGCAATGAGAATGGCAATGAGAACGCAACCCATCCTGACGGCCGACGGACCGGCTCCGCCGGAGGGAGACCATGAGATCGATCCTCGTCACGATCTGCATGGGCGAAGATACGAAAGATTGAGGTTTGCGAATGGGTCTGTTGCTTAAGCTTCTTGGCGGCGTGGTCGTCGTGGCAGTTCTGGCGATGGCATTTTTATGGTCGGTTCTGGCCATGCCCTATTTTGCCGACTTCCGACGCTCCATCGTATCGGAATTCCTCACCGAAGAGATCGGCCAGCCCGTCCTTGTGCACGGCGATGTCAGCGTCGTGCTCGCCCCGATCGCACGCATTCAAGCAAGTCTTGTCGAGATGCCCAGTGAATATCTTGATGATGTGAACATTGCCCAACTCGACGGTCTCGACTTCGATCTCGACCTGTTGTCGATCCTCGACGGCCGGTTCGACTTGAACAATCTGAGTGTTGACGGCCTGCAAGTCAATTTGCTGCGTCTGGAAGACGGCAGCACAAGCTGGAGCGAGAGCGAGGGACAGACCGGGCGCAGTGACGCTGCCGTCGAACCGATCGAACCCGAAGCCGGCGACGCACCCGCGCCAGAGCCCGAGCCCGAAGAGGCAGGAGGGGGCCTGCTGGCCTTCCTGAAAACGCGGACTGTCTCGTTCACGTCGATCGGACTCTTGATCGACGATGCGGTCAGCGGTTTCGAGTTCGACTTCGCACTCGAGGAATTCCTGCTGGATCAAATCGATGATGGCAATGGTGTCGGTGTGACCGGTCACGGCAGCGTCAACGGCGAACCCTTCGATCTGAATGGAGATTTCCCGCGCGGCGCGCGCTTCACGACAACAGCGAATTTTGGTTCTATCAGCCTCAGCTTCGACGGCGACCCGATTCCCGCCGAGGACGGCGGTGGCTTCGTCGGCCATCTGGCAATGGATGTCGCCGGGATCGGCGAGCTTCTCGACGTGTTGAAGCTTGAGCGCGTGATCGAAGGTTCCGGTGCCCTCGATATGGCGCTGCAAAGCAAGGGCGGGATTTTGTCGATCCCGGATTTTTCAAGCCGTATCGAATTGGATGAGGGGCAACTCATCACACTTGCCGGCAAGGTCGATGATGTGTCGAAGAACGAGGGCGTCGACATCGCGCTCAATGCCAGGCTGTACCCGGAAGGCCGTCCGCCCGCACGAGCAGCCAGCCTGAAGGAGTTGAGGCTCACAGACGTCAATGCCCGCATCCTCGGAAATCACCGCAAACTGGAACTCGAGGATCTGACGTTGAAGAGCAACACGTTCGAAAGGGAGTTCGAAGAGGTCGGTCCGATCTCGATCGGCCGGATCTATCGAACGCCCGAGGGTCAGTTGGCGCTGCAGAACGTGTCGCTGCAAGCCGGACCGCTGGATGACCCGCTGATTGTCGCCTCCGGCGACATCCGCAACGCATTGGTGCTCAATGATTTCGATTTCGAAGGGCAACTCAACGCGCCTGCGAAACTGCTGCTGAAAGGCCTCGGGGAGGATGCCGCTGCCTTTGGCGCTGTCGAGGCCGAATTCTCCGTGGATGACGCGCAGGGCCAACTGAGCGTCAACACCTTCACTGTCCGAGCCGTCGATACCGAAATCTGGTCGCTCGATGTCGATGCGACCCTGGGTGACGTCGCGAGCCTGAATGGCCTCGCGCTCGACCTCGACCTGAGCGTCGAGGACGGTGCCACCTTCTTTTCGGCCCTCCAACTGACGCCGATAGCAACCGGCCCGCTGACGCTCAACGCCCGCATACGCGGCCAGGATGCGGTCTGGACAGGCAAGCTCGGTCTTGGCGCCGGCAAGTCGGAGATCGAAACAACGCTCGACGCGCGCAAGACGAACGGACGTGACACGATCAAGGCCTCCGTGATCAGCGAGACGCTCAGGATCGAGGACCTGCGCAATGCCATTGCGGGGGCGATCGAACTGCGCAAGGTCGGCGACAGGCCGGACGCCACGCCCGCCGAAGTCGAACTGCAGCCACTTGTGTTGTCCAAGGACAAAGTCCCATCTCAAGCGCCCGCCGAAGCCGAGGTCGAACTGCAGCCACTTGTGCTGCCCAAGGACAAAGCCCCATCTCAAGCGCCCGTCGAGACTGCCGACCAAAACCTGCCAGAGCTTCAGCCGCTGGTCCTGCCCAAGCAAGGCGGCGAGGCCAAGATCTTCGATCGGGAGCGTTTTCTGCGCAA